>OCZT010002947.1_pt1 | contig 17522 bp, 15 predicted proteins | sample 1539031 | NCBI WGS metagenome assembly OCZT01 (sample SAMEA3539308, study PRJEB22396) | soil metagenome | biome: tundra; feature: field; material: soil | place: USA | collected 2010-05 | depth 0.15 m | reverse complement strand
CGCTGGCGCAACCGAGGTCGCTGGCGCAACCGAGGTCAGCGACGATGAGTTGCCCCACAATTCCTGAACTACCGGCGAGACCGGCTGGGAACGATCGCCGCCTTGAAACAGCGAGCGGAAAATCGGATCGGTCGGCGGCGAGGTGTTTGTCGTTGTCGATGCGGATGCCATCGTGACCGGCGTCACTGAGCGGACATCCGGAAAACTCGACAGATAGGCGGCATTGTCGATCGGCGGAGCGGCCGGCGCCGCGCTGGCGAGCGTCACGCGTGCCTGGACGTCGCCAACCGACGCCATCGCGGTGCGGGTTGCCGGGGAATTGGCGGCGCTGGCATAGCGCGAGGTCAGCACCGAATAGACTTCGGATACGCTGCGCGCGCGCCCGGAGCGATCGAAGAAGATCGAACGGTTCGCCGCGGCGGCATTCGGAAACAGCCGCGCGCCGGAGGCCTGCGGATTATCCTCGGCGTTCGAGATCAGCTTGGCTGCGCCGCCGACGCCCATGAAGTGCGCCATGTAGAGTTCGCCGTCGGTCGGACGCCGGCCGATTTTGCCGGTGAGCTTGAAACTGTTGGATTGGGTCAGAACCGCCGCCATCGAAGAGCTGGCGGCAGGATCGTCGCGCAGCTTCATGATCGCGGTTCGCGCGGCGGGATTGCTGACCGAGTAGCTGCCGGACGGAGATTTGGTGATGGCGTCGGCGTATTTGCCGTAGCCGAGCTGCGCGCCCGCTTCCTTCACGGTGCCGAGCCAGGTCTGGTCGATGAATTGATAAAGCCCGCGCGCCGACGAGGTCGAGGCGCTCGCCGTCGGATTGAAGTTGGATTCCATCTTCGCGGTGGAGAGCAGATATTCGAAGCTGGTGCCGGTGGTGTTGGCGGCCTGCTTGATCGCGCCGGCTATCCGCGCGCGCGATGGGTCGACACCTGCCGTTGCCGTGGCGTTTGAAGTGTCGACCGACATGTGTTGGTGCCCCGCTCCTCGCGAAACGACCGCCCGGCCTTACAGAGCACCCAATTGCGCTCATGCCGCCGTAACACTGCGGCGACTATGGTTAATGGCGGGTTAAGCCGTTCCAACCCAAGCGCCGTCATTCCGGGACAGGCGTCTTCGCGTGAACCCGGAATCCAGATGTATCCAAAGCGAGATTCCGGGTTGGCCGCTATGCGGCGCCCTCAGACGCGCCAAATTGGCGCGTTGGGAATGACGATGGAGGAAATGTTCGCGACGGCTATGTCTCTTTGCGATAAACCGCCTTCGGATCGAACAGCCTGTCCGCATCCACGAACGATAACCGCGCCCCGCTTTCGCCTGCGGTCACCGCGCGGTAGAAGCACGAACGCCGCCCGGTGTGGCACGCCGCGCCGGTTTGCTCGACCCGGATCCAGATCGCGTCCTGATCACAATCCATCCGCATCTCGACCACACGCTGGACGTGACCGGAGGTTTCGCCTTTTCGCCACAGCGAATTGCGGGAGCGGCTGAAGTACCAGGCTTCCCCGGTTGCGATGGTCTTGCGCAAGGCTTCATCGTTCATATGCGCAACCATCAGCACCTCGCCGGTGCCGGCGTCGGTGGCGACGCAGGTCACAAGACCCGACGCGTCGAACTTGGGCTGGAACGCCAGCCCTTCCTCGATGTCGTTGATTTCTGCTGATATGGACACAGTCAGCCCTCGCAAAATCAGCAAGGGCTACCGCTGCGGCCCTCGCACCATGGACATGAAGCGTGCCTGCTCCGCCGGATTGTCGCGGAACATGCCGGTAAAGCGGCTGGTGAACGTCATCGCGCCATGCTTGGCGACGCCGCGCACCGACATGCAGGTATGCTCCGCCTCGATCATCACTGCAACGCCGCGGGGTTTGAGAACTTCGTCGATCGCAGCGGCAATCTGGGCGGTCAAATGCTCCTGGGTCTGCAGGCGGCGTGCGAAAATATCGGTGAGCCGCGCCAGTTTCGACAGTCCCACCACCCGCTCGACCGGCGTATAGGCGATATGCGCCCTGCCGTAGAACGGCATCATATGGTGTTCGCATTGCGAGGTGAATTCGATGTCGCGGATCAGCACGAAGTCGTCATAACCCGCGGTCTCGCCGAAGGTGCGGTTGAGCACCTCCGCCGGACACTGATGATAACCCTGATAGAGTTCGTCGAAGGCTTCGACCACCCGGCGCGGCGTATCCAAGAGGCCTTCGCGGTCGGGGTTTTCGCCGATATAGCCAAGCAGGGTTAGCACCGCCTGTTCGGCTTCGGCGCGCGACGGACGCGGCTGGTCCGCGCGCACGGCAGCGGCCAGAAACTCGGCAGGGTCCAGCTCGGCCGGACGCGTTTCCGTAATCTTCGAATCCGGAAGCTTCACGTCGGAAGGCTTGCCTGGGCGTAGGGATTTGATCAATGCGTCCATGTCAACTCCGTTCGACCGGTCTCACGTGAGACCGGAGTGTCACCGGCAGACGGGGCGGCTTGCCGCCGGACGCCTGAGCCCATAATCCTAACACCACAGCGGCCGAATTGGTTTCTATTTCAGGCCACTGAGGAAACGGGCGGACTGTATTTCCGCCATTTCCAACCATATATAGGGCTACGGACCGCGGTCGCCAAGAGCGATCGCGCCGCGGAGTTCGAGACCTCAACCTTATGCTGAACGACATTTACAACAAGCGCATCATCGAATTGGCCGGCAATATACCCCGGCTCGGGCGGCTGGCCACCCCAGACGCCAGCGCCACGGCGCATTCCAAGCTGTGCGGTTCGACCGTCAAGATCGACCTCAAAATGGACGGACCTGTGGTCACCGACTTTGCTCATGATGTGAAGGCCTGCGCGCTCGGCCAGGCCTCGTCCTCGATCATGGCGAGCCATGTCGTCGGCTCGACGGCGAGCGAACTGCGCGAATTGCGCGAAACCGTCCGCAGGATGCTGAAGGAGAACGGCAGCCCCCCGCGAGGCAAGTGGGCCGATATCGCGCTGCTTGAGCCGGTGCGCGATTACAAGGCGCGGCATGCCTCGACGATGCTGACCTTCGATGCCGTGGTCGACGCGATCGGCCAGATCGAGGCGAAGGCAAAGCAGCCGGCATCGGCCTGATACCCTCATTCTGAGGAGCGGCCACTTGGCCGCATCTCGAAGGATGAGTTGGACAACGTGGCCTCATGGTTCGAGACGGCGCAAGCGCGCCTCCTCACCATGAGGAACGACGTCGCAATCCTGCTCAAAATCTTTTGCTACTTGGCCGGCGCCGCCGCCACGATGCCGCCGGTCGGAACCATCGCTTCGGCCGTCTTGGTGGATTTCGCCGACTGTGGATTAGTCTCAGTCTGCACCGCACTGCTTACGAAGCGATCCTGCGTTGGCTTGGCCGCGAGCTCCGCCACCGGCGTGTTGGGGCTGTCCGTCTGCGGCAGCACCTCGGCAACGGCATTGGTGGTCACGAGATTGGTCAGCCGCAATTCTTCCCGAGACAGTTCGTGCAGATCTTCCCACGGCGGCACGTTCAGCGACAACGACAACAGATCACCCGCACCGCCCATGTCGAAGGTATATTTGGCGAGACGCCCGATGTCGCGTTCCACGATCATCATGTCCTGCGCGCTGTAGCTCGCGGCCTTGGCATCATCGGCGCGGTCGCCCATCCAGATCTGATGCACCCTGACATGCGCGGCCTCGGGCACGTAGCGCGTCTTGCCCGAGAGCAGCAGGAACACGCACATCGACTCGCAATAGGCTTCGGGCACAACGCTGGCACGATCGCCCTGCGCGGTATGGGTCTCGACACTGATGCCGACGGTGGTCAGTATGCCGAGAGTGCGCCAGCGCCGTCCGAGCGCGATGGAGTCGTTGACCGAACCACCGCTGGAATCCAGCACGATGGTGGCGCCGCCGAGCTGGCGTCCGCGCGCGAATTCATCGAAATCCCCCGGGCTATCGGCGGTCACAATGCCGACCGCGCTGACCCAGCCACGGCAATTCGGCTGGCACGGGACCCAGCTGAACCGCATCGGCAATTTGCGTTCTTCGAGGGTCGCGCCGGCATGCGCCGAAGCGCCGAGCGTAGCCACAACGCCAGGCAAAACGATGCAAAGGGCGGCGGCGCCGAGCAGCGCCCAACCGCGAAAATCAAGCGACCTCACGAGCCTCAAGTTGGTTCCTTCCCCCCAAGCCCAAACCGAGCAGTGGTAACGGCCCCAGTTCAACGCCAATGATTCTTGTCACACAGGCGTTATGAAAAAGGTAACCTCACGACCAAGAAGCGTCTATTAACATTTGCTGCACCGCCACCGGATGCATGCGATATTTTGGCGGGTGTCACTCAATTGCATGTCTGGTCCGGTTCCATGCATGGGAACCGTGCAAATGAGCGCTTAACAACAGGCACAGCGCCTATGAAATATTCGCATTGCCCCGACTGCGCCAATGCGGTTCAACGCCTGCCGCGCAATTTGGGGCGCGCGCTGATCTGGATTTACCGGCACACCCTGTCGCCGCTGGTCGGTTACAACTGTCGCCATCTGCCGACCTGTTCGGTCTATGCCGACGAGGCGATCGAGCGTTTCGGCCTGTGGGGCGGCGGATGGATGACCTTGGCGCGGCTGCTGCGCTGCCAGCCCTGGGGCACCTCGGGAATCGACAATGTCCCGCTGACAAGGCCGCCGGGCGCGCGATGGTACCTGCCGTGGCGGTTCGGACGCTGGCGCGGCGTCAACGCGCCATCAAGCTGATTCATTTGCGCCAAATCAACTCTGCTGCACCGCTTTCAAGCTAAACATGCATTGCTGCCGTGCCGGGAACCACGGCGCCGCGCGGGCATTGAATTGATGCCTTCGTCGGGAGGGCATAATCAATGCGCTGGAAAATCAGCCACGGGGGTCACGATCCCCGCCACATCGATCTGCTGGCAGCCCTTGCGCTCGTCATCCTGATCGTCACTGCCTGCAGGTTTTTCAGCGGCGGCTCCGAAACACCGAGTACCGCCGCATTCATCGTCCCCAGCCAAAGCGTTCGCTGGTGAGATGAGGTTGGATCGCGCCAGCGCACGATCAGCAAAAGTGAAATCCGGTTTTGCGTTTCGATCGCGCTCTAATTTATAAAAAAGCGCATGATCTTATCGCCAAACCGCTCACACTTTGGCGGATCATGCGCTAAGGCACCTTGATCGACAGCAGCAGGTTCGATTCAAACGATCGCCAGCGGTAGCCAATGCCGAAATCCATCGGCTGGCTCCGCCTGAACAGCTCGGCATATTTCGGCTGGTACCTGCCGGGGAATTTGTCAATCGGGCCGGCGTAGCGGCCGAACGGAAAAAACCGCCATTTCTTCGGATCGTAATAGGCGAGCGGAATGCCGGAATCGTCCTGGATGATGGTGGCGCTGTTGGCGAGCAGAAAATCGCGCACGGTGGAGAAATTGCCGGAGTGCAGCAGATAGGACGCGCTCTTGATCAGGCTGTTGCCGGGCGCCAGCGTTTGGCAAAATTTCAGGAAGCCGCTGACTTTAACGCCGCCATTGGAAAGATCGGTCGAGAAGTAGTACAGCGTCCTTTCCTGGCCGTCGCCGCCTGCGAACACGATCCGCACGCCGCGCGTCGCGTTCCGGCCGGGATTTTCATTGGCGAAATACGCCGCCCCCTTGTCGTCGAGCGCGATCAAACTGACGTCGCGGATGGTCTTGCCCGAGCGCGCCAGGAACACATAGAGGAGCGGCAGCGTGCCGCTCACCTGTCCGGCGCGCAGATCGACCTTCATCAGCTTGGTGATGAAGAAGCTGAAGCTTAGAATCGATCCCAGCGAGCGCTCGACGTTGTAGAGTATCGGCCCGACGCCTCCGTACGGCAATCTCGTGAGATCGGGCACCGACCCGACCGGCTCGAGCGCGCTCAGCACATAGGTCGTCGCCTTGGAATAAAACGCGTCCGCGTAGAGAAAGTCAGGACCGCTGAACATGTAAAACATCGTCGGCCGCGGCGCGGCCAGATTGGTGCCAGCCCAGGCGCGGATTTTCGAAAGCTGGCGCTCTTCAAGCTGTCCGAAGGCGGTATCGAAGAATCTTGCGTGCCGCTGCCACGCCGGGTCTTTCGTCAGCGGCGTCAGCGGCGAATTGGCTGATGGCATCATGCCTGCAAGGAAACGCGCGGTGTCGTCTGCGGTCACGGCGTCGGCGGCGCGCGCGGGCACCGCGGCCGCGAGAACCATGGCTACAGCGACAGCTGCAATTTTCAAAGTCTGAAGCATCTTTATCCGCGGCTTCATTCGCTGTTTGGAGATGCGGTCGCGGCGGCCGGATCGGCCCGCTTGCGGAAAACGGCGTAAATCAAAAGCCCGGAAATCATAATCAAAGTACCGAGAGCCGACTGCAATGGCCGTTCCGTCAAGAGATAGTACATCATGAAGACCGTCACGAGCAGGAAAACCACCGGGGTAACCGGGTATCCCCAGGCGCGATAGGGCCGCGGCAGGTCGGGCTGCGTGATGCGCAGTTTGATGACGCCGAGCACGGTGAAGAACGAGCAGAACAGCAGGGCGAACTGGATGAAATCGAGCACGGCCTCGAAACTGCGGGTGAACAGCATCAGGCTGGCGACCGCGAGCTGGAAAAGAATGGCATAGGCCGGCGCTCCCTGATTGGATTTGCGGGCGAATACCCGCAACGCCGGGAGGTCCTCCCCCATGGTCATCATGACGCGCGGGCCGATCCACATCATGGCGCTGATGGAAGACACCAGCCCGATGCAGATCATCGCCCCGACGATGCGGCCGCCGATATCGCCGAAGATGTAGCTGCCGGCGATGCGGGCGACATCGAGTTGCCCGGACAACTTGTCGATCGGCGTGGTGTGGAGGAAGACCGCATTGAGGGCGACATACAGCACCAGCACAATCAGCGTCCCCGCCAGCAGCGCGCGCGGCAGGTTCTGCTGCGGTGTGCGCATCTCGCCGATGATGTAGGTCGCGGCGTTCCAGCCGGAGAACGAATACATCACAAAGACAAGTCCGATCGCGAATGGCGCGCTGGTGACATGGGCGAAGTCGGAGACATCAGGCGTGAACGAGACCGGTTGCGGCGTGCCGATGACAAATCCCGCAATCAGGAACGCGACGATCAGCACCACTTTCAAAACGGTCGAGATCAATTGAAAGGTGCTTGAGTGCCTGACGCCGCCGAGTTGTACGATCGTCACCAGCCAGACGACGCCAAAGGCAAGCGCCAGCGGCGGGGCGCCCGGAAGCACCGATTTGCCGTATTCCCCGAAAGCCATCGCGGCCAGAGCCACCGGTGCTGCGAAACCAACCGTCGCCGACACCCAGCCAGCCAGAAATCCGAAAGCGGGATGAAAGGCGCGGCTGAGGAAATTGTATTCGCCGCTCGAGCGCGGAAACATCGCGCCGAGCTCGCTGTAGGAAAATACGCCGCACAGCGCGACGATGCCGCCAACCGCCCATAACAACAGAATCGAAAAGCCCGAGGGGATGTCCTTGACCTGAAAGCCGAGGCTGGTGAAGACGCCGACGCCAACCATGTCGGCCACGACGATGGCGGTAGCCACGATGACCGAGACCGTGGACCCGCCGCCGGGAAGCCGGCCGGGCCATGCCGAGCTTCCCGCTCCAGATGCCGTCATATCGGTCTACGCCTTGCGCGTCGCGCCCGTGATTTTTTCATCGTGCAGGCTGGCCCCTGTCAATTCAAGCAATGTTAACAATGATTTAAATCTTGAAACCAATTCGGTGTCATTATACCTATAGCCGCGCGCAGGGCCCGATCCGCCATCTGCGGCATTGCGAAAACAAGGTGACCGGCCCACAATCGCGACACGATTTCGTGTTCTCTTACGGTTTCCGGGATGGGGAGTTTTCCCGGAAGCTTAACGTCACCTCAACGCTAGCGAGCTGACATACGGCGATCGCCGGTGGATTCTTTGGGGCAGTGGGTGGATGGTCGGGGCGAATCCGAAATACCAGACGTATGATCGCGCAGGCCGGGTGATGTCACCGGGCGCGGCGCGGCATGCGCAAAACCCCAGACATCGCGCCGGTTCTCCTCGATGGCGCTGGATCGCCATCCTGTCTGCGGTGGTCCCGCTGTCGTTGGTTCTCGTTCAATGTGGACGGGCGCCGAGCGCAGTTACACTTGCGGCCAATTCGCAGGCCGCGATGGGGGACTCGTTCGACGACCGGTTCCCGAAACCTCAGTTCAGGGATCGCTTCCCGGCGGCGAATGAGAGCTTTGTGCAGCGGCAATCCCCCGACGCGCCCCGCAGACGGACGGCTCAGGCAGAGCCCGCCCCCTACCAGGTTGCGTCGTTAGCACCAACGGTCCCGTACCAGCGTCCGGCGAGAGAGGATCAGACCACGCTGGTCAGCCTGAAATCCTCGGCATTTCCCTATCTCGGCAACAATCCGCGCACCGACGAGCCGTTCCTGAACATTTCCAAAGGCGACCGCCGCGGCCATCGCAGTTACGGCGGCCGGGTTTACTGGCAGGACGAGACCTACAACGATAACCGCGTCCTGATGCATGTCCCGGAGAATTTCGACGTCCGCAAACCGGGCGTCATCGTCGTGTTCTTCCACGGCAACGGCGCGACGCTCGAACGCGACGTGCGCGACCGCCAGCTCGTGCCGCAGCAGATTTCGGATTCCGGCGTGAATGCCGTGCTGCTGGCGCCTCAGCTTGCGGTCGATGCCGCCGATTCCAGCGCCGGAAAATTCTGGCAGCCCGGCGGGCTCAAGCGCTTCGTCGCGGAATCAGCCGAGCATCTCGCCCGTCTTTACGGCGATCCCGGCGCCGCCAAAGCTTTTGCGAACATGCCGGTCGTCATCGTCGGCTACAGCGGCGGCTTTGTGCCGGCAGCCTGGAGCCTGGAAGTGGGCGGCCTCGGCAATCGCGTGCGCGGCGTGTTCCTGCTCGACGCGGTTTATGGCGAACTGGACAAGTTCGCATCCTGGATCGTCAACAACCGCTCCGGCTTTTTCGTCAGTGCGTATACGCGTTACACCAAGCGGCACGACGACGAACTGATGCAGATGCTGAAAGAAAAAGGTATCGCCATATCCGAGGATATGGACGGGCCGCTGCGGCCCGGCAGCGTGGTATTCGTCGAGACACCCGAAGGCGTGACGCACCGCGACTACGTCACCCACGCCTGGACTGAGAACCCCGTCAAGGAAGTGCTCGTCAAGATGGCGGCAACGCCAGCGCTGACCAGGATGGCGGCGAGCGCGGCGTCGTCCGCGAGCCGATAGCCAGGCGCTTTCGTGGCGTCGCATCGCCCCAGCCTTGTCATCCTCTCTCGGCGACTGACAAAGCTACCGTTCCGGAAAAGTCTTCACATCCAGCGATATTCTTGCCGCAATGTCAGGCCGGAGTTTGGGTATTGGCTCGGCGAACCCATCAGAATTTTGGTATTTGCTCGGCGAACCCATTGAAACATGTCAGCCGCGCGTCTTCTTCTTTCGTGAACCTGCAATCTGCTACGCCTTTTGCAGCAGGCGCCTTCGGATTTGGCTTGGGCGGAAAGATTGCATCGTAGCAATCCAGGCGACCTTTTGTTTCATCGTCGATTTCAAGACAAGCCTGCAACTTCGCGGCAATCGATTGGGGTTTCGATTTCGGCGCTGCGCCGCGCGGCTTCACCTGGACCAGCGGCTTTCCACCGACGGTCGGCGGGCTGCCTTGAGCAATCGCGGCGGCTGAATACAGGACCAGGACGAGCGCGAGTATTGTTCTCATGTCACTTCACTTTCATTTTGGCTTGTCGATGTAAGGCAACGTAAACCTTGAGTCGAGCCCGGTGGCTTCATTCAGATCGGAATTCCCGCGGGTCAAGAAAAGCACGCGGTGAAAATCTTGTCGACGGCGTGCAGCGTCGCAAGACTCTTTATCTATGTTGCCGACGCCGCGGCCCGGCGAGGTTTGGTCAATGTCACCGCGATCAGCGCCAGCGCGAGGAAGGCCACCGCGACATATCCCGCGCCATAAAGCATATCGCGTGCGAACAGTACGCCGCCGATCGCCGAGCCGACGGCCTGCCCGATATAGAGTACCGAAGAGTTGAGCGATACCGATGCCGGCGCCAGCGTCGGGGCTACTGCGACCAGCCGAACCTGCTGCATCGAATTGGTGGAAGCAAAGCCCAATCCCCAGATCGCGACCGAACAGGCCATCAACGGATAGCTGCCCGCGCTGATCGCCCATCCGGTGAGGCCGGTCAGCATCACGGTCATGAACAACAGCGATGTCTTATAGGCGCCCCAGGAATCGACGATGCGGGTCGCGACCGCAATACCGATAAAGCCGAACACGCCGTAGATCGCGAATACAAGGCCCACCGCATCCGGACCGGCCTGCGTCAGCTTGGTCAGCAGCGGCCCCATGAAGGTGAGCACCACGAACTGCCCGGACATCTGCAGCGTCGTGATCGACAGCAACAGGATGATCGTCCGGTTTCGCCCGACGTCGGTCCAGGTCTTGAGATCGACGGGCGAGCCGACCAATCCGCGCGGCAGACGCCAGGCCAGCAGCAGGAAACTGAGGCAACCGAGCAAGGCGATGCCGCCGTAGGCCGCACGCCAGCCATAGCGGCTGGCGATGAAGGTGATCAGCGGCAGGCTGACGGCGGTGGCAAGCGACCATCCGAGAAAGATGTAGGCGATGGTGCTGCCGCGCTTTTCCGCGGGCACGATCAGCGCTGCCGTGCCCGCGGCCTGCGGCGTATAGAGCGCGCCGACCGCCAGCATGATCAGGCGAATGACGAGCAGCGTCGCATAGTCGGGCGCAAACGCCGATGCGGCATTGGTGAGCGCGAGCCCCGCGAGCGTCGCCGCGAGCAGGGTACGGCGCTCGATCCGGCTGGTCAGCCACGCGGTCAGCGTCGAACCGATGCACAGCATGATCGCGCCGAAGCTGATCAGAAGGCCGGCATCACGAATCGTAACGCCAAGACCCGACGACAGTTCGCTCAACATGCCTGCCGGCGCCAGCACGGAGCAGCCGGTGACGATATTTCCGAGCATCAAGGCGGTGGGAGCGAAGCGTCGCGGGAGGTGGCTGTCTGCGGGCGGATTTTTCATGCAAATGCATGTAGATCGAATCCGCACGAAATGAAAGGCGAGACGCCGGGTTATTTCATTGCCGCGAACAGGGTTGTTGCGCGCCGCAAGCTCAAGGCCATTTGAACCTGCCGGCCAGCGGCCCTGACGGGTAGCCGTCATGGCCGCGGACGATCAAATCGGCGCCGAGCACCGTGACCGCGTGATGCAGCAGTTTTGCGGGATAGCGTGGCTCAGCCACCGCGGGCCGATCAACGCGTACACGCAACCAGTGCTTCTCTGCGCCACGGTCTCGAACGGCTCCAGTGCCGCGGTGTCGAACCAGACCGGGCCATACTCCTGGTTATCGACCACCACGAAATCGAACGGCCGCAGCATGTCGCGAATCTCTTTGTTCGCTCTGAGAATTTCGGGCGTAACGGTCATCTCGATCGGCCTCAGACATGGATGATTGCGGCCGTTGCGACGGACGCCCGGCCCTTCATCCAGCTTGGTTGCGTGAGGCGGATGGACCGTTCAATGCCAGGGGCCATTGCACCCGCCGATTTTCTTGGAGATGCCGGATTGCGCCGCGCGAATCCCCTGCTATACCGCTGCATCCCGCTTACCTGCGCTCGTTCGCAGGAGTGAGCCACAGGAGACTGCAATGCCCGATGACAACAAGAAGCCCGCGCCAGGATTCGTTTTCAGCCTCACCAATCTGAAGCCGGTCGAATCCGGCAATATCGCCCTCACCTTCCCCGATGGCGCCAGGCGCGAATTCCCCAAAAAAATCACCGGCCTGGATATCGCCAAGGGCATTTCGCCGTCGCTGGCCAAGCGCACGGTGGCGATGGCGCTGGATGGCGTGGTCGTCGATCTCGCCGATCCAATCGAGCATGATGCAAAAATCGAATTCATCGCCCGCGACGACGCGCGCGCGCTGGAGCTGATCCGGCACGACGCCGCGCACGTGCTGGCCGAAGCCGTGCAGTCGCTGTGGCCGGGCACGCAGGTGACCATCGGCCCGGTGATCGAGAACGGCTTCTATTACGACTTCTTCCGCAACGAGCCGTTCACGCCGGAGGATTTTGCCGCGATCGAAAAGAAGATGCGCGAGATCGTCGCGCGCGACAAACCTTTCACCAAGGAGATATGGACGCGCGAACAGACCAAGCAGGTATTCCGCGACAACGGCGAGATGTTCAAGGTCGAGCTGGTCGACGCGATCCCGGCCGACCAGACCATCAAGATCTACAAGCAGGGCGACTGGTTCGATCTGTGCCGCGGGCCGCACATGACCTCCACCGGCAAAATCGGCAATGCGTTCAAGCTGATGAAGGTGGCGGGCGCCTATTGGCGCGGCGACAGCAACAATCCGATGCTGACGCGGATCTACGGCGCGGCGTTCGCCAAGCAGGAAGATCTCGACGCGTATCTGAAGCAGATCGAGGAAGCCGAGAAGCGCGACCATCGCAAGCTCGGCCGCGAGCTCGATCTGTTTCATTTCCAGGAGGAAGGCCCCGGCGTGGTGTTCTGGCACGCACGGGGCTGGACGATCTTTCAGGCGCTGATTTCCTACATGCGCCGCCGGCTTGCCGGCGACTACGACGAGGTCAACGCGCCGCAGATTCTCGACAAGTCGCTGTGGGAAACTTCCGGCCACTGGGAATGGTATCGCGAGAATATGTTCGCGGCGCAGTCCGCCGGCGACGAGGCCGAGGACAAGCGCTGGTTTGCGTTAAAGCCGATGAACTGTCCGGGCCATGTGCAGATTTTCAAGCACGGCCTGAAAAGCTATCGCGACCTGCCGCTGCGGCTGGCCGAATTCGGCGTGGTGCACCGCTACGAACCGTCGGGCGCGATGCATGGGCTGATGCGGGTGCGCGGATTTACCCAGGATGACGCGCATGTGTTCTGCACCGAGCAGCAGCTCGCCGACGAGTGCCTGAAGATCAACGATCTCATCCTGTCGACCTACGCGGATTTCGGTTTCGAGGGCGATCTCACGGTAAAGCTCTCGACCCGGCCGGAGAAGCGCGTCGGCACCGACGAGATGTGGGATCACGCCGAGCGCGTGATGGCGACGGTGCTCGCGCAGATCGAGGCGCAGGGCCACAACGCCGGCATCAAGACCGCGATCAATCCCGGCGAAGGCGCGTTCTACGGCCCCAAGTTCGAATATGTGCTGCGCGACGCCATCGGCCGCGACTGGCAATGCGGCACCACGCAGGTGGATTTCAACCTGCCGGAGCGATTCGGCGCGTTCTACATCGACGCCGACGGCTCGAAGAAAGTGCCTGTCATGGTGCATCGTGCGATCTGCGGCTCGATGGAGCGTTTCATCGGCATCCTGATCGAGCATTTTGCGGGCAATTTTCCGCTGTGGCTGGCGCCGACGCAAGCCGTCGTCACGACCATCACCTCGGAAGGCGACGAATACGCCAAGGTGGTCGCGGCTGCGGCGCGGCGCGCCGGCCTGCGCGTCGAGATCGATCTGCGCAACGAGAAGATCAACTACAAGGTCCGCGAGCATTCGCTGGCGAAGATCCCGGCGCTGCTGGTGGTCGGCAAGAAGGAAGCCGAGACGCATTCGGTCTCGATCCGCCGGCTGGGAAGCGAAGGGCAAACGGTGATGCCGACCGATGAGGCGCTGGCATCGCTGGTTGCTGAAGCCACGCCGCCCGACGTGAAGCGCGCGAGGCTGGAAACCTGATGGCCCGAGGACCGACAACCAACGAACAGGAACTGCCGGCCTATCCAATCCGGGCTTACCAGTTGATCCCGGATCCCAATCAGCCAACCGTGGTGGCGCTGGCGATCGAAACCGATCAGGGCCACAGCCTGTTTCTGGCCACCCGGGAAATTCTGGAGGATCTCGGGAAAGATCTGCTGGAGCGGGCGGCGAAGATGCCGGTCAGACAGCAGGCAAAATAGCCCGGTTCGGCATGCTCGCTTGGCGTTCGCCCCGCAGACCATCCGCGACGCATTGCGCCAGATGAGCACCAATGACGCGGTCTGTCCCCAAGTCGACATAAGAAGTTGTGGCGGTTGAATGAGATCCGGCACCTGTTGCCGCGGCGCTACAGCGATTGCCCGGGAATCCCCTTAGATTGAACCCGCCGAGGCATGTGCGCACCGGCATGCTCCGGCATGGGCTTCCAGGTGCTGCGTAACAGGGTAGTGGGCGAGTAAGCGGGCTGATTCTCTGAATGCAGTTTCGATAACTAGACCTGCCTCCTCGTCCGGCATCGGATGGAGGTTCAGATGGGTATGTTCGGTGGCAGCGCGGCGCACACCGGCGCGAACGGTTGGCTTTCGTCTCTGCGGATCTGGCGAACGCCGCCGCGCGGGAGACAGCCGGCTTCGGTCGCAAGGAAATCTTTCTCATTGCGAACAGGCGGTGCGCAGCTGGCGTGCTGCGCACTCCTCGGCATCGCGGCGGGATTATTGCTCGCGCCGACGCCGGCCGCGGCTCAATTCGTCTGCGCCGACACGTCAGCTTCCGGACAGGGAGCCACGGCGGCAGGGGGCATCAATTTCGCTTGCGGCTTAAACTCTGACGCCAGCAGCACGGGGGGGAGGATCGGGCGTTACCTCGAACAATGTCGCGGTGGGTCTCGCAGCCATTGCCAGCGGCATTAACTCGGCCAATGGCGCATTTGGCGCGGGCATTACCGCCCACGGGGACAACAGCGTGAATACCGCCTTGGGAATCAACTCCGACGCCAGCGGCAGCGGGCCGTTTGCAGGGGCGAATTTCGTCACCAATGCCAATACGGCGGTTGGCTTTAACGCTAACGCTTCGAGCAGCACCGCAAGCCCCGCTGCGGGCAGCAACAATGTTGCGATCGGCACGGGATCCAATGCGAGCGGAAATGCCAGCAGCAACATCGCCATTGGCGCCGCAGCCAACGCGAGCGGCGACAGCGCCTCCAATATCGCTGTGGGCACCGCCGCCATCGCCACCGGTGCCAAATCGGTCGCGGTCGGCAGCAGCGCAACGGCGACGGGTACGAACTCCGCCGCCTTCGGCCAAGGCGCTGGCGCGACCAACTCCGATACATCGGCCTTCGGCCAGGCCAGCACGGCGAACGCCAGCGGCAGCACGGCGATCGGCAACAACAGCACCGCGAGTGGCGCCTTCAGCACCGCGATCGGCCTCACCAGTACTGCGAACAGCTTCGAAAGCACGGCGCTGGGCGCCAATACCAACGCGACCGGCACCTATAGCCTGGCGCTAGGTTCGCTGAGTACCGCGAGCGCCAACGCCAGTACCGCGATCGGCACCTGGACCAAGGCCAATGGCGCCAATTCGATCGCGATCGGCGGCAGCAGCGCCGTCGGCGGCACCGGGGCCGCATCCGTGGCCGCCACATCGAGCAACGGGGTCGCGATCGGCTTCCAGACGGCGATCAACGCCAACAGCGGCAGCAGCACCGCGGTCGGCTTCAACAACAGCGTGACCGGCGTGGGCAGCGGCGCCTTCGGCACCGGGCAGACCGTCAACGGCGCCGGCAGCTACGGCGTCGGCGATCCCAACACCATCAATGGCGCCAACAGTTTTGTCTTTGGCGACAACAACACCATCAACACCACCAACACCGCTGGCCGCGGCGACAACATCCAGGTGGTCGGCTCGAACAATACGGTTGCGAGCACGGCGAGCGCAGCCGGTTCATCGGTGTTCGGCATGTCCAACACCGTGAACGCCACCAACGCGATTGCGATCGGCGTTTCCAACACGGTGACGGGCGCCAGCGGCGTCGCCATCGGCAATAATGCGCAGGCAACGGCGACGAATGCGATTGCGATCGGAACCAACTCGGTGGCGAGTGTTGCAAATACGTTCTCGGTCGGCGCGGTCGGCAGCGAACGCAAGATCGTCAACGTCCCCAACGGCACGGTCGCATCGGGTTCAACCGATGCGGTCAATGGCGGCCAGTTGTTCGGTCTGCAGACGCAGATCAACAACGGCTCGATCGGCCTCGTGCAGCAATCCGCCGCCGGACAACCGATCACGGTCGGGGCGGCAACGGATGGAACGGTGGTCAACTTCACCGGCACTGCCGGTACGCGAAAGCTGACCGGCCTGAGCGACGGTGCGATCACCTCGACCAGCACCGATGCGATCGACGGCGCACAGCTTCTGACCGCCAACCAGCGCGTCGCGGCCGCCTTCGGCGGCGGCGCCGGTCTCGATGGCAACGGACAATTGACGGCGCCGAGCTGCACGATCCAGGGCACATCATACAATAATGTCGGCAGCGCGTTCGGCGCGGTCGACAGCGCGCTCAGCGCGGTGTCGGCAGCCACCAACTATGTAAAGGTCAACAGCAGCGGGCCGGCGGCCAATGCCTCGGGCGCCAATGCGATAGCGATGGGCAGCAACGCCCAGGCGACGCAATCCGGATCGGTCGCCATCGGCTTTAACGCCGCATCGACCGGCCCCAACGCCATCGCGATCGGCACCGGCGCGATCGCCACCGGTTCGATCGCGGTAGGCGCGGGCGCGACCGCATCGAATGGCGGCGCCGCCTTCGGCGACGGCGCCACCGCGACCGGTACCAATTCCGCCGCGCTGGGGACCAACGCCTCGGCCACCGCCGCGAATTCCGCCGCAATCGGCTCGGGCTCGACCAACACCGTCGCCAACACGGTGTCGTTCGGCTCGGCCGGCAACGAGCGGCGGCTGACCAACGTCGCCGCCGGCATCAACCCGACCGACGCCGTCAATGTCGGGCAGCTGCAGTCGACCGTCTCGGGTTTCCAGTCGCAGATCGGCGGATTGCAAAATCAGATCTTCGACAACCAGCAGGAAGCGCGGCGCGGCATCGTCGCCGCGGTCGCGGTGGCGCCGGTGCTGATGCCTTCGGCGGCCGGCGAAACCACCGTTGCGTTCAACACCGGATATTATCGGGGCGAAACCGGGGTCGGCATCGGCATCTCGCACCGGCTGGACTTCAGCCTTCCGACCGTGGTCTATGGCAGCTATTCCAATGGCGGCGGTAACGAACATATCGGGCGCGCGGGCATGGCGGTCGAATTCTGATTCAGTTGGAAGTTTGCAAATGTATTCACCCAATGGCGCTGTGACGCGCCACATTTGGACTGCTCTGCCCTGCGCCGCGCTTGCGGCCTTGATCGCCGCATGGCCGTGGGCCGCCCCGGCGCAGCAACAACCCGCTCCGCCCGCCCCGCCCGCTCCGCAGCAATTCCAGCAATCGGCCGAATGGGGCAAGCTGCCGAAGATGATCCTGGAGCGCCAGTTCGCGGGGCCGTTGCAGGACACCGTGATCCAGCGCCTGCGCGATCCCGTCGATGGAACCATCTGCTATCTCTATCTGCCGATCTCGGCGCCGCACTCCCCGACCACGGCGACAGGCTTCGTCCAGTATGGCCCCAACATTATCGGCAGCATCAATTGCGTGCCGGGCGAGCCTGCAGGCCCTGCCCCGGCGGCACGCAGGAAATAAGCCCATCACAATCGATCTAGAT
>OCZT010002944.1_pt1 | contig 17532 bp, 14 predicted proteins | sample 1539031 | NCBI WGS metagenome assembly OCZT01 (sample SAMEA3539308, study PRJEB22396) | soil metagenome | biome: tundra; feature: field; material: soil | place: USA | collected 2010-05 | depth 0.15 m | reverse complement strand
TCGTGTTGCGGCAGCAATCAATGTCAATGCCGTCGCGGTCGGTGTCCATCGTCACATTGTCCACCGTCAGGTTGTCGCAGCCGGTGACGAGAATCGCGAAGTGGCCGCCGTGGAAAATCGTGACGTCGCGAATCAGCACGTTGCGGCAGAGTTTCAACGCGATGGCCTTGTTGCCCAGCCGGACGGGAGGATAATTTGTTTTGGCGACCGTGGTTGAATTAGTTCTGTCCCAGAGGGTAAACCCGCTCATCTGGTCGAGCACCCGGTCGCTCCGGACCAGCCCGCCGCCGTTGATCATTCCCGGCCCGGTGATGGAAACGTTCGTGAGGTTTTCGCCCCAGATGAGACTGTTGTGAAAATAAGTGTGCCCGCCATCCTGATAGGCCGGGGGTGTCCACGGCTCCGTCGGGTCGTAAGCGTTCATTTCCTGCGGCGCGCCGAGAATGACTGCGCCGGCATCGAGATGCAAATTGATGTTGTTTGTCAGATGAATGCTGCCGCTCAAATAGGTGCCGGCCGGGACAAAGACCGTGCCGCCGCCCGCAGCGGAAGCGGCTTGAATTGCCCTGTCAATGGCAGGGCTGTCCAAGTTGGTTCCGTTGCCGACGGCGCCGAAACTTCGGATGTTGAATACCGACCGCTTGCCGGACGCTGCGTTCGCCGTTTTGACGGATTTGCAGCCGTTTAGAAAAAATGCCAGTGTCACGACAACACAAAGCAGTCCGATGCTGGACAACCGGCCAAAGCCAGGGACGTATTGGAACTTCATTTGTGAGAACAATCTGCAAAATGGTGGCGCAACCTGCAACCCTGTAACTGCAAATTAGACAGGAATTTGCATTATCCCAAACGCCGGCGAAATTCCGCACAGGCCCTGGCCACGTCCGGTGCGTTCAGAATTGCCGACACCACGCAAACGCACCGCGCCCCCGCCGCTAAAACGCTGTCGAGATTTTCCAGATTGATGCCGCCGATGGCGAACCACGGGATGTTCACCCCGCTTTGCGGGGCCGCCGCCCAGCGGACGTATTCCAGCGTCACCGGTTTTGCCATCGGTTTCGTGCCCGTCGCATAGACCGGCCCGATGGCGATGTAATCCGGTCCGGCGGCCAGTGCCCGCTTGGCCTGCTCCGGCGAGTGCGTCGAAAGACCGATTCGCACTTCTGGTAGGGCGTGCTCTCCGAGCGCGCCGGGCGGACGCCGCAGCGCGGCGTCCCTGCCTTTGAGTTGAGAGACGTGGGTATTCCCCGCATCAAAAAAATCCTCCTGGCCCAGATGACACAATTCCGCGCCGGTTTCGCGCGCGATTTCCAGGTGGTCGTTGATGACCAGGCCGACGTTCGCACGGCGGGTGATGGGCAGAATCGCCTCGGCCATGCGGCGGATTTCGTCGGGCGACGACTTTTTGGCGCGGAGCTGGATCAAATCCGCGCCGCCGTCGCAAAGTTGTTGCGCGAAGACCTCCGGCGCGCGGCCATGGAAGTAGGCCGTGTCAATAAAAGCGTAAAGCCGGCAGTCCGCGAGCGGTTTCATGGGGATAATTCAACCACAAAACACACGAAACACACGAAAGAGTTCACGGATTCCGGAGTTCCGTTTCAAGCGGAGCGCGCTCCATCAGAAGCGTCGTCTACAAGTGGTCGCGCCCCGAAATTCGCGAAGCGTCTGGACTGCGGTGGCTTCAGCACCGCTTTCCGTCCGCACCAAGATTATCCGCCTTTCCAAGTTCTTCGCCCGCTCGACAGCGCCGCTAAAGCTGGCGCACTCCAAACGCTTCGCGACAAAAATCCGTGTTCCGTCCGCATCGTTGCCACCCGCCGGCGCGCACGGAGTGACGTGCCCTACCCATGTGCCAATTCTCAGGGGAAATTGGTATTACCTCGTCTTTTCAAACGCCATCCGCCAGAACCAGTCGCTGCGCGCGGCGAACCTGACCAGCACATTTTGGAGCGACGGCGTCAGCACGAACCGTTGCAACCATTTTGCCCAGGCCAGCCGCCGCGCAAACGCGGCGTCGCAACGGCGGGCGATTCGCGGTTGGGTTTCGGCCCAGGAAATTTCCCCGCGACTCCACGCGACCAGCGGTTCGATGGCGAGTTCCGCCGATTCGAAGGCCATGGACATGCCGTTGCCGGTGACGGGCGGAATCATGGTGATGGCGTCGCCGATGCAGCATTCCGCGCGCGCGACCGCCCGGTACGGCTGCAACGAAAGGCCGGCGACGGCACAAAACGAGTTTTCATCAAATTCAGCCGAAGCCAGCCGCTGGTGCAAAGGCGAACCGGTTGGTCCGCGCAACAATTCGCGCCGGTTTTGCGGCCCGACACTTTCGCCGGCGCGCCGGCGGAACAATCCGCAGACGTTCACCATGCCACCGTTGACCCGGCATAAACCGACGTAGCCCCGGGGTGAAACGTGCATTTCGAGGTCCGCCGTGAGCGGAACGTTGCTTGCGTGCGCTTTCAATCCAAACCAGCACGCACCGCCCTCCTCCGTCTGCAAGCGCCGGCCCGTGGCGCGAACGACGCCTTCGCCGGCGTCTCCGTCGCTCCGGCGTTTGCCTTCCCACAATTCACCGCCGAGTTCGCGGAATTTTTCCGCCAGCGTGGCGTCCAGGGTGAAACGCGAAAGGCAAATGGCCCGTGAAGGCAGCGGCCGCGGCCCGGTGGATTGGGTTGCGGAAAAGAAGGCCGCCGTGTCCGCGCCCACCGCGCCCGCGCGTTCGAGCCAATCGCGCAAATCCAGCCGCGCGAGCGTTTCCTGGCCGCGCCCACAGATGAACTCGCCGCAGACGCGATGTCGCGGATAATGCCCGGCCTCCCACAAGGCCGCCGGCACACCGCGTTGACGCAGCCCGATGCCGAGCGTCAACCCCGCGAGTCCGCCACCGACAATCGTAATGGATTTCATGACCGCCATATTCTATCCCGTCCGCCGCGCGATGAACAAATGGCTGAACAAACTGGCGCGCTGCTCGGTCAGTTGCCAATTTCTTTTGTCAGGCCAGAGCGCGGAAAGTTCTTTACGGACAAAACCCGCTCGCACGCTCACCGTCGCGTCGTGCCGTGTAATGGCATTACAGCCAATCGCCCAAAGCAGCCGGCTGCAAAACAACGGCCAGGGTGCGCGGCGCGGCTCGATGGCGATGAACAAGCGCGCACGACCGGCAATCACGCGAAGCAACCCGGCCAGACGCGCGTCGTCGAAATGGTGCAGAATTTCATTTGCAACAACGATTTCCGCCGGGGCCGAAGTTTGCGGCCAGTCAAAAACGTCCGCGACGACCGCTTCCGCGCGCCAGCCGAGCGATGCGAAAGCTGCCAGCGTTTGCGGCGTCACGATTTTCTGGCGGTCGAGCAATGTGACATTCACTTCATTCCACGCGCCCGTTGTCCGGAGTCCCGTCCCGCCCACTGCGGGACGGTTCGGCCCGTCCCGCGAAGTGCGGGATGGAACTCCAAACGATGAGAGCCGCCGCGCCACGCGCAGCAGGAAATCGCCGTCGCCCGCGCCGAGTTCGGTGATTTGTTTTGGCGTTTGGCCGTTCACGGCGGTTTGCAACGCGCGAACCATGATGGCGTGGTTGCGCATCCAGGCGTTGACCCGGCTCAAATCGCGGCGCGAGCGGACGGCCTGCGGATCGTCCGGCGGCAATTCATCGAGTAATTCCGGTTCGACGATGCGTTTCACTTTCCATGGTAGGATGCCGAAAAAAATGACTTGTTCCAGATTGATTTAACGAAATAAAAACGGCGGCGGGAAAATCTTCCCGCCGCCGGGTGCGTTCGTAAAACCTTACTTCACGCCGACGAGATAACCGAAGCGTTCGCGGAACTGATCGGGCGTCATGGAAACGACGGCGGCGAGCCGGGAGAGCTGTTTCGCGTCCTCAAAATCGTCGCGTTCCAGCCGGATCATGTAGGCGCAGGCGCATTCGTAGGCTTCGCCGTCCACGTTGACCTGGCGCGTTTGCATGCGGCCGGTCTTCGGATTGAGCATTTTGTCGAACGGCAGCGGAATCATTTTGCCGTCCACGAAGCTGATGATGGCGCCGTATTTTTCGGCTTCGGGCGAGAGCAGAAATTTCACCGCGGCATAACCGAGGTCGCGCGTGTATTCGGCGTCGAACGGAATCGGGTCGGCGCAGCGGAGTTCGTAGCCGAGATCCTTGTCAATGAAGGCCATTTTAATGCCGAGCTTTTCGAGACGTGCGGTCAGCAGCTCTTTCATCAGGCGGCCAAATTCAATTTCACCGAGACGCAAATGGCCGTGCTCGTCGCGAACGACTTTGCCGAAACGTTCCAAATGTCCGTCGGGCAGCGCCTTGACCAGTCCCTGCTCACCCATCGCTTCGATGAGGCCTTCGGCGAGGATGGCAATGCCGTATTGCGAACCATCGGCGCGGCGTTTGATGATGGAGCCGATGATGATGTCGCACACTTCATCAATCGTGACTTGCCGTCCGCGAAATTCCTCCGGAATGATGGCGAGCGTGGCCGCAGCGGCCTTGGCGATGCCGAGCGCGAGATGCCCCGCCGCGCGTCCCATGCTGATGATGAGATACCAGCGCGAAGTGGTGCGCGCGTCTTCGGCCAGATTGCGAACGATGTAAACGCCGTAGTGGCGCGCCGTTTCATAACCGAACGTCGGCGTCGAACCGGGCAGGGGCAGATCATTGTCAATCGTCTTGGGCACGTGCGCGACCTTGATGCGACCGTTGCTTTGTTTGGCCACGACGCTGGCGGAAAATGCCGTGTCGTCGCCGCCGATGGTGACCAGCGCGGTGATGCCCAGCTTTTCAAAAACGCTGAAGACATTTTTCATCTGCGTTTCCGACTTCGTGGGATTCGTGCGGGCGGTCCCCAGGATGGAGCCGCCGCGCAGATGGATTTCCCTCACGTCACGGATCGCCAGCGGCCGGCAATACTGCACCTCGCCCTGCGCGAGCCACTTGAAGCCGTCCCGGAAGCCGATGACTTCGTAGCCCTGGTTGATGCCTTCGATGGTGGCCGCCGCGATGACGCCGTTGATGCCCGGCGCCGGGCCGCCACCGACCAAAATTCCCAATCTGCCTTTGCTCATTAAATTAGTTGGTTAATTGTAAAAACCAAAACTGGCGTAGGATGCGCAAGCGCCGGAAAGAATTCAATTCCATTCTTGCCATAATCAAACCACTATTTGCCAAAATGAAACCGGCCGTTTTTCTCGACCGCGACGGGGTGTTGATTGAGGAAAGGAATTATCTGCACCGCGTCGAGGACGTTGCCTTCCTCCCCGGAGTGGCGGCGGCGCTGAAGCGTCTCTCGGACGCCGGGTTCAAACTGTTCATCGTCTCAAACCAGTCCGGCGTCGGGCGCGGTTACTTCACGCTTGCGGACGTGGAGCGTGTGAACGAGCATCTTTGCTGCGAACTGGCCCGGGCCGGCGTGCGCTTTGAAAAAATTTACATCGCGCCCGAAGCGCCCGGCCAGCCCAGCCGCGGACGCAAACCGTCACCGCAGTTTTTGTTCGACGCGCGCGATGAATTCGGCGTGGACCTGGCGCAAAGTTTCATGATCGGCGACAAGCTGATTGATTTGGAATGCGGCTGGAACGCCGGAGTCAAAACGAGTATTCTGGTCCGCACCGGCTACGGCGCAAAACTTGAACGGAAATCGCCGGAACCACTCAAACTTGCGGTGATGGTGGACGATTTGAACGGCGCGGCGGATTGGATTTTGAAACAGAAACGGTAGGGACGCGCTGCCGCGCGTCCTGGTCCCGCAAAGCGGGATCGGCCCTACCAAATGATAGCGGCATGGATTTGAAAAATTTGTAGGAGCCGACGTCACGAGGCCCTGATTAATTAGGCATTATGGTTTAGGATTTAGTCATTCACCCGTTTATGTGCGGCATCATCGGATACGTTGGTAAAAAAGCGGCCACGCCCATCATCCTCGAAGGATTGCGGCGGCTGGAATATCGCGGCTACGACAGCGCAGGCATCGCCGTGTTGCACAACGGCGGGTTGCTCGTCCGCAAGAAAAAGGGAAAAATTGACGAAGGCCTCACCCGCCTGCTGAAATCCGAACCGGTCGCGGGGAATCTCGGCATCGGCCACACCCGCTGGGCTACCCACGGCCCGCCGTCGGATATCAATTCCCATCCGCACCTCGACCAATCCGGCCGGATCGCCGTCGTCCATAACGGCGTCATCGAAAATTACGACGCGCTCAAACAAAAGCTGCTCGCCACCGGCCATAAATTCCGCTCCGGCACCGACACCGAGGTGCTCGCGCATTTGATCGGCGATTATTACGAAAAACGGCGGCAGAAAGTAGCGCAGTCGTCCCGGCTGCAAACGAAGAACGCAGGCGAGACGCCTGCGCTACTGACCCAGGCGGTTTGCGACGCGCTGCGCGAAGTCATCGGCACCTACGGCCTCGCGGTGATTTCCGCCGACGAGCCTGACACCATTGTCGGTGCGCGGCGCGGTTCGCCGCTCATCATCGGCATCGGCAAGGGTGAAAATTTCCTGGCCAGTGATGCCAATGCCATCGTCGCCCACACGAAAAAGGTCGTTTATCTCAACGACTACGACGTTGCGACGATTACGTCCGAACGCTTCGACGTTCTGAACCTCGGCGCGGACACCGCCAACGTCCAGATCAGCAAACTCGAATTCAGCCAGGAGGACGCCGCGCGCGGGGATTTCGCGCACTTCATGCTCAAGGAAATTTTCGAGCAGCCGCGCACGGTGGAAAACGCCTTGCGCGGCCGCGTGGACACCGAAGGTGCGACCGCCAAGTTTGGCGGCTTAAACATGACGCCCGCGCAACTGTGTTCAATCAAACGCATCATCATCGCTGCCAGCGGCACGAGCTGGCACGCGGCGCTCGTGGGCGAGTATTTGATTGAGGAACTCGCGCAAATTCCGGTCGAGGTCGAATTCGCACACGAATTTTGTTACCGCAACGCGCCGCTCGAACGCGACACCGTACTGCTCGTCCTCTCGCAATCCGGCGAGACGGCGGACACGCTCGCCGCGTTGCGCGAGGCCAAGCGCCGCGGCCATCGCGCGCTCGCCATCGTCAACGTCGTCGGCAGCACCATCGCGCGCGAATCCGACGGCGGCATTTACATGCACGCCGGCCCGGAAATCGGCGTCGCCTCGACCAAGGCCTTTGTCTCCACGCTCACGATCCTGGCGCTGCTGGCTGTGCATCTGGGCCGGATGCGGACGTTGTCCGCCCGCCGGGCCCTGGAAATTCTGCGCGCGCTGGAGGCCGTGCCCAAACAGCTCGAATCCATCCTCGCGCAAAACAACGCGCTCAAAAAGATAGCGAAGAAATATGCGAAGGCCGACGACTTTTTCTTTCTCGGACGCGGTTACACCTTCCCGATTGCGCTGGAAGGCGCGCTCAAGCTGAAGGAAATTTCCTACATTCATGCCGAGGGTTATTCGGCGGCGGAAATGAAGCACGGGCCGATTGCGTTGATTGATCCGAAGACGCCGACGGTTTTTCTCGTGCCGCAGGATTCGATGTATGACAAGACCATGGCGAACCTGGCGATGATCCGCGCGCGCAAGGGACCGATCATCGCGCTGGCCACCGAAGGCGACAAACAAATCGGGAAGGTGGCCAACGACGTGATTTACCTGCCGAAGGCGCTGGAACTGATTAACCCGATCCTGGCGAGCGTGCCGCTGCAGTTGTTCGCCTATCACATCGCCGTCGTGCGCGGCTGCGACGTGGACAAGCCCAGGAATCTGGCGAAGAGCGTGACGGTGGAGTGAAAAGGAAACCCTCTTACTGTCTTGGCGCCGATGGAACGATCGTGCGCCATTTTCGAATCGAAGATTTCAACGCGGTCATCGCCTTGCGGCGACGCACCGAGGGCGTGGGGTTGAACGAGTCCGACACGCGCCGCGCCATTGCCGCATATCTACGACGCAACCCGAATCTCAGTTTCGTTGCGGAAAAGGATGGACGAATCATTGGTGCCGTGCTGTGCGGCCACGATGGCCGGCGCGGTTACCTGCATCACCTGGCCGTGTCAAAACGCCACCGGCGTTGCGGCATAGGCCGGCAACTCGTGAGTGCCTGTCTGGCAAAACTCCGCAAGGCGGGCATCCCAAAATGCAACATCTTTATCTTTGCTGACAACAGGGCAGGGATGAAGTTCTGGGCGCACACCGGCTGGAGTCTGCGAACAGAACTACGGCTGATGCAAATCCGCTTGGATGACGGAGGTGGAGCAAGAGGAGACTGCCAGTGCTGAACGGTTCTGGCTGCTGTCCGGTACGAAGGCCCCTGCGTCAGTTCAAAAACCTTTTTCAACTTTGGTTGTCATTGACACGGCCCGGCTAAAGCAGGAAATTTGAACTGTTAGTGATTACAGATTAAAATCATGAAAGCCGTTGCCCTAAATGGAAGCCCGCGCAAGGGCGGGAACACTGAAATTCTTCTAAAAAAGGTGCTTGCGCCGCTGGCCGTATCTGGCTGGGAAACCGAGTTCATCCAACTCGGCGGAACACCCATCCGCGGATGCCAGGCCTGTTACCAGTGTTTCAAGAAGAAAAATTCCCGGTGCAGCCAGAAGGGTGATCTTTTCAACAAGTGCTTCGAGAAAATGGTCGCGGCCGACGCGATCATCCTCGGATCGCCGACGTACTTCACCGACGTGAGCGCTGAAATGAAGGCGCTGCTGGATCGCGCCGGGCTGGTGGCGCTGGCCAACGGCGGATTGTTCCGCGGAAAAATCGGAGCCGCCGTGGTGGCGGTCAGACGCGGCGGCGGCACACACGCCTTTGACACGATGAACCACATGTTCCTCATGTCCGGCGTCATCGTGCCGGGATCCACGTATTGGAACCTCGGATTTGGCTTGGACAAGGGTGACGTGGCCAAGGACGACGAGGCTTCGCGCAACATGAATGATCTGGGCCAGACCATCGCCTGGTTGGGCGCAGCAATCCATCAACACGCCGGGAGCCGCCCGCCCGCCGTGGTTCGCGAATGAATTCCCTCGAACCCGTTGCCATGCAATTTCGCAAATTCGGCAAGCTGGATTGGAACGCTTCGGTCCTGGGCTTTGGTTGCATGCGCCTGCCCACCGTGGATGGAAATTCCAACGGCCCAAATATCAATGAAGCGGAAGCTGTGCGCATGATCCGCCACGCCCTGGATCGGGGCGTGAACTATTTCGACACCGCTTACATCTATCACGAAGGCAACAGCGAGACCGTTCTCGGCAAGGCGTTGCGCGGCCATCGGGACCAGGTGAAAATAGCCACCAAGTCCCCGGTGTGGTTGATCCAAAAGGAAGCCGATTTTGACCGGATGTTGAACGAACAACTGCGCAAGCTCCAGACCGATCACATTGATTTCTATCTGCTCCACGGCCTGGATAAAAAACGCTGGAGCGAAATCGTCCCAAAATACAAACTCCTGGAAAACGCCGACGCTGCGATTCGCGACGGACGCATCCGCCACCTGGGTTTTTCGTTCCACGACAATTACGAGAGCTTCCCTGACATCGTCAACGGTTACGATCGCTGGACGTTCTGCCAGATTCAATACAACTACATGGACACGGAGAACCAGGCGGGCACTCAGGGATTGAAGCTCGCCGCCGCCAAGGGCCTGGCCGTCGTGATCATGGAACCGCTGCTCGGCGGCAGGCTGGCCCATCCGCCGTCGTCCATTCGCCAGGTGATCGAGCGCTCCAGCGTGAAGCGCTCTGCGGCGGACTGGGCGTTGCAATGGCTTTGGAATCAGCCCGAAGTGTCGGTGGTGTTAAGCGGGATGAGCACCATGGACCAGGTAAAAGCCAACCTGGATTCGGCGGCTCACGCTCGCAGCCATTCGTTTCAGGCGGCGGACCTGAACCTGATCGCAGACTTGCAGCAAAAGTACCGGGAACGAGCCGCCATTCCCTGCACCAAGTGCAACTATTGCATGCCCTGCCCAAACGGAGTGAACATCCCGGCCAATTTTGAAATCTACAACGAAGCGTTTCTCCACGAAGACATTCCCGGCGCGCGCTTCAAGTATCAGATTTTTATCACGGATGCGGCGCGGGCCGGCGTTTGCGTTGCCTGCCACGACTGCGAAGACCATTGTCCCCAGAAAATCCCGATCAGCGAATGGATGCCCAAGGTTCACGCGCTGCTCGGCGCGGCGTGATTCGTCGCAGCGGCGGAGATTACACCGCAAGCCCCGTTGGGCGAACAGCTCCTGGGCCGGAAGCAGGGCGATGTCCTGAAATTAAAACTCGCCGATGCGCAAAACCAATACCAAGTGACGGCGGTTGTCTGACCAAAGGGCGACTGCATCGCCTCTCTACTGGCAAATTCAATCCTCTGGCCGCTCACCGCTGGGCGCCATTTTCACCAGCTTGGGATCGAACTGGCCCAGCACCGTCACCAAATCGTTCTGCGCGGCCATGACTTCGCGGATGTTTTTGCAGGCCATCGGCACTTCATCGAGGCCGGCGGAAATTAACGTCACGCCGCGCTCGCGGAGGAATTGGTTTACTTCCTTCCAATTGAACTTTTTGTTGCAGTTGAGCCAGTGCGAAAAAAATCGAAGAAGCCGAAACGGTATGTTTGGGTGGAAACAGGTACAATCAGTGAATCGTTCTCCCTCAACCATCGGTCCAAGGGCTATTTCACGGGCGGTTCAGGCGTCTCAGTTCCAGAGGACTGCGGTGGGGAATTAGTGGACGTACCGGGCTTCACTGCCGGCACGGTGTCGGCTCCGGCGAGTTCATCAGGCAGAATGGTGATGGCAATGCGGCGGTTCCTGGCTTTTCCATCGGCGGTCGCATTGTCGGCGAGGGGACGATATTCACCGTAACCGATGGCCCCGACGCGGTGCGGGTCCACGCCCGCCTTTTCGGTGAGGAAATGCACGGCAGCAAGGGCACGGGCGGTGGAAAGTTCCCAGTTGCTGGCGAACCGATTGCGGGCTTCGGGCCGGATGGGCACGTTGTCCGTGTGACCGATGACGTGAATCTTCAGTCGAGGATGTCCGGCGAGAATGGCGGCAATCTTGCGCATCACGGATTCTCCGGCCGGTTTCAAGATCGCCTCGCCGGAATCAAACATGACGCGGTCGAGGATGTTCACGGTGAGCTTGCCTTGCAGGCTGGAGATGGTGACATCCTTGGATTCGAGGTCGGCGCGCATCTCATTTTCGAGGCCTTTTGCCATCTGGGCGGCGGTGTCCTTGTCCTGTTCCAGATCGGCAACCTTGGATTGCAGGGCCGCAATCTGGTCTTTGTCCTTCTGGTTTTCGGCCTGTGCGCTGGCGAGACTGGCATTGGCATCATCCAGCCTGGTCCGGAGCGATTCCAGTCCACGCAGTCTGCCCATGGCCGAGGCCCAGAGCAGCAATGACACAACCAACAGCACGGCAAGGATGCCGGCGGCAATCCAGCCCCACCGGGAGGCATCCGGGCCGCGCCTGGCCTTGGTCACATATTCAGTAAATGGTTGTTTGCCTTCGCTCATTTGCGTCGGATGGATTTAATCAGATCACCCAGGACCGTCCAAGCGAAGAATCTTCCTTTCCAATTCTTGCCTTTCAATTCACATTATCTTCCACTCCGCGACGCCGTGGGCGTTGCGGATGAGCGCCGACACCGGCAGTTCCTTCGGAAATCGTGACGGGTTTTATTTCCGGTTCATTCCCAGCCATGACGGGAGCTTGAATTTACACTTTACTTTTAGCCGTCTAAATGTAAAGTTGACTTGCAATGATTGATCGCCCTTTTTGGACTGAACGGCTGGCGGCGGCATGGAAGCAGGCGCCCATTGTCTGGCTCACGGGACCCCGGCGCACGGGCAAGACGGTGCTGGCGCAGAGCCTGCCCGATGCGGAGTTTTTCAACTGTGATCTGCCGAGCGTGGCGGAACGGCTGCGCGATGCGGAGAGTTTTTACCGGTCGGTCCGCAAACGGGTCGTGGTGTTCGACGAGGTTCATCAGCTTCCCGATCCGAGCCGGCTGTTGAAAATCGGCGCGGACGGTTTTCCGAAGCTGAAGATTCTGGCGACCGGTTCTTCGACGCTGGCCGCCACGCAAAAGTTTCGCGACAGCCTCACTGGCCGCAAACGGGTGGTGGAGCTGGTGCCGGTATTGCACGAGGAATTGCCGGCCTTTGGTGTGACGGACTTGCGGGAGCGGCTGTTGCGCGGAGGATTGCCGCCGGCATTACTGGCGGGGGAACGGAGTCCGGAGTTTTACGCCGAGTGGCAGGATTCTTACTTCGCGCGCGATGTGCAGGAGCTTTTCCGGCTGAAGAAGCGCGCCGGATTTCTGCGGGTGCTGGAATTGCTGCTGCGCCAGAGCGGCGGGATGCTGGACGTGAAGAAGCTCGCCGCCGAAAGCCAGATCAGCCGGCCCACGGTTACAAACTGGCTGGAGGTTTATCAAATCACGCACGTCGCGCATCTGGTGCGGCCGTTTTCAGCGGGCGGGCGGCGCGAAATCGTGGCTCAACCCAAGGTGTTCGGTTTTGACACGGGACTGGTGTGCCACGCGCGCGGCTGGGACCATTTGCGGGCGGAGGATTGCGGCGTGCTCTGGGAGCATCTGGTGCTGGATACGCTGATTGCCGCCGGTGTGCCGCGCATCCATTTCTGGCGTGACAAACAACAGCGCGAAGTGGATTTCATTATGCCGCACGGACGCGATGCCGCCGATGCCATCGAGTGCAAATGGAAACCGGATGCATTTGAAACGCGCGGGCTGGCGGCGTTTCGTGAGCAGTATCCAAAGGGGAAAAATTACGTCGTCAGTCCATTGAACGGCCCGGCGTATGACCGGGTTCGGGATGGATTGAAGATTTCCATTGTTTCGCCCGCAGAATTGCGCCAAGCAATGACTTGACGGGTGGGGTCGCATTGGGTGTCCATCCGTGCTTCAATTGATGGCGCTGCGGAGGACGTCGAACATTTTCTTCCCGGCATCCGGATTCACCGGTTGTTTGTCTTTGGCATCGGCGTCTTCCACCAGTTCGGGTGGCAGTTCCTTCAGAAATCGTGACGGATGACAGGGCATCAACTGGCCGTATCGCATCCGGCCCGCGCAATGGCTGAGGGTGAGCGATTGCATCGCGCGCGTCACGGCCACGTAAAACAGCCGGCGTTCCTCGTCGAGCGTGCCTTCCGCCGCCGACCGCGCGTGCGGAAACAGGCCTTCCTCCAATCCCACGATATAAACGCGCGGAAATTCCAGTCCCTTGCAACTATGCACGGTGATGAGCGTTACGGCATCGCCGGTTTCCTTTTCCTCCTCCAGTTCGCTGTCGAGGGTGATGTCCTCCAGAAAGGATTGCAGCCGGTCGGCCAGCGGGTCGGCGGGCCGGCCAAAATTGTCGAGCGTGGCGGTCAGTTCGCGCAAGTTGCGGATGCGGCCTTCGGCGTTCTCGGAATTTTTTTCCAACCGCTGGAGTTCGGCGAAATATCCGGTCTCGGCCAAAAAATGTTCGGCCCAGGATTGCAGGCTGAAGGTAGGGCGCGTCACTCCGTGCGCGCCGTTTGCGGCGGGCAGGGGACTCCGATGAATCGCGAGCGGACTGCCCGCCCTACCATGCAATTGTGCCCGCGTCCGCTCCACGAATTCAACAAATGCTTCAATGCTTTGGCGCGCCTTGGTTTGAAATGTCACCTGCACCGCCGGATTTTTCATCGCGGCGAACACGGAACCCTTCCGCTCGTGGCTCGCGCCGAGCAGACGTTCCATGGTCACATCGCTGAGTCCCCGCGCCGGCACGTTCGCAATGCGCAGCAGGCTGACGTCGTCGTGCGGATTGATGAAAACCTTCAGATAGGCGAGAAAATCGCGGACTTCGGACCGGTCAAAGAAACTCTGGCCGCCGATGAGATGATAACGGACACCGGCCGAGCGGAACGCGGTTTCGAGCGGACGCGACTGCACATTCGTCCGGAACAAAACGGCGTGGTGCGACCAGGGGACCCGGTGCGCGCGACGCGCAAATTCAATCTGTTCGACCAGGTTGCGCGCTTCATCGTCGTCGTTGGTGTAGGCGCGCAGGACGATCTTGTCGCCCCGGCCCTTGCCCGACCAGAGCTGTTTGGGGCGGCGGCGCACGTTGTTTTTGATGATGGCATTGGCGGCGTCAAGGATCGTGTTCGTCGAACGGTAATTCTGTTCGAGCTTGATGATTTTCACCTCCGGGAAATGTTTTTCCAGGTCGAGCAGGTTGCCGATTTCGGCGCCGCGCCAGCCGTAAATGCTCTGGTCGTCGTCGCCCACGACGCAGAAATTCCGGTGCTTGACGGTGAGGGCGTGGACGAGCTGGAATTGCGTGGCGTTGGTGTCCTGATATTCGTCCGCCATGACGTAACGATATTTGGCACGGCACGCTTCGAGCACGTCCGGATGTTCGTCAAACAGCCGCAACGTGAGCAGGATCAAGTCGTCGAAATCAACTGCGTTGCAGGCGTGCAGGGCGGTTTCGTAGCGCGACCGGACGTGTTGGGCCAGCGCGCGGACGCTTTCATCCGCAAAAACGGCGGCGTGTTCACCGCCGTTTTTGAACCGGCTCAACAGGGCCAGGACCGCTGCCGGGTCCGTTTTTTCGCTCCCGCCGCGCGGGACGGAAATTTGCGCGAGGATTTTTTTAACGGCGCCGAGCTGTTCCGATTCGTTGTAGATGACAAAGTTCCGTTTGTAACCGAGCCGTTCAATGTGCTGGCGTAAAATCCGGACGCAAAGGGAATGGAATGTGCAAATAGTCGGTCGAGGGTCGAGCCGTCTCCGCTCCGCTTCGCCGCGCCAAGGGGACGAGGGTCGAGGGTCATTGCTCTCGACTCTCGACTTTCGACTCTCGACCGGCTTCGGCAGAAGCTTGCGGACACGCTCCTGCATTTCGCGCGCGGCCTTGTTGGTGAAGGTGACGGCGAGGATATTTCCGGGCGCGACGCCTTTGGCAATGAGGTGCGCGATGCGGAACGTGATGACGCGGGTCTTGCCGGTGCCGGCCCCGGCCAGGATCAGCAGCGGCCCCTTGAGGGTTTCGACGGCCTGGCGCTGCTGGGGATTGAGCGAATTCAGATTCAACACGCGCGCGGAGTTTAATTTCCGTTCCGCTCAATGCAACGTTGTTGATGATTTTTTGAGTCCTGAATTCGGCCAAAAGCGTGACAGAGGAGTGATTTACTGTTTCCGAAATTTCTCCAACTCGGCGATAAATGCTTGTGGGCCGCCGGACAAATAGCCGACCTGGCGGCCAATTTCTTTTCCGTCCGCGTTTAATGCAACATAAGTTGGAAAACCGTTCACTTTGAATTTTGTCTGAAGTTCGTCATTGTTTTTCTTGAGCGCATCACTCTGATTTTTGGTTTTTGGAAAATCCACCAGCACCAGTTCCAGGTTTGTCCTGGCGTAGGAGGCAAATTCAGGCTTGGACAAAATATCATCCTCAAACTTCATGCACCACACGCACCAATCAGAGCCGGTGAAATCAAGCAGCACGATTTTGTTTGCGGCCCCGGCTTGCGCCAATGCTTTCGGCAAGTCGGTCGCCCAAGGCAATTCTGACACACGCTTTTCAGAAAGCACCGCAGCCTGGCTCTTGCGAGTTTTGGCAAGTTTTGCCGCCCCTAATTCAGCCAAAATTTTCTGACACTCTTCGGAGGATTTGGCGATTTTTATGTCTCCTTTTGGCAGGGAAAATCCCTGGTCGGGTGTTGGCTGGTTGATTTCTACCTTGTCATAAACCCAGTCCTCCAATTGTTCGCCAAGATGATTCCGCTTGATTAGACCGAGGGTGACGCCATCATTTTTTCGGAAGTAATAATCAGTTTCAGAACGAATGAATTTTCTAAAATCTCCGCCGAACGCTGCCTCTTCTTCTTTCGTGCGGTCTTTGTAATAAACGGCTTTTATCGCGTCCAGGAACTTTGGCGTCATGCAACGGGCGATAACAATGCAGTCGTTCGTGCCAACCATCTCCGACTTGAGCACCTTGAATTCGTAAGGATGGTCGAATTTTGCGGCAATCGTTTTTTCCAAATCCTCTCCCGCTTCGTATTCCGTTTTGATTATCTGTCCATACGTGAAAGCGTAACCGCCACTTTTAAGTTTGTAACTTGTCCACTGAAAATTTCCATCCCGAATCGCTCTTTTGGTCTCCACAGATCCATCGGCGTTTCTTCTTTGAAAAAATTCTACGCGAGCGTCGTCATTGGTCTTGGCGAAAGGATCTGTGATTTTTGAAGATGTGGAACCTGATTTTTCACCATGAAAAAAGGCCAGGCACTGATTTGTTGATTGCGCCTTCTCCAAAACTTTTTCAGGCGAATCTTGCCGCCACCAGTCGTCCGCCAATGGTTGCGCTGCCAATCCGGCAACCGGCAAAAGCCAGGCCAAAAAAGCCGGCCAAAAAAGTTTTCTCATGGGCAACGTCTAGCATTTGTAAGGCTTGCGTGCAAAAAATCAATTTGATTAAAATGTGTATCCCATCCGTGTTCAATCCGTGATGTATTGCACCGCGTTTTGTCGCAAGCTGCTGATGGCTTCAAGTCACCCGAACGTGTCGCCGTTCCAGCCCCAATTGCCGGCGGCGACGTCGGTAAAGTTCAGGTAAATCCGGTCCGGCGGCACGCCGAGGGATTCTTTCAACAAACTGCCAACCTTCTGCGCGAGCTGCCGGTTCACGTCGTCGTTCAAGCCGCCAATGCTGCGGATGTCCACAAACGCGGCGGGACCCGGTTTGCCGGACATGAGGATGGCCGCGGGGCTGATGACGACCATGACGTATTGTTCCGGTTTGCCGATCGTCCCGGCCACGATTTTGGAGAGGGACGCGAGCAGCGCCTGCTTTTTGTCATCAGCGAGCGCGACGGTGGTTTCAAGTTTTAACAATGGCATAATGGTTTTTGGTTCAGGTTCGGTGTTGTAATCCGGTGTTCAGTCTAAACCCGCTCCAGGTGTTTTTCCAATCCGCAGTTGTTGCGATATTTTTGGATCCATTGGCGGCGGTCACAGACCGCCGCTACAGATCGCCGTTTTGTCGCATCCTTGATGCGCATAATCGTTGGCACCCTCAACTTCAAAAAATCCATGTTCTATCCACGCCTGGCTGTGGCTAAGATGTTGTCATGACCGGCGGGACAAAAAGTTGGCACGGCCTGATTTTGGTCGTGGCTTTGTTGTTGATCGGCGGCCAATCCACTTTTGCGCGGCCCGAGCCGGCGGCGTGGCAGCCGCGGCCCATGAAGCGCCCGCCCGCCGGCACGAATTCGGCCAAATGGCACACCATTACCATCACGCCGCATCCCGGCCGGCCGAAAATTCACTTCTATCAGAAGCTCAACCCGGTCTGGTGGGTGAAAAACAGTGATGAGCCGGTCCCGCCGGAATGGTACAGGCCAGATGACAAGCATCGGGTGATGAAGTGGCACTTCCGCAATCCGTTCCACAACTTTGGCAATTACGTCATCGGAGTTGCCGACAAGGAATTTGTGCGGAGCGGCAAATACCCGGAGCGAAATTCCAGTCCGCACGGCGGCTGGGACT
>OCZT010002943.1_pt1 | contig 17536 bp, 18 predicted proteins | sample 1539031 | NCBI WGS metagenome assembly OCZT01 (sample SAMEA3539308, study PRJEB22396) | soil metagenome | biome: tundra; feature: field; material: soil | place: USA | collected 2010-05 | depth 0.15 m | reverse complement strand
TCTCGGTGGAGCTGATCCGCACCCTGGGCGCCAGCATCCCCATCCTCGGGGTGTGTCTCGGGCACCAGGCGATCGGCGAGGCCTACGGTGGCCGGGTGGTGCGCGCGCCGTCGATCATGCACGGCAAGCTGAGCCAGGTTCATCACGACGGGGCCGGCCTCTTCGCCGGCGTGCCCGACCCCTTCACGGCGACCCGGTACCACTCCCTCGTGGTCGAGCCGGCCACGCTGCCGGCGTCCCTGGAGGTCACCGCCCGCACCGAGGACGGCGTGATCATGGCACTGCGCCACCGCGAGCACCCCGTGGTGGGCGTCCAGTTCCACCCCGAGTCGATCGGCACCGACGCCGGCTACCGCATCCTCGAGAACTTCCTGGAGATGACATCGGCGCCGCTCAAGGTGCGGGGGTGACGGGGATGGGGCACATCGTCTCCGGGGGGACCGGCGTCGGACAGCTCCGCTGTCCGCGCCTCGTGCTCGGCGGCATTGCGCTGCCGCCTGCGCAAGCCCCACCTTCGACGACGTGCCCCATCCCCGTCTCCGACAGGGTGGCGGCCTCATGACCACGGATCTCGGGGCCCTCGGTCCGATCGTGGAGCGGAAGCGGCGCGAGGTCGAGGAGATCAAGTGCGGCCGTGGCGCGATCTGGGCCACGGCGGAGAAGCTGCCGCCCGCGCGCTCCATCGAGGCGCTCCGTGGCGGCCGCGTCATCGCCGAGCTGAAGCGGCGCTCGCCGAGCGGCGGCTCGCTGCGCCCGGATCTCGATGTCGCCGCGGTGGCGGCGGGGTATGCGGGGGCGGGCGCCGCAGCGATCTCGGTGCTCACCGACGCCGTGGACTTCGGCGGCTCCCCCGCCGACCTCGAGCGGGTGCGCGCTGCCGTCGACATCCCGGTGCTGCGCAAGGACTTCACGGTGGATCCCGTCCAGATCGCGGAGGCCCGGGTGCTGGGCGCCGACTGGGTGCTGCTGATCGCCGCGGTCCTGGAGGGCGGCGCCCTCGACGAGTGCATCGAGGCGGCGCGGCGGGCCGGCGCCGAGGCCCTGGTCGAGGTCCACGACGAGGCCGAGCTGGAGCGTGCCGTGGTCGCGGGGGCCGGCTGCCTCGGCATCAACAACCGCGACCTGCGCAGCCTCCGGACCGACCTGGCCACCTTCTCCCGGCTGCGCCACCTGCTCCCCCCGGAGACGGTGGTGATCGTCGCCGAGTCCGGGGCGCGCAGCCCAGCCGACGTCAGCCGGCTGGTGGGGGAGGGGGCGGATGCGGTGCTGGTCGGCGAGGTCTTGATGCGTCACCCCGACCCGGCTGCGCTCTGTGCGGAGATGGTGGCCGCCGCGGCCACCGCCGGAGGCGTTCGGTGATCGTCAAGGTCTGCGGCGTGCGCACCGCGGCGATCGCCGAGTGCGCCGTCGATGCCGGTGCCGACTGGGTGGGGGTCAACCTCGAGCCCCGCAGTCCCCGGCACGCCGGGGACGCCGAGGTGGAGGCGGTCCGGCTCGCGCTCGCCGGGCGTGCCGACCTGGTCGGTGTGATGGTCGACCCGACTGCCGCGCGGTGCCGGGATCTGACCCGGCGCCACCGGCTGGATGCGGTTCAACTCCATGGGCGGGTGGCCCGCGGGTTGGTGGGCGACGTCGACGTCACCGTGATCCGGGCCGTCAACCCCGCGAATCCGGGCGACGCCTTCACGACCGACTGGTGGCCGGACTGCCTGCTCCTGCTCGACAGTGCGCCGCGGACCGCCGGAGGTCTCCCCGGGGGGACGGGCGTCCCGATCGACCTCGAGACCGCCGCCGAGGTGGCCGCCCACCGCCCGATCATCCTGGCGGGTGGGCTCACCCCCGACACCGTCGCCGCGGCCATCGAGCGGGTCCGTCCCCACGGCGTCGACGCGAGCAGCGGGCTGGAGTCGAGCCCGGGCGTCAAGGATCCCGGCCGAGTGCGAGACTTCGTGCTTGCGGCTCGGGAGGCCTTCGCCACCGTCGAGGCGCGCCGGATGCGGGCGGCGGATGCCGCCGGTCCCCAGGGAGGCAGACGATGACCACCGCCGGACGGTTCGGCGTCTACGGCGGGGCCTTCGTGCCCGAGACGCTCGTCCCCGCGCTGGAGGAGCTGGAGGCGGCGATGACCGCGGCCCTCGCCGACCCCGCCTTCATCGCGGAGCTGGACGGCTGGCTCCGCGACTACGCCGGACGCCCCACCCCGCTGACCCTGGCCCGGCGGCTCACCGAGGCCTGCGGCGGCGCCGAGATCTGGCTCAAGCGTGAGGACCTGCTCCACACCGGCGCCCACAAGCTCAACAACGCCCTCGGCCAGGTGCTGCTCGCCCGGCGGATGGGCAAGACCCGGATCATCGCCGAGACCGGGGCGGGCCAGCACGGCGTCGCCACCGCCACCGTCTGCGCCTGCTTTGGTCTCGAGTGCGTCGTCTACATGGGTCGCGAGGACACCCACCGCCAGGCGGTCAACGTCTACAAGATGGGGCTGCTCGGCGCCGAGGTGAGGCCCGTCGACAGCGGGTCCAGGACCCTCAAGGACGCCACCAACGAGGCCATTCGAGATTGGGTCACCAATGTCGAGAACACCCACTACGTGATCGGGTCGGTGGTCGGTCCCCACCCCTATCCCACCCTGGTCAAGCGGTTCCAGCGGGTGATCGGCGACGAGGCACGCGCGCAGGCGCTGGAGCGCTGGGGGGCGCTCCCCGACCTGGTGGTCGCCTGCGTGGGCGGGGGCAGCAACGCCATCGGCATCTTCACCGCCTTCATCGAGGACGAGGACGTGGAGCTGCTCGGGGTCGAGGCCGCCGGTCGCGGCATCGAGACGGGTGAGCACGCGGCGTCGCTCGAGGCGGGCAGGCCGGGTGTTCTCCACGGCGCCTACAGCTACCTGCTTCAGGACGCCGACGGGCAGGTGCGTGAGACGCATTCGATCTCGGCGGGGCTCGACTACCCCGGGGTGGGGCCCGAGCACGCCGCTCTCCGCGACGCCGAGCGCGCGCGCTACGTCTCCTGCACCGACGGCGAGGCGCTGCGCGCGTTTCATCGCCTCTGCCGGATGGAGGGGATCATCCCCGCGCTGGAGTCCAGCCACGCTCTGGCGGTCGCCGAGCGGCGGGCCGGGGAGCTGGGCCCCGGCCACCGGGTGCTGGTCTGCCTGAGCGGCCGCGGAGACAAGGACATCGACACCGTCCGGGCCGTGGGCGGCACCGGGGAGGGGACCCAGTGACCGCCGCCACCGCGGGGAGATTCGAGGCAGCCTTCGCGGCGCGGGGCGCGGGCGAGCGGCCCGGGATCATCCCCTACGTGATGGCCGGCTTCCCCGGGCCCGGCGACACCGCTCCGCTCCTCCTCGCGTACGAGCGGGCGGGGAGCCTGGCCGCCGAGGTCGGCATTCCCTTCAGCGACCCGCTGGCGGACGGGCCGACCATCCAGAGCACCGGCTGGCGAGCCCTGGAGCAGGGGATGACCCCGGCTCGCGCCATCGCCCAGGTGGCCGAGGCTCGGGCGGCCGGCCTGACCATCCCGGTGGCGGCCATGACCTACATCAACCCGGTGCTCGCCATGGGCGTCGAGGCCTTCGCCGCCGCCTGCGCTGCGGCCGGCATCGACGGGGTGATCGTCCCCGACCTGCCCGTCGACGAGGCGGCCGGATTGGCCGCCTCGCTCGGGGCCCACGGGCTCGCGCACATCCCCCTGGTGGCGCCCACCACGCCGACCTCGCGGGTGGCGCGGGTCGCGGCCACCGCGGCCGGCTTTGTCTACTGCGTCAGCGTGACCGGCACCACGGGGGCGCGCGACCGGGTGAGCCCCGCGGCGCTGGACCTGCTGGCGCGGGTGCGCTCGGTGACCGATCTGCCGCGGGCGCTCGGCTTTGGCATCTCCCGTCCCGAGCACGTCGAGGCGCTCACCGGCCACTGCGAGGCGGTGGTGGTCGCTTCGGCCTTGCTCGACGCCATCGGGACGGGCGGCGACGACCCCGGGGCGACCGCGGAGCGGTTCATCCGCGGGCTCCGCGGGGTGGGTGCGGCCGGGTGAGCGTCCCGATGTTCTCTCCGACTTCTCTCCCATGAGCCCCCCCATCAACCTGGCGCCGATCTTCCGGCTGGAGGGGGAGGTGCGGGTGCCCGGCGACAAGAGCATCAGCCACCGCGCCCTCATCCTCGGGGCGCTGGCGCGCGGCCGCACCTATCTCGGCGGCCTGGCGCCGGGCGAGGACGTCGCCCACACCGCGTCGTGCCTGGAGTCCTGCGGTGTCTTTGTCCGGATCCACGACGACGGTCGCGCCATGGTGGAGGGCAACGGGCCGGACCACGCCCTGAGCGCTCCGAGCGATCGCCTCGACTGCGGAAACTCGGGGAGCACCATGCGGATGCTCGCCGGGGCCATCGCCGGGCATGCCATCACCGCCTGCCTGGAGGGGGACGCCTCGCTGATGCGGCGCCCGATGAGCCGGATCGCGACGCCGCTCCGGGAGATGGGAGCGGCTGTCCGGCTGAGCCCCGAGGGCACGGCCCCGATGACCATCGAGGGGCAGCGTCCCCTCCGGGCGATCACCTTCGAACCTCCGGTGGCGAGCGCCCAGGTCAAGACGGCGGTGCTGCTCGCCGGCCTCTTCGCCGACGGTCCGACCACGGTCCTCGAGCCGGCACCGACCCGCGACCACACCGAGCGCCTCCTCGGGCTGTGCGGCATCGAGGTGGTGAGTGGCGAGGGCCGGGTCACCGTCACCCCTGGCGTGCCACAGCCGTTCGGCCTGCGCATCCCCGGCGACATCAGCTCGGCTGCCTTCTTCCTCTGCCTGGCCGCCGCGCGCGAGGGCTGGCGGGTGCGCTGCCCCGAGTTGGGGCTCAACCCCGGGCGTGACGGGGTCATCGAGGTGCTCCGCGCCATGGGCGCATCGGTGGACGTCGAGGAGCGCGAGCCCGCCGGCGGCGTGGAGCCGGTGGGGGATGTTGAGGTGCGCGGCGGCACGCTGCGCGGGACCCGGATCGAGGGCGCGCTGGTCCCGCGACTCATCGACGAGCTGCCCGTGATCGCGGTGCTCGCCACCCAGGCGGAGGGGGTGACGGAGATCCGCGATGCCGCCGAGCTCCGGGCCAAGGAGTCCGATCGGATCGCGCACCTGGCCGAGGGATTGAGACGGATGGGTGCGGCCTGCGAGGCGCTCCCCGACGGGCTGGTCATCGAGGGGCCGACCCGGCTGGTCCCGGCCGCGGTGGATGCCGCGGGCGACCACCGGCTGGCCATGGCCTTCGCGGTGGCCGGATGCCTCGCTGCGGGTCCGGGGCTCACCCACATCGCGGGCGCGGACTCGGTCTCGATCTCCTACCCGGGCTTCTTCGAGGACCTGGCCGCCCTCTCCGCCGGGTAGGGCTGGTCCGCCGCCGGCGAGCCGACAGGGGTCGTCCGCGCCGACCCAGGAGGTCGCGGCGTGGCGTATCCTCCGTCGCGCGGGGTCTGCGGCCACTCAGGACGGCTGCGGACCCCGTCAGCCCTCCCTGCGCCGTGCACCCTGATGCATGCGACGATCGCGCTCACGGCTGTCGTGCCGGAATCGGTCACGGTGGCCGAGCCCAGGATCAGCGCAGCAGCCGGGAGAGCCTGCGGTCGGCGTAGACGCGGCCGCCGGTCTGACACCCGGGGCAGTACTGGAACGACCGCGAGGAGAGAGACACCTCTCGCACCGTGTCCCCGCAGACCGGGCAGGGCTCCCCGGTCCGTCCGTGGACGCGCATCCCCGATCGCTTGCCCTCCTTGAGCCCGTCGATGTCGAGCGCGCGTGCCTGCTCCAGAGCGGAGCCGAGCGTCTCGCGCAACGCCGCCAGCAGCCGCGCCAGAGCGGCATTGTCGAGGCGGTCGCCGCGGGCGAAGGGGGAGAGGCGGGCGGCGTGGAGGATCTCGTCGGAGTAGGCGTTGCCCACCCCGGCGATGACGCTCTGGTCGCTGAGGGCCGCCTTCAGCGTGCCCGGCCGCGCCCGCAGCAGCTCGCGAAGCCGCTCCAGGTCCAATCCCTCGTCCAGCGCATCCACCCCCAACCGGCCCACACCCGCGACGTCGGAGGGGTCCCGGACCACGTGGAGGGCCAGCCGCTTCTCCGTGCCCATCTCGGTGATGTCAAGGGCGGCGCCGTCATCGAAGCGGAGGCGCGCCGCCAGCGGTCCGCGCTGGACCAGCCGGGCATCGGAGGCTCGCTCCCGCCAGCGGACCCACCCCGCCCGGCTGAGGTGGGCGATCAGGTGCAGCGGCGCCCCTCCCGCGGCGGCGTCCGACGCCTCGATGTCGAGGAACTTCCCGTGGCGCTGCACGCCTGTGACCTCGCGGCCGGCGAGCGCCGAGACCGGCGGGTCGTAGGTCTTGAGGGCGGCGATCGACGGCACCGTGAACGCCACGATCCGGCGGCCGCGGAGACGGCGGTCGAGGATCTCGGCGAGCGCCTGGACCTCGGGCAGCTCAGGCACGGCGGCGGCGCCGGCCGATGCCGGCTGCGGGCGGGGCCGAGGCTGCGACGTCGGGCATCCGCCAATGGTCGGGCATCGCAGCTCCCGCGGCGTCGTCCGAGACCGTCCAGATGGAACAATCGTCGCTCGCGCGGCACGTCACGGAGGGTGGCTGGCGGATGGGTGGGCTCGAACGCCCCGGCAAGATCGTCTGCGTGGGGCGGAACTACCGCGAGCACGTGGACGAGCTCGGCCACACCCTGACCCCCGAACCGCTCCTGTTCCTCAAGCCGCCGTCGGCGGTGATCGGGGATGGCGACGCCATCGTCCTGCCGCGGCTGCCTGTGTCGCTCGCCCGGATCGACTACGAGGGCGAACTGGTCGCCATCATCGGTCGCCCCCTGCGCCATGCCTCGCCCGAAGCCGCCCTGGAGGCGGTCCGCGGCTACACCTGCGGCAACGACGTCACCGCCCGGGACATCCAGGCAGTTGAGGAGCAGTGGACACGTGCCAAGGGGTTCGACACCTTCTGCGCCCTCGGTCCCGGGGTCGTCACCCTGGACGCCGCCGACGTGGGGATCGCCACCCGGGTCAATGGCGAGGTTCGCCAGCGCGGCCGCACACGCGAGATGGTCGTGGGCGTCGGGGAGCTGCTCGCCTACATCAGCCGCTGCATGACCCTGGAGGTGGGGGATGCGGTCTTCACCGGGACACCGGCCGGGGTGGGACCCCTCCATGACGGCGACGTCGTCGAGGTCGAGATCGAGGGGATCGGCGTGCTCCGCAACCTGGTCCGGAGCGAGCGGTGAGGGGGCCTCAGCTGTCAACTATCCGCGAGGACGCCAACAGTGTACCGTTGCGATCACCGCAGGCCCACGTCGTCACGGAGGAGGGCATGAGCGTCTCGTCGCCTGCCGCCGCGCTCGGCGCCGTGCACACGCATGCCGAGGAGGATGTCCTCTGCATCCCCCGCACGACGATATTCCCCGGAGCCGCGTGGCACGGGCTGGTGACGCGCGGGCTCGAGCGGGTGCTCCGCACCATCCGGGCGTGCAGCGAGTACCGGCCGCGGCAGCTGGTCGAGGACGATCCCTCCCAGCAGCAGGTCATCCCCTACTGCATCGTCCACCACCCCGAGGACGACACCTACCTGCTGACCCGGCGGCTCCGCCGCTCCAGCGAACGTCGCCTGCACAACCTCTACTCGCTGGGAGTCGGGGGCCACGTCAACCCCGGCGACGGTGAACGCTTCGACCCGGTCGTGGGTGGGTTGATCCGCGAGTGGAGCGAGGAGATCATCTGCCCCTGGCCCGCGACCGCCAGCCTGGTCGCCCTCCTCAACGAGGACTCCACCCCGGTGGGACGGGTGCATCTCGGCCTCGTCTTCCTCGTCGAGCCCGAGTCGGGCCCGGTGAAGGTGCGGGAGACCGAGAAGCTGGAGGGCGAGATCATGACCCTGGAGGAGATGCGCCGCCACTACCTGAGCATGGAGTCGTGGTCCCAGCTCTGCTACGACGACCTGGTGGCAGAAGCTCCGGCCCGCGCCGAGCGCAGCCCGCTGGTGGTGGAGCTTCCGCCCGCCCCCTGACCTGGCGCGGCCGGCCAGTCGCGAGCATGGGGAAGGCGCCCGTATACTCCAGCCCATGCCTGTGAATGTTCGAGTACCCGGTCCCCTGCGCCGGCTGACCGCCGGCAGCTCCCAGGTCGAGGTCGAGGGCGGCACCGTGGCCGAGGCCCTGGCCGATCTCGAGGCCCGCCACCACGGTTTCAGAGATCGTCTCTACGACGACGAGGGCAAGCTCCGCCAGTTCATCAACATCTACGTCAATGACGCCGACATCCGCTTCGGCGGAGGGCTCGAGACCGCGGTCGCCGCGGGTGACGACATCTCGATCGTCCCGGCCGTCGCCGGCGGCTGAGCGGGGGGCTCGGCCCGTCTCGAGAGGCGCGTGCGCGGTCTTCCCCGCTGTCGAGGATAGCCGTGCTGGTGTACGACGGATAGCCGGACCTGGAAAGATCGGGTATCCTGAGTTGGTGAGGAAGACCACTGTCGCGGTCGATGACGAGCTGATCCGCCAGGCCGAGGCCGTCCTGGGAACGCGGGGCATCACCGCCACGGTGGATGCCGCCCTCCGGGAGGTGACCAGGCTGGCCGCTCGGCGGGCCGCCGTGGACGAACTGGTGCTGCGTGACGGCACGGACCTCGGCGATCCCGAGGTCATGGCCGGCGCGTGGCGCTGATCGCGCGGTACTTGGCGGACACCAGCGCCCTGAGCCGGCTTCACCTGCCCGCAGTGCGCGAGGTGCTGGAGCCGGCGATCCTGGACGGACGGGTGGCGACCTGCGGAATCGTGGAGTTGGAGGTCCTGTACAGCGCCCGCAGCCACGCGGACGCGGTCCGTATCCGGCGGCACCGCGACGCGGCGTTCGAGCGCGTTGCCGTTGAGGAGCACGACTTCCGCCGGGCCGAGGAGGTGCTCCTCGCGCTGGCGCTGAAAGGCCAGCACCGCATCGCCGGGCTTCCCGATCTGCTGATCGCCGCCTGCGCCGAGCGCGCCGGCCTGGTCCTGCTCCACTACGACGCCGACTTCGACGCGATCTGCGCGGTCACGGGGCAGCCGGGTCAGTGGGTCGTCGCCCGGGGCAGCGTCGACTGACCGGCGATTGCGCCGGGTACCCGAGGCGGAGACCCTGCCCCGAACGCGCGTAGGCTTTCAGGGATGACCGTCGCCACCCGTGAGGCCGCTCCCGCGGTCGTGCCGGCCGACCCGTTCGCCCTGCTGCCCCGGGGCGCCGTGGTCGCCGTCGCCATGTCCGGGGGCGTCGACAGCAGCGTGGCCGCGGCCCGCTGCGTGGCGCGCGGCGTCGAGACCCTCGGCATCACCCTGGCGATGTGGCCGGGCGACCGCGAGCAGGTGCGCGACCGGGGCTGCTGCTCCATCGACGCGGTCGAGGATGCGCGCCGGGTGGCCAACCGCCTCGGCATCCGACACCTGACCTGGAACCTCGAGCGTGAGTTCTCCGCCGAGGTCGTCGGCGGCTTCGAGGACGACTACGCGGCCGGCCGGACCCCCAACCCCTGCGTTCGGTGCAATCAGCGGGTCAAGTTTGGCGTTCTCCTCTCCCGGGCCCGCGCCATCGGCGCGACCCATCTCGCCACCGGGCATTACGCCCGGATCGGCCGGCGCGGGGGGAGCTGGACGCTCCACCGGGCGAGGGAGACCGGCAAGGACCAGGCCTACACCCTCCACCGCCTGGACCAGGCGCAGCTCGGCGCCGCGCTCTTCCCACTCGGTGGGGTGGAGAGCAAGTCAGACGTCCGCGCCGAGGCTGCTCGGCTGGAGCTCGTCTCGGCGGCCAAGCCCGACTCCCAGGAGCTCTGCTTCGTTGAAGGTGACCTCACCGCGGAGCTGGGCCGGCGCCTCGCCGGGCGGTTCCGTCCCGGCCCGATCACCGACGGGGAGGGGCGCATCCTCGGCGAGCACCGCGGGCTCCCCTTCTATACGGTGGGGCAGCGAAGCCGGCTGGACATCCGACCCGACCGGCCCGACGCCAGCCCGCTGTACGTCCTCGAGCTCGACGCGGCACTCAACCGGGTGGTGGTGGGACCTGCCGAGGCCCTCCAGCGGGGCCGGCTGCGCGCCGGCGACTGTCGCTGGGTGAGCGGTGTCCCCCCGGAGGCGGGGGATGACGTGGAGGCTCAGCTGCGGGCTCACGGGCGACCCCACGCGGCCAGGGTGGTTGCGGCCTCGTCTGGCATGGCGGAGGTGAGCTTCGTCGAGCCCGCCTCCCAGGTGTCCCCCGGTCAGGCGGTCGTCCTCTACCGGGGCGACGAGGTCGTGGGCGGCGGGGTCGTCGAGGAGGCGGGCCCGTGAGTCCTGCCTGGTATCAGATCGTCCTCGCGTCGAGCGCGGTGCTGGTTGCCTGCGTGGTCTCGGCCTACTGCTTCTGGTTCGCGGTGCGCCACCGGAACGCGCTCGTCCACGTCCCCGGGGTGGGGGGGGCGCTGGTCGTGATCGGCCTGATCGGCGAGCGGAACGTGGTGGCGGCGACTGGCAGACCCGCCAGCGTATGGGATCTCTCGATCAAGGTTCCCCTGATCCCGCTCTACCTCGATACGGTGACCATCGCGGGGCTGATCGTCGGCCTCCTGGGGCTTAGCCTGATCCTCTTCGTGGAACGGGTGGTGCCGCCCGAGCAGCGCTGGAAACCCCCGCCTCCGCGGGGTCTCGACGAGGACGATTCCGTCTGAATCATGGGGGGGCTGCCCCCCACCGGTACAATCTCGCGGCGATGCCCCGCCCCAGCAGCCGTCCCGCCCCTCAGCTCTCTCGCGAGCCCCTCGGTTGCGGTCGCTCATGAGCGCTGCCGGCTTCTACGTGGCGGGGGTGCTCGTGGTCCTGAGCTGCGCGGCCGCGGTCCTCCTCCGGGGCGCCGTGCCGTCCGCCATCGCGGCGGCGGCGGTGGCGGTCTCCATTGGCATCTTCCTTCTGGTGAGCGGCGAGTACCTCCTGACCCTCCTGGAGATCGTCCTTCTGCTCGCCACCCTCGCGGCGGTGGTCGAGATCGCCCGCCGAGGTGGGTTTGGTCCCCGGGCCCAGCCACTGCCGCTCAGCCGGTGGGTCTACGGGCTCGCCCTTGCAGCGCTCGCTGTGGTCGTCCTCGACGGGGCGGTGCTCGCCTCGCGCGGGGGCTGGTTCGGGTCGGGGTTCAAGGAGGGGTTGAGCAGCGTCCTCCACCACCAGGCTCCGGTGACCGCGGGCCTTCTCGTGGTCCTCGAAGTGGCCGCGGTGGTGGTCGCGGTGGTCATCGGGCGGACCAGCGCCGACGAGGCCGAGCACCACCAGCGGGCCAGGGCTCGGCGGGAGAGAGAGGAGAAGATGCGCCGCCGGCGCGAGGACCGGGTGGCCGCTCGCCGCCGCCGCCAAAATGCGCGGACTGGAGGGGGCGAATGAGCATCGGGCCGGGGCACGTCGCCCTGCTGAGCGGTGTCGTCTTCGCCATCGGCGGCTTCGGGATCCTGAGCCGGCGGGATGCGTTCGGCCTCCTGGTCAGCGTGGCCATCCTCCTGCTCGCCCCGGTCATCGCCTTCGCAGGCTTCACCGCCATCGACGGCGGCAGCCTCGGGCCTGGCCAGGGGGAGGTGGTGGCGCTCGCGGCGGTGGTGGTGTGCGCGGCATTGACCCTGGTCGGCGCGGCGCTGGTGGCGCTCCTGCACCGCCGCCACGAGAGCCTCGACACCGACGCCTACGGCGACGCCGAGGGGGAGCAGCGCTGATGGGAACCTACGCCTGGATCATCCTGCTGCTCCCGCTGGCGGGCTGCGGCGCCTCTTTCGTCGCCGAGACCCCGCGGCGAGCGGCCCAGGTGTGCATGACGTTCCTGGGCATCTCCCTGATCCTGGCCCTGATCGTGCTCGGCTATCGCCTGGCCCACGAGACGACGAGCATCACCCCCGACGTCTCGACCCTCAACTACCTCTCGCTCACTCCGGGTCCGAGCGAGACGGTGACCTTCCCGTCCACCTTCCAGGTCGCGGTCGGCGTCCGTGTCGACAACTTGAGCGCCAGCTTCATGGTCCTGATCTCCTTCCTCTTCCTCGCGGTCCAGGGCCTCGGGACCTCGATGCTCCAGCACGACGCCGGCTTTCGCCGTTTCTTCTGGGCTAGCTCCCTGCTCGCGACCCTGATGCTCGGCCTGGTGCTGAGCCCCGGTCTCTTCCAGGTCTGGCTGACCCTCGGAGCGATCAGCGCGACGACCCTCGTCCTGGCTCTCCATTACTGGCATCGTCGGGAGACGACCTCTCCCGCCCGGCGCGCCTTCACGGTGCTCCTCGGGGCTGACGCCAGCCTCCTGCTCGGACTGGCGTTCATCATCGACAAGTTAGGACCGACCATCGGTCTCGAGTCGCCGCCCGCCGGCGGAGCCCTCGACGTCTTCGACTTCCGCCTTCTCGATCCCGCCTGGCAGGCCGCCGCGCAGGGCACCGTCGCCCACGTCGGGTACAGGAGCCTGGTGATCCTCACCGTGCTCCTGGTCGTGGCCGCGCTCGCGCATGCCGCCCAGGCTCCCTTCACGGGCTGGCTCACCGGCCTGAGGGAGGCCCCGCTGCCCGTGCTCGCCGGCATCACCGTGTCTATGCTCGCCGGGGTCGCAGTGCTGGCGCGGATCTACACCCTCCTCCTGGTCACCCCGCACGTCCTCAGCGTCCTCGCTGTGATCGGTGCGGTGGGCGCTGTCTGGCTGAGCACCGCCTGCCTTGTGTCGCGCGACATCTACCGCGTGGCGCTCCTCTCCGCGGCGGCGCAGCTTGCCTTCGCGATCACCGCCATGGGAGCGGGCGGTTACAGCGCCGGCCTGCTGATCACCTTCGTCAGTGCGCCGCTCAGCCTCCTTCTCCTGGTCACGGCGGGCAGCCTCGCCCGCGCCTACCGCACTCGCGACATCGGGGAGATGGGCGGTGCCTGGCGGCGGATGCGCCGCACCAGCCTGGGCCTCGGGCTCTGGACCGTGGCCGCCGCTGGCCTCGACCTGGTCGGCTACGACGTGGTGTCCTCCATCTTGCTCAACCGCTTCCCCAACGGCGGTCACATGACAGGCTGGGTCCGCGACCTGGTTGCGGTTCTGGCCGTCGCCGCCGTCGTGCTGACCGCGCTGTACGCCGTCCGCCTTCTGGTCACCGTCTGCCGCGGCACCCCGGCGGTGCGTCGCGGCTTCCTCGTGGAGAAGCTCACCGAGGCGGAGCCGCGGCTCCGGGCGCTCCAGGGCTGGACTGCGGCCGCCACCGTGGTTGCCGTCGTCATCGGGCTCCCGGGGATCGCCGCCATCGGTCACGGCAAGGGGCGCGTCCCCGCGCTCACCTTCAGCCATTGGATCTACTACGGCGCGAGCCACCAGAACCTACCCGTCGAGGGGTGGGCGTTCGCTGCCGTGGTGGCCGCCCTGGTCGTCGGCGTGGCCGGGGGAGCCGCGGTCTCGCAGGCCAGGCTGAGCCGGCGGCTGGCTCGGATTGGACTCTGGCTCCGGCTTCCGACCCTCACCGCCACCGCTCCCGCCGCCGTGCGCCGGGCGATCGCGTTGGGTGCCCGGGTCGGGGACACCCTGGCCGGTGAGGTGGTGGCCCTTGACCACGAACTCGTCGAGCCGCTCTACGACTCGGCCGGTGACGGAATCGAGGCCGTCGCCTGGTCGATGGAGCGAGTACGGGTGCGCAAGTTGCGCATCGGGCTTGCGGTGATGCTCGCGGTGGTGCTGCTGCTCGTCGGCGCCAGCGTCCTGGCTGCGGGCGGGCACTTTCCGGTGCATACGACATGAACCTCCTGGCCCAGACGACCAGCACCACCACGACCACCGGGGTCACCTTCCCCACCCTGGTGCTCACCGCCATGGTCTGGAGCGCGGTGGTCTTTGCCCTGGCGGCAATCTTCATGCCCAACCAGACCCAGGACCAGCTGCGCCGGATCAAGTCACTGGGCTCCACCGGCGCTGGCGCGGCCCTCTTCTTCGCGATCTGGGCCGTCGAGACCCAGGCGTCCGCAGCACTTGTGGGGACCGGCACCACTGCCGCGGGCGTACCCGGCGGCGACCTCCACGAGCAGCACGGCTGGCTCACCTCGTTCCCGATCACCTCCACCTACCACCTCGATGCCGACGCTCTCGCGCTCGCGGTGATCCTGATGGTGTCCGTGGTTTTCTTCTGCGCCTCGCTTGCCGCCTGGCACAACCAGCGTCACGTCAAGCTCCTGACCGTCTGCCTGCTCACCCTGGAGACGGCCTCCCTCGGCGTCTTTGCCTCGTACGACTGGGTCCTCTTCCTCTTCTTCTGGACGCTGGCGATCGCCCCCGTGTACGTGCTGGTGCGCGCCTTCGGGCCCGGCCACAGGGGTCGGGCTGCCACCCGCTACGCGGCGACGAGCCTGGTCTCCGCAGGCCTGCTGCTGCTCGCGGCGGTCCTGATCGCCTTCCAGGCCGGCTCCCACACCTTCGACATGGGGAGCACGCCGGTCACCCTGCCCGGCGACGGCGAGACGGTCGCCTTCTGGCTGATCACCGCCGCCTCGCTGCTGGCGATGGCCGTCGTGCCCCTTCACGGGGCGCTCCTCGACCTGGAGGAGGACAGCTCCGGGGTCCTCTCGGCGATCTTCGCTGCGGTCCTGCCCAGCCTGGGGGCCTACACCCTCATCCACGTCGCCGTCGGCTTCTTCCCGACGACGTCCGGCAGCTACTCGCTCTTCTTCGCGGCCCTGGCCGTGGTGACCGTGGTCTGGGCGGGTCTGGCTGCGCTCCGAACCGACGACCTGAGGCGGCTCATCGGGTACATGGGCACGCTCCTGATGGGTCTGGTGCTGCTCGGCGTCGCCGGTCACACCACGATCGCGATCACCGGGATCATGTACCTGCTGCTCGCCCGCGGCCTGGTGGTGGCGGTGCTCATGCTGCTCGCCTCCCTGATCCAGGAGAGGAGCAGGCGGGTGCGCATCTCCCAGCTTGGCGGCCTTGCCTGGCAGGCACCGTTCCTCTCCGTCTTCTGGCTGCTCGCCACCCTCGCGGCGGCGGGCGTGCCCCTCCTGGCCGGGTTCGCCGGCGACTTCTTCATCTTCACCGGCTCCTTCCCCGCCCATCGATGGGCGACCACGGTGGTGCTGGCGGGCACGCTCCTCGCCTCCGGTGTGCTGGTCTGGACGGCCCAGCGCATCTTCCTCGGAGCCTCCCGCGACACCTTCGCGCGGGTCCGGGACCTCGGGCCCCTCGAGCTGACGTACCTCGGCGTTCTGGCGGCGCTGATCGTCCTGATCGGGGTGGTGCCGGGCCACTTCGGCGTGCTCTTCCAGAACGGCGCCGGCTACATCCTCTTCCCGGGGCCGGCGGGATGAGCGCGCCCAACGGCATGGCCGTGTTCGCGACGATGCTGCCCACGTTGCTGCTGCTGGTGCTCGCCGCCGTCGCGGGCCTGCTCGGCTGGCTCCGCCCCGCGTTGCCGCCGTCGTTTCACCGCTGGCTCGGGGCAGAGGCCCTGGTGGGTGCCGGTGCGGCCGCTCTCGTCACCTTTCATGGCGTCGCGCTCACCAACGGGGTGGGCCTGGCCGCCTACGCGGCGGCGGTGATCGCCGACCACTTCGGCACCTTCGCGGTCCTCCTGCTCTGCGCGACCGGCCTGGTCGCCGTCCTGACCAGTGGCGCCGTCCAAGAGCGCCTCGGCTCCCGGCTGCCTGCCTACCACGCCCTGGTGCTCACCGCGACCGCCGGTGGCACCGTCCTCGCCGTGCAGGCGGAGATGGGGATGCTCATTGTCGGCCTGGGCATCGTGGTGATAAGCCTGGTCGGCATCGTGGCGGTGGAGAAGACCGCCGAGGCTCCTGGCCTGGCCGCCTTCCGCTCACTCGTCTCGGCCGGGGTGGCCCTTGCCCTGATGCTCTACGGCCTGGCCATCATCTACGGCGCGACCGGCACCACCGACCTCGCCGCGGTGCGCGGCCAGTTCGTCCACTCCGCGCCGCTGGAGGGTCTGGGACTGGCCCTGACCCTGCTCGGACTTGCCTACCTGGTGGGAGCGCCTCCCCTGCACCATTGGATGCTCCAGGTGTCGGCGGCGAGCACCGGTGCGGTTGCGGGCGCGGTCGTCAGCCTCGCCGTCGCGGCCGGCGGCATCGCCCTCGTCCGGGTGATGGTGAGCGGCTTCAGCGCGACCATGCATCCGTGGGTGGTGCTGGCCGGGGTCCTGGGCGCCGCTGCCTGCCTCTACCCGGCGCTGCTCAGCGTCGTCGCCGGGAGCGTGCGCCGCCTGATCGGGCTCGGTGCCTGTCTCCAGGGTGGCTTGCTTCTCAGCGCCCTGGTGGGAAGCGGGCTGGGATCCGGCGGCCAGTCGGCCGGCGGGGTGATGGCCATGCTCTTCGCGCTCGTTGTCTTTGTGCTCGCCATCCAGGCGAGCTTCCAGGCGGTGGGGCGGCTGGAAGCGGACGGCATCGGTGGCAGCATGGTCGGCGTCCGCGGCCTCGCCCGACGCTCCCCGATGACCGCTGCGCTGCTTTCCCTGGGTCTGGCCGGGCTGGCCGGCCTGCCCCCGCTCGCGGGGTTCCTCGCGCGCATCCTGATCGCGTCCTCCGCGGTCGCCGGCGGGTATGCATGGGTGGCCGCCGCGAGCGTGGCCGCCTCCACCATCTACGCGGTCACCGTGCTGCGCTGGATCGCCGCGGCGTACGTCGAGGACGACGAGCTGCCGGTCGTGGCTCCGGCGGTGCCGCAGCTGGCGGGCCTGGTCGGGGCCGCGTGCGCGGTCTTCGGGGTGGTGGCGACGATCGTGGCCGGGCCTCTCCTGTACGCCGCTGACGGGGCCGCGTTCTTCCTTCGCTGACGAGCACATCGACCGGCTGCTGAAGGGGAAGGAGCCGCGGCTCGTGGGCGGTGAGGTCCGCCGCCCGGTACAATGGGTGGCGGTCGCGCTAGACGGGGAGTCAGCGGTGCCCTGTACCCGCAATCCGCTATAGCGGGGTCGAATTCCCCACCGAGGGGGCGCGTTGCCGGGTCCGCTCCGATCTCAGCGGCGTTGATGGCTGGGTCCTGCGCAGCCCGGGCCCGTGAACCGCGTCAGGTCCGGAAGGAAGCAGCGCTAAGCGGTCCCCCGGGGGTGCCGCAGCCAATCTGGCCTGAGCCGTTGGATCGGGTGAGCGCCGGTGGTGCGTCAACGACGTGGGGTGCGCGACTACTTCCCCACGCCGCGGGGCGGCGTGGGGAACCCCCGGGCAGCCCCGCCTGGAGGGGCGGGTCGGCTATCGTCGGCGGACGTGACCGCGCTCTACCGCAAGTACCGGTCGGCCGTCCTCGCCGACCTCATCGGCCAGGACGACATCGTCCGCACCCTGAGCAACGAGCTGCGGTCTGGTCACCTGGCGCATGCCTACCTCTTGGCGGGCATTCGGGGGACGGGAAAGACCTCGACGGCGCGGATCCTCGCCCGGGCCGTCAACTGCCTCGAGCCGGTCGACGGGGAGCCGTGCAACCGGTGCTCATCGTGCCTGGAGATCCTCGACGGGTCGGCCGTGGACGTCCTCGAGATCGACGCGGCGAGCAACCGGGGCATCGACGAGATGCGCGATCTCCGC
>OCZT010002942.1_pt1 | contig 17536 bp, 9 predicted proteins | sample 1539031 | NCBI WGS metagenome assembly OCZT01 (sample SAMEA3539308, study PRJEB22396) | soil metagenome | biome: tundra; feature: field; material: soil | place: USA | collected 2010-05 | depth 0.15 m | reverse complement strand
TGAGGAGGATCTTCTTCCACCCCTCGGCGAGGAGCTCGTTCACGACGTTGCGGAGGATCTCGTCGCCGACTCCCGCGAGAAGCTTCCCCTGAAGATCGACGATCACGACGTCCTTCGCCTTGCGGACTTCCACGTGCATAGGGCAGATCGTACCGCGAAGACGCAAAGCCGCGAAGCTGGCAGAATCGCGCCCTCATGAGCCCATCGACTCTCCACGACGGCCTCGAGGCGCTGCGCACCGACCGCGCCCACGAACCCGCCGCTTCGAGCGCAGTTTCACGTCTCGCGTCCGAATTCGGAACCCCGCTTTACGTCTACGACCGCGAGACGATCGTTTCGCAGTTTCGTTCCCTCCGCGCGGCGTTTGCGTCCCGCTTCCCGAAGCTTCGCATCCATTACGCCCTCAAGGCCAACGGGAACGGGGCCCTTCTCGCGGTGCTGCGCGCCGAGGGCGCGGCGCCCGAGGTCGTCTCGCTCGGCGAGATCGTGATGGCGCTCCGCGCGGGATGGGCAGGCGACGAAATTCTCTTCACGAGCTCTTCGAAGGGGCCCGAGGAGATCGCGAAGGCGGTCGAGATCGGGGCCGTCCTGAACGTCGACTCGCGCGACGAGCTCGAGCAAGCGGCGACCTCGGCGGCGGCGGCGGGAAAGCGCGTCCGCATCTCGTTCCGTATCAACCCCGGCGTCGATCCCCACACGCTCCATCACATCAACACCGGCATTCCCGAAGCGAAGTTCGGCCTCCATCTCGACGGCGGCCTCGCGCGCGCGGCCTACGCGCGGGCCCGGGAGCTCCCTTCGGTCGCGATCACGGGCATTCACTGCCACATCGGCTCTCAGATCATGGAGACGGATGGCTACGTCGCAACGGCGCGAAAGATGCTCGCCTTCGTGCGGGAGCTGAAACGGGATTTCGGCCTCTCGCTCGAATTCGTCGACCTCGGCGGCGGGCTGGCGGTGCCGTACCACGATGGGGAGGAGGGACTCGCCCCCGCCGTCCTGGCCGCCGCCCTCGCGCCGGTCTGGAGCGAGGCGATGGCCGCTCTCGGCGGGGACCCGCCGGCCCTCTGGCTCGAGCCCGGACGCTTCTTCGTCGCCCCCTCGGGTTTCCTCGTGACGCGCGTGAATTCCGTCAAGACGACCACGGTCAAGACCTTCGTGAACGTGAACGCGGGATCGAACACGCTCCTTCGCCCCGCGATGTACGCCGCGCACCACCGCGCGCGCGTCGTGGGCGCCTCGGGGGCGCCCGAGATCCTCGACGTCGCGGGCGACGTCTGCGAGACCGGCGACATCCTGGCCGCCGAGCGCCGCCTCCCGCGGCCCCGGGCCGGGGACTTCGTAGTCTTTCTAGACGCGGGCGCCTACGGCTTCGCGATGGCGTCGACATACAACGCCCGGCCGCTTCCGGCCGAGGTTCTCGTCGACGGCGATACGGCGACGCTCATCCGCCGCCGCGGGACGTTCGAGGACCTGTTCCGGGACGAGACAAAATGATGCAACACAAAACTCTCCGCCTGACCGCCGTTCTCGCGGCATCCGCCCTTTTCGCGTCCTGCAGCGGCGGTAATCCGTTTCCTCCCGTGACCGTCGACTTCGGCCAGCTCACGGCGGACCTTCCGCGCGCGATTTCGCTGCCGCTCGACGAGAAGATCGGCCAGCTCTTCGTGGTGTCGGCCCGCGGCATCTACATGAGCGAGGAGTCGAAGGAGTTCCAGACGCTGCGCCACCACGTCGTCGACAACCGGGTCGGCGGCGTCATCCTGTTCCGTTCGAACGTCTACGAGGCCGCCGTCCTCGTCGGGAAGCTCCAGGAAATCGCGCGGGTGCCCCTCCTCGTCTCGGCCGACCTCGAGGCCGGTCTCGGGATGCGCTTCGACGACGTGACGTATGGTCCATGGGCAATGGCGATCGCCGCGGCCGGCGATCCGGCGCTCGCCGAGAAGCGCGCGTATGCAACGGCCCGCGAGGCGCGGGCCATCGGCATCGGGCAGGTCTTCGCGCCCGTCGCGGACGTGAACGTCAACCCGGACAACCCAGTCATCAACGTGCGGAGCTTCGGTGAGGACCCCTCCGACGTGTCCCGCTATGTCGAGGCCACCGTGAAAGGGCTGCGGGACGGCGGCGTTCTCGCGACCCTCAAGCATTTCCCCGGGCACGGGGACACCGACGTCGACACGCACCGTTCCCTCGCGATCATCACCGCCGACCGCTCCCGCCTCGAATCGGTCGAGCTCGTGTCGTTCCGCGCGGGCATCAAAGCGGGCGCCGAGGGCGTCATGGTCGCGCATCTCTCGGTCCCCGTCCTCGACGCGACGCCCGCGCCAGCTCTCGCGGCGCCTCCCCGGAGCCCGAATGCCGTTGGAGAGAACGTCGAGGTCGAGACGAAGGGCACGATGCCCGCGTCCCTGTCCGAGCCCATCGTCACCGGAATCCTCCGCAAGGAGCTCGGATTCGCCGGCCTCGTCGTGACCGACTCCATGCAGATGGGTGGAATCATGTCGCATTTCGCGGCCGGCGAAGCCGCGGTGCGCGCGATCCTCGCGGGATCGGATCAGGTCCTCATGTCGATCGACACGGACGCCGCGATCGCGGCCGTGCGGGACGCCGTCAAGTCGGGCCGGATCACCGAGGCGCGCCTCGACGAGTCGGTGACGCGGATCCTCGACGCGAAGAAGAAGCTGAAGCTCTACGACAACCGGATTCCTTTCGTGGGCGGCCTCGCGAAGATCGTCGACACTCCTGCCATCCAGGCGCTCGAGGTCGAGATCGCGCGGCGTTCGCTCACGCTCGTGCGCGAGGAGAAGGGAGTGCTGCCGCTCCAGAAGGGCGCGAGGCTGCTCTCGCTCGTCATCGCCGACGAAGCGTCCCTGAACGGCCCCGCCGGCCCCCTCGCGGCCGATCTGAAGACACGCGTTCCATCCGTGAAAACGGTGCGTCTCGACCCCCGTTCGACGCCCGAGGAGACGAAGGCCGCCGTCGACGTCGCGAAGGACGCCGACGTGGTTCTCGTGTCGCTGTTTGTGAGGACCCGCTCGGGTCAGGGCAAGATCAGTGTGCCCGAGCCAGGCCGCAACGCACTGGCTCAGATTCTCGCTTTCGGCAAGCCCGTCGTCGCGGTCTCGTTCGGAAGCCCCTACCTGCTGCGCGATCTCCCCGACCTTCCCACCTACCTCTGCGCGTGGGGCGGCCAGGACGTCAGCCAGGCGGCCGCCGTGCAGGCGCTCTTCGGCGAGACGGCGATCGGCGGCAGGCTTCCGATCACGATCCCCGGCGTCGCGAAGCGCGGGGACGGAATCTCAAGGCCTGTCGCGCCCCGCTGAGGGAAGAAAATCTTCAATAATCCCCGCATGAGAACACTCCGCTGGCTTCTGCTCGCGTGCACGGCCTGTGCGTCCCTCTCCGCGTTCGCCTCCGACGTCGACGAGGCGCGCGCGCTGTTCGAGAAGAACCTCGCGGCCATCCAGCGCCGCGACCGCGCGGCCTACCTCGCCTGCTACCTCGACTCGGAACGCCTCGTGCGGACCTCGCCCGACGGCCAGGCCCTCGGTTTCACGGATTTCGAGAAGCAGGCGGGGACGAAGTGGCCCGACACCCTCGAGGCGGCCGACCTCCAGCTCGTTCCCGTCCGTGAGGGGATCGTTTACGGAACGTACCGCTATCGCGTCCGCTATGGCGGGGACGAGCACGCCGGCATCTCCGAGCGGCTCTTCGTGAAGACGCCGAAGGGCTGGAAGATCGCCGTGACATCCGCCTTCGAAGCCCCGCCCGGCACGCCCCCGCCGCCCCGCGCCTTCACGGGCGCGACGCTCCTCGACGGCACCGGGGGTCCCCCCGTGAAGGACGCGGTCGTCCTCGTGCGCGGCGGCAAGATCGATTGCGTCGGCACGCGCGCGGCCTGCCCGGTTCCACCCGGCGTCGCCCGGACGGATCTCACGGGTGCGTTTCTCGCGCCCGGACTCATCGACGCGCACGTCCACTTCGCCCAGACCGGATGGGCCGACGGGCGGCCGGACGCCTTCGACGTGCGCGCGAAGCACCCCTATGAAGACGTTCAGAAGGATCTTCGCGCGCGGCCCGAACGCTTCTTCCGCTCGTACGTCTGTTCCGGCGTCACGAGCGTCTTCGATGTCGGCGGCTACGCATGGTCGCTGGACCTTTCGGCGCGCGCGGAGAACGACACACTGGCGCCGCACGTTCGCGCCGCCGGGCCGCTTCTCTCGACGATCGACTTCTGGCTGAACCTTCCGGGCGAGAAGCAGTTCATCTTCCTCAAGGACGCGGAGGCCGCGAAAACGGGCGTCGCGTACCTGGCGTCGCGGGGCGCTCAGGCCGTCAAGGTCTGGTACGTCGTCACTCCCGACCGTCCCGTCGAGGCGTCCGAGGCGGCCGTCCTCGCGGCCGGCGCCGAAGCGAAGAAGCAGGGCCTCCCGCTCATCGTCCATGCGACCGGCCTCGCGGAGGCGAAGGTCGCTCTCCGGGCGGGGGCCTCGCTCCTCGTCCACGGCGTCTCGGACAAGCCGGTCGACGACGAATTCCTCGATCTCCTGAAGAAGAGCGGCGCGATCTACAACCCGACGCTCGTCGTGATCGACGGCTACGTCGCGCTCGCGAAGGCCGCCGCGGCGGGCGCCGCCCTGGCGTTCGACGACCCGAACGGGTGCGTCGACCCGGCAACGCGCGCGCGGCTCGCCGCGACGCCGGAGATCGACGCGGCGAGCGTCGCCTCGAAGGTCCACGACCGCGAGGTCCGAACGGCCGAACGGAACACCGTCGGCCGCGCGAACCTCAAGCGAGTCTCTGGCGCCGGCATCCCGATCGCCATGGGCACCGACGCCGGCAACCCGGGAACGCTGCACGGCCCGTCCGTGTACGCCGAGATGGAAGCCATGCAGGCCGCGGGAATGACGCCGATGGAAGTCCTCGTCGCCGCGACGAAGGGCGGCAGCCGCGCGCTCTCTCGCGAGAAGGAGATCGGCACGGTCGAGAAAGGCAAGCGCGCCGATCTCGTCGTCTTCGCGAAGGATCCCGCCGCCGACATCGCGAACGCCCGCTCCGTGAAGGGCGTCGTGCGCGGCGGCGTCTATCGCACGAGCGAGGAACTGCGCGCGATCGTGGCCGCGGAAGGGGCGGACAGGCCGTGACCGCGGGGCTTTCCGCTATTGTCCTCGCGGCCGTTCAAGCGGCTGTCCTCGCGGTCACGCCTCCCGCGGCCGTGAAGATGTCGGCCGAGCGCCTCGCCCGCATCGACGCGGTGGTCGCCGAGTCGATCGCGAAGAAGGAATGCCCCGGCGCCGTCCTGGTCGTCGGCCGGCACGGAAAGGTCGTGTTCCGGAAGGCCTACGGCCATCGCGCCGTCGTCCCCTCCGTCGAGCCGATGACCCTCGACACCGTTTTCGACCTCGCCTCGCTCACAAAGGTCGTCGCGACGACGACGAGCGTCATGACACTCGTCGAGGACGGCAAGGTCCGCCTCCAGGACCGCGTCGCGAAGCACATCCCCGAGTTCGCATCGGGTGGGGGCGCGCGGGACCAGGTGACGGTGGAAGAACTGCTGACGCACCGCGCGGGCCTCGCGGCAGACGATCCGATGGCTCTCTATGTCGGATCGGCGAAAGAGATCTTTGAAAGGAAATACCGGCAGCCTCTCGCGAGCGCGCCCGGCGCGCGCTTCGTGTATTCGGACGTGGGGTTCGAAGTGTTGGGCGAGCTGGTGCGCCAGGTTTCCTCTCTTCCACTCGAAGAATTCGCGCGTCAGCGCGTCTTCGTTCCCCTCGGGATGAAGGACACGGAATTCCGGCCCGGCGGGCACGGCCGGGTGCCCCTCTCGCGCATCGCTCCCACGGAGCGCATCAACGGCGAGATCCGCCGGGGGGCCGTCCACGACCCGCGCGCGTATGCCCTCGGCGGCGTCGCGGGGCACGCGGGCCTCTTCTCGACCGCGGACGACCTCGCGACGTTCTGCGCGGCAATGCTCGCGGGCGGCGGCGGCGTTCTTTCGCCCGCTACCGTCGCCGCGATGACGCGCCCGCGCTTTTTCGGCGACGAGAACCTTCGGGGCCTCGGCTGGGACGTGGCGACGAGCTTCTCGTCGGTCCGGGGCGACCTCTTCCCGCTCGGATCGTACGGGCACTCGGGCTGGACGGGCACGTCGCTGTGGCTCGACCCCGTGACGGACACGTTCGTGATCCTCCTGACGAACCGCAACCACCCGGACGAATCCGGCAACGTCATCCCGCTCCGCGGCAAGATCGCGACGCTCGTCGCGGCCGCGATCACGGACGGGAAGCCGGAAGAGCTTCGAATGGCTTCGGAATCGACCGCGCTCCTCGCGGCGGTGGGTGCCACGCGGTCGAGCCCGAGGAGCACGAGTGCGGCTGCGGCGGCGCGCGTCGTGGGTGAGGTCCGGCCCGGCATCGACCTACTCGAAGAATCCTCTTTCAAGGCGCTCGCAGGAAAGCGCGTTGCCCTCCTGACCAACCACACCGGTCTCACGCGCGATGGCCGCTCCACCATCGACGTGCTCAATTCTCCGAAGGCGCGTTCGGCGGGTGTGACCCTTTCGAAGCTCTTCTCCCCAGAGCATGGGATCCGCGGCGCGCTGGACGAGAAGGTGTCCGACTCCGTCGACGAGAAGACGGGCCTTCCCGTGCGGTCGCTCTATGGCGACACGCCCGAGTCGCGGCGGCCTCGTCCCGAGGATCTCGCGGGCCTCGACGCCGTCGTCGTCGATCTGCAGGACGCGGGCTGCCGCTTCTACACGTACCTCACGACGCTCGGCTACGTCCTCGAGGAGGCCGCGAAGGCGAAGGTGAAGGTCGTCGTCCTCGACCGGCCGAACCCGATCCGGTCGGACGTCGTGGAAGGACCGCCCGCCGACGCGGACGCGCTCACGTTCGTCGCGTACCACCCGATTCCGATCCGCACGGGGATGACGATTGGCGAGCTCGCCGGCCTCTTCAACGCCGAGAAGCAGCTCGGTGCGGACGTCACGGTCGTGAAGATGGCGGGCTACTCCCGCGATCTCTGGTACGACGAGACGGGCCTTCCGTGGGTGAACCCGTCGCCGAACCTGCGCTCCGTCACGGAGGCGGCGCTCTATCCCGGGATCGGCCTCCTCGAGACGACGAACGTCTCCGTCGGGCGCGGCACGGACGCGCCGTTCGAGCAGTTCGGCGCACCGTGGATGGACGGCGCGCGCGTCGCCGCGACGCTGAACGCGCGCGGGATCGCCGGCGTGCGGTTCACGCCCGTCACGTTCACACCAGCGTCGTCCGTCTTCAAGGGCGAGAGGTGCTCGGGCGTGCGCATCACGCTCGTGAACCGCGACGCGCTGAACGCCGTCGCGCTCGGCTTCCACGCCGCCACCGCGCTCCGAGACCTGCACCCGCAGGATTGGAAGAGCGAGCGGCTGCCCCGCCTCCTCGTGAACGCCGCCGCCCTCGCCCGCTTCCAGCGCGGCGAGACCGCCGGCGAGATCACGGCCGCGTGGGCGGCGGGCGCGATGGAGTTCGAGAAACGCCGGGCGGCGTTCCTGCTCTACTGACGCCGAGCCGGAAGCGGACGTGGCGCCGCCGAAGGTGCAGCGCGGCGAAAATCATGGCCCGAACTCTATGCCGGGCGGGCCATCCTCGCCTTTTCCGGAACCGGGAGCTCCGCCGCGGGAGGGGGAGCCAAAGACAGGGCCACCGCCGGCACCGCGCGCGGCGCCACGCGGCGCACGAGGGGTCGCACGGACTTCCACTGGGTCAGGATGCGGGCCGCGACGGCGCTCCCGGTCCTCTCGAGGTGGGCTCCGACGAGCGGCAGGAGGATCTCCTCGTCCGCCGCAGTGAGGGCCTCGACCGCGACGAGCTCCGTGTTGCAGCGCGAGGCGAAGCGGCCATCCTCATCGAGGACGAACGCGACGCCGTTCGTCATGCCCGCGCCGAAATTCGCCCCCGTCGCCCCAAGAACCACGACGACACCGCCCGTCATGTACTCGCAGCCGTGGGCGCCGAGCCCCTCGACGACCGCCACCGCGCCCGAGTTGCGCACGGCGAAGCGGTCGCCGGCGCGACCCGCCGCGAACAGACGCCCGGAGGTCGCCCCGTAGAGCGCGGCGTTCCCGAGGATCGTCTGCGCGCCCGACCGCGCGGCATAGCCCGCCTGCGGAAACGGCTTGACGATGATCTCGGCGCCGGAGAGGCCCTTCCCCACTCCGTCGTTCGCCTCGCCTTCGAGCTCCAGGACGAGGCCACGGATCGCGAACGCGCCGAAGCTCTGGCCCGCCGGGCCGCGGAACTTCAACCGGACCGCGCCGGGAGGCAGCTCGCCGTAGCGGCGCATGAACTCGCCCGACAGATGGGCGCCGACGGAAAGATTGTGGTTGCGCACCGCAAAGGAGCCGGAATACGCGCGCCCCGTCCCGAGGCTGAGCGCGGCCTGCGGCAGGATCTCGCTGTCGAGCGACGGAAACTGGGGGCCGATGCGCGGCTTGTCGTTGCGAAGTTGCATCCTCCGGCGCGGACTCGATTCGTCTCCCGCCCGCACGAGAAGCAGGGAGATGTCGAGGAGCGCCGCCCGCGGCGCCTCGGGCCTCTCGACGCGGGTGAGAAGGTCCGCGCGCCCGACGATCTCGTCGAGCGAACGCGCGCCGAGCGACGCGAGGATCTCGCGCACGTCCTCGGCGAGAAACGTGAAATACGCGACGATCTGGTCGGGGGTCCCGCGGAACTTCTTCCGGAGGTCCTCGCGCTGCGTCGCGATCCCCGTCGGGCAGGTGTTGAGGTGGCACTGCCGCGCCATGACGCAGCCCGCGGCGATGAGCGGCGCCGTCCCGAATCCGAACGCCTCGGCCCCGAGGCACGCGGCGACCACGACGTCCTTCGCCGTGCGGAGGCCGCCGTCCACGCGCACCTCGATCCGCCTGCGCAGGTTGTTCTCCACGAGCGCGTGCTGCGTTTCGGCGAGCCCGAGCTCCCACGGTGAGCCGGCGTGCTTGATCGACGACAGCGGCGATGCCCCGGTGCCTCCCGAGTGCCCGGCGATGAGCACGTAGTCGGCGTAGGCCTTGGCGACGCCCGCGGCGACGCGGCCGACGCCGGCTTCGGCGACGAGCTTCACGCCGACGCGCGCCCGCGGGTTCACCTCCTTGAGGTCGTGGATGAGCTGCGCGAGATCCTCGATCGAGTAGATGTCGTGGTGGGGCGGCGGCGAAATGAGCGCGATGCCCGGAACCGCGTGCCGGAGCCGCGCAATGAACGGCGAGTTCTTGTGCGCGGGCAGCTGGCCGCCCTCCCCGGGCTTGGCCCCCTGCGCCATCTTGATCTCGAGCTCGTCGGCCCGGACGAGATACTCGGCCGTGACGCCGAAGCGCGCGGAGGCCACCTGCTTGATCTTGTTGTCACGGCGCTCGCCCCCGGCCGTCTTCCACGTCGCGGGATCCTCGCCGCCCTCGCCCGAGTTCGAGCGCGCTCCCATGCGGTTCATGGCGATGGCGAGCGTCTCGTGCATCTCCGGAGAGAGAGCGCCCAGAGACATCGCGGAAACGATGAAACGCTTGCGGATCTCGAAGGCGCTTTCGACCTCCTCGACTTGCACGGCCTGGCGGGGACTGAAACCCAGTAGGTCGCGTGGCACGGCGGCTCCCCGCGCGTCCGCCTTCTCGCGGAATTCCGCCCAGGCCTCGTCCGATCCCCGCGCGGCCTTCTGGAGCGCGACGACGACGGGCGGCGCCCAGGCGTGCTCCTCGGCGTCCTTGCGATAGCGCACGCGCCCGTGATCCGAAAGCGGCGCGCCCGACGCGCCTTCCCAGGCGGCGTTGTGCGAGGCGAGGACGTCCGAGGCGATCTCGGCGAAGCCGAGCCCGCCGAGCGGAGAGGACGTCCCCCGGAAGCAGCGCTCCATCACCTCGGGCGCGAGCCCGATCGCGTCGAACACCTGGCCTCCGCAGTAGGACGAGAGGGCCGAGATGCCCATCTTCGCGAGCACCTTGCGGAGCCCCTTCTCGGCGGACGACTGGAACGCGGCCGCGGCGTCACCGGGCAGGCCCTCCTTCAAAGCCAGCGCCCGCACGGAGGCGATCGCGAGCCACGGATGGACCGCTTCGGCTCCGAACCCGTGGAGGACCGCGAGGTGGTGCACGTCGCGCGCGTCCCCGGATTCCACGACGAGGCCGACGCGATAGCGGAGGCCCGCGCGGAGGAGGTGTTCGCGGACGGCGCCGAGCGCGAGCAGCGAGGGGATCGCGGCCCGCTCGAGCGACGTGGCGCGATCCGTGATCACGAGGATCTCCGAGCCCGCGCGCACGGCTTCTTCGGCGCGCCGCGACAGATCCTCGAGCGCGGCCAGCAGGGATCGCTCCCCGCCTGCCGCCTCGAACGTGGCGTCGAGCGAAAGCGGACGGAATTCCGAGGCGGCGAGAACGCCGGCCATCTCGTCCTCGAGGAGGACCGGATGCTCGAGCGTGAGGAAATGGGCGTCGCCGGGCTCCTCGAGGAGGAGCGAGCCGCCTTTGCCGAGATCCATGCGAAGCGACATGACGAGCGTCTCGCGCAGCGAGTCGATGGGTGGGTTCGTGACCTGCGAGAAGCGCTGCCGGAAAAACGCGTAGAGAGGCTGGGGCGTCTTCGAGAGGGGCGGAATCGGCGCGTCGTCTCCCATGCTGAAGAGCGGCTCCAGACCCCTTGCCATCGGCGCGAGGACGTAGCGCGCGTCCTCGACGCCCCAGCCATGCGCCGCCTGCCAGAGGAGCAGTCTCGAAGCGTCGGTAATCCCGGCCGCCTCTGGCACGGGGGCGATGGGGCGCAGGTGGCGCAGGTGGCGCCGCACCCATTCGCCCCAGGGCCGCCGGGCGGCGAGGCGCGCCTTCACGTCGCGGTCACGGAGGATCTCGCCCGTCGCCGTGTCCACGGCGATCGTTTCGCCGGGACCGAGGCGCCCGCTCTCCACGACGTCTTCGGGCTCGAGGTCCACGATTCCCGCTTCCGAGGCGGCGACGACGAGCCCGTCCTTCGCGATCTTGTAGCGCAGGGGCCGGAGGCCGTTCCGGTCGAGATGGGCGCCCGCGACGATGCCGTCCGAGAACGCGACGGCGGCAGGCCCGTCCCACGGCTCCACGAGCCCCGAATGGAAGTCGTAGAAGGCGCGAAGCGCTTCGTCCGTCGACTCCTGCGGCGCGTCGGGGATCAGCATCGTGAGCGCATGCAGGGGATCGCGCCCCGAGCGCACGAGGAGCTCGAGCGCCTCATCGAGGCTCGTCGAATCACTTCCCTCGTCGGTCAGAACGGGGACGAGGCGTTGGAGACGCTCGCCCCAGAGGGGCGAGGACAGCTCCGGCTCGCGCGCGCGCATCGCGTTGCGGTTACCCCAGAGCGTGTTGATCTCCCCGTTGTGCGCGAGGAGGTGGAACGGCTGGGCGAGACCCCAGCTCGGGACCGTGTTCGTCGAGTAACGCTGGTGAAAGAGCGCGATCGGCGTCGTGTAGTCGGGCTCCTCGAGATCCGGATAGAAGGATTTCAGCTCGGTCCCGGTCAGGAGCGCTTTGTAGACGAGCGTCCGCGCGGACACCGAGACGGCGCAGAAGCCGTCGAGGCCCTCGGCGCGCGCGCGGCGCGACGCCACGCGGCCCGCGAGATACAGCCGGCGCTCCCATTCGTCCGCGTCCACGCCGGCCGGCATGCCGAGGAACGCGTGCCGGATCGCCGGGCGGGTGGCTTCCGCGGCGTCCCCGAGCCGATCGGTCCGGACCGGGACGTCACGCCAGGCGAGGAACGCCAGGCCTTCGTCCGTGAACGCCTTCTCGATCAGGGCTTTCGCCTTCGCCTCGCCGCTGCTTGCGCCTCCACTCTCGCGCGGAAGGAAGAACGCGCCGACGCCGAATGGCGCGCCCGGGGGCAACGGCAGCCCGCGCCGGGCCGCGTCGCGGCGGAAGAACGCCTCCGGGATGCGCGTCAGGAGGCCGGCTCCGTCGCCGGTTCGATCCGCGCCGGTCGCTCCACGGTGTGCCACGCGAGCCAGGCCGCCGAGGGCGAGCCTCAGGATCCGGTGCGACGAGTCGCGGGGATGCGCGACGAAGCCGACGCCGCAGGCGTCGTGCTCGCGAAACGGATTTCGCGCGGGGCTGACCCCGTCGGTCCACCGGCGCTCTCTCCGCTCTCCCGCCATGCCTTTCTTCTCCTCCAGATCGAAACAGTCCGCAGAACGAAAAAGCCCGCTCCCTCGTGGGAGCGGGCTTTGGGGTTTCCGTGTGGCCTTCCGCCTAGTCCCCTTGCCCGCTCTCCACCGTGGAACGCTTGGTGAGGACGAGGCGCACGACGCCCCGGCCCGTCGGGGTCGAAATCTTGATGGTCCGGGTGGCCGTCGCCGGGGAATTCAACATCGCGCCGGAAGTATGGGGAGCGCGGCCCTCCGAAGCAAGATAGATTGAGGCCCCGAAGATCTTTGACGGAGGCGACAAATGTCCGATTCGAACCGGCTGCCCTCGGCCTCGCGCCGCGGATTCGCGAAAAGTCTCGCGCTCGCGGCGGCCGCGCCCGCTCTCGCCGGGGCCGCCATCGCCCTCGGCCAGACGGCGCCGGCGCCGACGCCGTCTCCCGCTCTTACCCCCGTTCCCACCCCCGAGGCACCGTCCTCGGTCGCCGAGGCCCTCACGGACGTCGCGCGCATCCGCTGGGGCAAGCACCTCTCCGGCGAACAGCTCGGCGAGATCGCCAAGGCGCTGGACGGCCGCCTCAAGGGCGCCGAGGCCATGAAGAAAGTGAAGCTCACGAACGCGGACGAGCCCGACGTCGTCTTCTTCGCGGAACTCCCGGGAGACCGCTGATGGCTCCCTTCGCCGAAGACACTTTCTTTCTCTCCGTCGCCGAGCTGTCGAAGAACCTCAAGGCCAAGCAGATCTCTCCCGTCGCCCTCGCGGAGGGCTACCTCGAGAGGCTCGAGCGCATCGGGCCGACGCTCGGCGCGGTCGTGACGGTGACGCGCGAACGGGCGCTTCAAGAAGCCAAGGCGGCGGAAGCCGAGATCCTGGCCGGCAAGTGGCGCGGCCCGCTCCACGGGATCCCATACGGCGTGAAGGATCTCCTCGCGACGAAGGGCATCCCGACGACGTGGGGCGCCGAGCCCTACCGCAACCAGGTCTTCGACGAAGACGCAACGGTCGTGACGAAATTGCGCGAGGCCGGCGCCGTTCTCCTCGGGAAGCTCGCGATGGTCGAGCTCGCGGGCGGCTTCGGCTACAACAACGCGGACGCATCCTTCACGGGGCCCGGGCGAACGCCCTGGAACACGGACTTCTGGTCGGGCGGGTCCTCGTCGGGCCCGGGTGCCGCCACCGCCGCCGGGCTCGTCGGTTTTTCGATCGGCTCGGAGACCTCGGGCTCCATCGTCACGCCCGCCGCGTTTTCCGGCGTGTCCGGCCTCCGGCCCACGTACGGCCGCGTGAGCCGGCACGGCGCGATGGCGCTCTGCTGGACGCTCGACAAGCTCGGCCCCATGTGCCGGACGGCAGAGGACTGCGGCCTCGTCATGGCTGCGATCGCGGGAAAAGACCCCCTCGACGCCTCGTCTCTCGCCCGCCCGTTCCGCCCGGAGGCCGCGGGCGCGAAACCGCGCCGCTTCCGGATCGGCGTCATCAAGAGCTCGACCGAGAAAGTCCAGCCCGCGGTGCGGAAGAACTTCGAGGACGCGCTGAAGGTCCTCGAGGGCTTCTCGGAGATCGTTCCCGACGTCGCGTTCCCCGAATTCCCATACGGGCCGGCCGTCGGGACGATCGTCTCGGCCGAAGGCGCGAGCGCGTTCCGCGACCTCGTCGAGAGCGGCCGGTCGAAGGAGCTCCGCGTACCGAACGACCGCTGGGGCGGCTATGCCGCGTCCATGACGCTCGCCGTGGACTACATCCAGGCGATGCGCCTCCGCGCGCCGATCCGGAAAGGGCTCGACGCACTCTACGCGAAGTTCGACGCCCTGGTCTCGCCCACGCGGGCGTCCGTCTCGTATCCGATCGGTCCGGATTTCGACAAGGTCTACCCCGGGATCAGCGGGGGGCCCTCGGTCATCGGGGCGGGCAACCTCGCGGGCCAGCCCGCGCTCTCCGTGCTGAACGGCTTCGGCGAGCACGGCCTGCCCACGGCGTTCCAGTTCACCGGCCGCGCGTTCCTCGACGAGACCCTCGTCTCGCTCGGCATGGCCTATCAGGCTCGGACGGAGTGGCACAAGAAGCGGCCGCCGGTGTGATCGGGAGCCGACTCGCCGCCGCGGTTGCCGACACGGTGCCGCGTATGGGGACGAGCCGCGCGCCGCTGATCCGCCCCGCGGCGTGGGCGCTGGCGTTCCTGCTGATGGCCGCGACCCGGCTGCTGACGATCGCGCCGGATCCGTGGCATTGGGACGAAGTGCTCCTGACCGACGCCGTCACACACGGCATCGATCTTCGAGTCCACCGGCCCCACCCGCCCGGCTACCCTTTGCTCGTCGAGCTGTCCACGTTCCTAAGGCGCGCCGGGATGGAGGCCTACCGGTCGCTGGCGGTCGTCGGCACGACTGGTGGCATCCTCGCGCCTCTTGCGCTCGCCTGGCTGCTCAGGGAAGCAGGGCTTTCCGGTGCGTACGCCTGCGTCGGCGGCCTCCTCTACGCGTTCTTTCCTTCGATTTGGCTATTCGGCGTCCGCGGCTTTAGTGACGCGCCCGCCGCCGCTTTCTACTTCGCGAGCTGCGCGTCCTTTCTCGGATCGGCGCGGCGCAGACGCCCGGCCGGAATCGCTCTCGGGCTCGTACTCGCTTCCGTGGCCGCTGGCCTTCGCCCGCAATGCGCAGCGCCTCTTCTACCGATCGCCCTCGTTTCCTCCATTCCGTTCCTCCGTACGAACGAGCAACGCGCCCGCGGCGTACTCCTCATCCTCTTCGGCGCGCTCTTTGCCGCACTCGTTTCTCTGGCAATCTGGTGGCCGGCTGTCTCCAGCTCCGGAGGAATGGACCGGTTCCGGGAGCAGCTCGCGATTCAGGCGGCGGACGTGCATCGAAATTCTCTCCTGTCGCCTTCGGAGCTGGTGTCCTGGGCAACCTGGCGCCGCTGGCTCGTCGACCCATTGGGAACCGACGCCGTCTTCTGGGCCGCTGCGGTTCTTTCGATCGTCGGGTTGCTTTTTCGGTTCCGCGTGAGCGCGCGGATTCTCCTCGTCCTCCTGCCATGGGCCCTCCTCAATGTTCCCGTCTCCCCGCCCTTTGACGCACCGCGCTACGCCGCCGTATTGCTTGGCGGGGTAGCGGGACTCACGGCCGCCGGTCTGGAGCGGCTCTCGCGACCTTTCCGAGTGGCGAGCTCCCTGCTGGCGATCGCGATGATCGGGGCCTGCTCGGTCATTGCGGTCGGTCCCGTGGTCGAGGTCGCTCGAACGCCGAGCCCCTCGTACGCCGCGATTCAGCTCCTCAGGACGCAGCCGTACGCTCAGGGAACGGTCGTACACGACGCGGGACTCCGTCAACATCTCGAACGCCTCCTCCCGGGGCGATCGCGAGGTGAAATCGTGGGCGACTGGCCTGTGGTCGCGGTCCCTGGCGACGTCCTCGTCCTCGCCGATCGGCACGTGTCCGGGCTCACCTTGCTCAGGCGGTTCGCGTTCTCGAACGCTCTCCTGCGCCGAATCTCAAGAGGGTTGCTGCTGACCGTCGAGGTCGGGCGCGTGACGCGGCCGCTCTCGGTGGGCTTTCGTCCGGCGCCACCGGACGCCGAGGTCGTGCGGTACGACGCGGACATACCCGTGTCGGTCGATTCGCCCGCGGACCGCGACGTCGTTGCGCGAGAGCTGGCGGTCCGGGGCTGGTGCCAGCTCCTCGGTGGCTCCCTCGTCGAACCAGTCGAGTTCCGCCTAGACGGAGTTCCCGTGCGGATCCTTTCCCTCGAGCGATTCCCCAGGCCCGACGTCGCTTCCGTGATCCCCGCGATCGGAGAGACATCCCGCGCGGGTTACGCGGCTCACCTCGACACCTCCGCGCTCTCTCCGGGTCCGCACGTTCTGCGGGTCACGTTTCGCGCGGCCGACGGCCGTAGGAGAATCTCCCATCCGGTTCAATTCGTCTGGTCACCGTGACGCTCTCCTTCCGCTCCCGCCGCCTCCTCGTCTGGGGCGTCCTCGCGCTCGTCTATGTCGTCTCGTACTTCCACCGCATCGCACCCGCGGTCCTCGCGAAGGACCTCATGGCGAGCTTCGCGGCGACGGGAGTCGAAGTGGCCACGATGGCCGCGCTCTACCTCTATGCCTTCGCCGCGATGCAGTTCGTCGTGGGCGCGGCCGTGGACGCGTGGGGCCCGCGGCGGGCCGTGGCGGCGGGCGCAATCGTGATGGCGGCGGGGGGCGCGCTCTTCGCCGCCGCGCACGTCCTGCCCGTCGCGTACGGCGCGCGGATCATCGTGGGCACGGGCGCTTCCGTCGTCTTCATCGGGACGCTCAAACAGGTGGGCGAGTGGTGGAAGCCGGACGAATTCGGCACGTGGTCGGGCCTCACGCAGGTCGCGGGGAACCTCGGGGGGCTTCTCGCCGCGGCGCCGCTGGCGCTCGCCGTCTCCCTCGTGGGCTGGCGCGCGACGTTCTCGGGCGTCGCGATGGTTTCGCTCCTTCTCGCGGGCCTCTGCCTCGCTCTCGTGCGCGACCGGCCCGACGACGCGGGCTTTCCGCCTCCCGCGGGCCGCGGCCAGGTGCCGCGCGTTTCGGTGGCTGAGGGGTATCGCACGGTCTTCGGCAACCCAAAGACGTGGCCGATGTTCTTTGTCTTCTTCTGCCAGTACGGGACGCTTCTGTCGTTTTCCGGCCTCTGGGCGGTGCCGTGGATGCGCGACGTCTACGGTATGACGTCGAAGGAGTCCGCGGAGATCGTGTCGCTCGTCGGCATCGGTGTCGTCTTCGGCGCGCCGACGGCCGGCTTCCTGTCCGACAGGGTCTTCCGGTCGCGCCGCGTCCCCTACATCCTGTTCACGCTCGTCTACACGGCCGTCTGGGCCTGCGTGTCCGTGCCTCCCGCCGGGCCGCCCCGTGCGCTCCTCGGGCCGCTCTGTTTTCTCGTGGGCCTCACCGCGAGCTGTTTCACGCTCACGTGGGTGCTCGCGCGCGAGGTGAATCCGCCGCGCTTTTCCGGCATCGCGACGGCGACCGTGAACGCCGGCGGCTTTCTCGGAGCGGCGGTCATGCAGAACGTCCTCGGCCGGACGCTGGACGCGCACTGGCTCGGCGTCGTCGAGAACGGCGCGCGCCGCTATCCCGCCGCGGGGTATCACGCGGCCTTCCTCACGAGCCTCGGGATGCTGGGTCTCGCCTGCGTCCTGACGCTGGCGGTCACCGAGACTTTCGGAAAGCACGCCTCGGATTGAGAGGCAGCCCCTAGAATCGCCGCATGACGCGACGCTTCCTGCTCCGCCGCACTGCCGCCCTCGCGCTCCTTTCCGCCGTTTCCGGCGCCCCCGCCCTCCGCGCTGCCGCCCCAGCGGAAACCCCGAATGCCGCTGAAATCCGCCTCGCCCTCGCGAAGCTGAACGTCGTCGGCGGCGTCCTCTACGTCGCGGCCC
>OCZT010002941.1_pt1 | contig 17537 bp, 10 predicted proteins | sample 1539031 | NCBI WGS metagenome assembly OCZT01 (sample SAMEA3539308, study PRJEB22396) | soil metagenome | biome: tundra; feature: field; material: soil | place: USA | collected 2010-05 | depth 0.15 m | reverse complement strand
CTTCAGAATGGATCATACCGTTCGACCAGTCTTCGAGATAAATATTAACCTCCATGTCTCGCTTTTCTGCCTTCCTCAATATGTTCTTAATATCATGGATATGAGTCTCGGGAGTTTTTTTCAATTGTTTTTCAAGATGACGAAGGGAACCTTTGCAAAGCAGATTTATAACTTTTCCTCCTGCATCATTGATCCAGTTCAATGAAATATCACCGTCGACAAAACCAAGAACTTCCACTTTTCTCTGGAAATTATTATGACGGGCCCATTCAGTTATCTGTTTTATCGCCTCAAATTCCCCCGAGGAAACACGTGCTGAAGCCACTTCAATCCGGTCAACTCTGAGGTCTTTCAGGAGAAGTTTGGCAACGTGGAGTTTTTCGAGCGGGGAATATGAAACTCCCTGTGTCTGTTCTCCGTCCCTAAGGGTTGTATCCATTATTTCAACTCTCATTTTGAAAGGTTTTTTTGTTTTCAAAACTGGTTATTAAATTTTTAATACTCAACAGAAAGTCAATGTCATCAAGTCCTTTAAGGAGACATTCTTTTTTGTACGGATTGATCTCGAATTTAACTGAATCGCCAGTTGATAAAATTGTAAATATTTGTTTCTCAAGGTCAATTTTAACTTTAGTCTCCGGATTATTTAAAATCAGGCTTTGTAATTTTATCAGAAGGTCATCGTGGATTACTATTGGAAGAAGGCCGTTGTTAAGGGAGTTGTTCTTGAAAATATCCGCAAAAAAACTCGAAACCACGGCTCTGAAGCCATAATCAAAAATAGCCCACACAGCATGCTCACGACTTGATCCGCTTCCAAAATTCTTACCCGCAATGAGTACTTCACCAGCGTACTTTGGATTGTTGAGAACAAACTCCTTATTTTTCTCCCCGGTTTTTGTATATCTCCAGTCGCGGAAAAGGTTATCCCCGAAACCCTGCCGCGAAGTTGCGCTTAAGAATCTTGCAGGAATAATCTGATCAGTATCAATGTTTTCGAATGGCAAAGGAACACATGTTGATTCAAGAATATCAAATTTAACTTTTGGCATAGCTTCTTAGTTTTTAACTTTATTTTCTTCAGTTATAAATTCGCGTGGGTCAGCTATTCTTCCTGACAATGCAGTTGCAGCTGCGGTATAAGGACTCGCGAGTAAAGTTCTGGCTCCCGGGCCCTGTCTGCCTTCAAAGTTCCTGTTGGAAGTAGAAACTGCATATTTACCCTGTGGAATTTTATCTTCATTCATTGCGAGGCATGATGAACATCCGGGTTGCCTGACTTCGAACCCCGCACTTTTATAAATCTCAATAAGACCTTCGGCAACCATTTGCTCTTCAACTTTTTTTGAGCCAGGAACGATAAATGCCGTTATATTTTCAGCCTTTTTCTTTCCTTTTATCACCAGGGCAAAAGCCCTGAAATCTTCAATCCTCCCATTTGTGCAGCTTCCTACAAAGACGTAATCGACCGGATATCCAAGAAGCTTCATGCCGGGTTTAAAGCCCATATATTCAAGAGATTTTAAATATGAAGCTGAAGCCTTGCTGCCATTTTGATCAGAATCAGGAATTGATGCATCTATTGCCATTCCCATGCCAGGGTTTGTACCATAGGTAATCATCGGTTTAATTAAACCGGCATCGAAATTCAACTCGCTGTCGAATGGTGCATCTAAATCACTATGTAACTTTTCCCATTCCCTGATTGAGGAATTAATATCATTTGTTCCGGGAATTGACGGAATCTTTTTCAGATATTCGAAAGTAGTCTCATCTGGGGCAATCAGTCCGCCTCTGGCGCCCATTTCGATGCTCATATTGCAGATTGTCATTCTCGATTCCATAGAAAGACTTCTTATAGCGTCTCCACTATACTCAACAAAATATCCGGTTGCTCCGCTTGCCGAGATCTCAGATATGATATACATGATTATATCTTTGGAAGTCACTCCGCTATGAAGTTCTCCATTGATGGAGATCCTCATCTTTTTAGGTTTTGGCTGAAGAATACACTGGGTTGCAAGAACCATCTCGACTTCGCTGGTTCCGATCCCAAATGCAATAGTTCCGAATGCTCCATGAGTTGATGTATGGCTATCTCCACAAACTATTGTCATTCCTGGCAATGTGTATCCTAGTTCAGGACCAATAACATGTACAATACCGTTGTTTGGATGGTTAAGTCCAAACAGCTCGATGCCATACATCCGGCAGTTTTCGCTTAGCTTATCGACCTGGTTTCTTGATAACAGATCAGTGATGGGAAGATTCTGATCCTTTGTGGGTATGTTATGGTCGGCAGTAGCCAGCGTTTTATCGGGTCTGAATACCGGTATTCCACGATCTTTCAAACCATTGAAAGCCTGTGGACTGGTTACCTCGTGTATGTAATGTCTGTTGATGTAGAGAACGTCGGGTCCATCTTCAATGGATTTCACTACATGACTGTCCCAGATTTTGTCGAAAAGTGTTTTTGACTTCATTTATGTTTTTTTCTGTATAAGTTTTTGTTCCAATGTGACTCTTTTACCTCACCCCAACCCCTCTCCTTAGGAGAGGGGCTTATATGTTTTATATTCTTTCTTTTACCCCCTTTTCTTTAAGGAGAAGTAGGCAAGGGGGATAAGGTTAAATGCCTGTTTGGGGGCCAACTATTTAATTTTTGAAAGAGCGTCAATAAACGCTTCAACTGAAGCGGTTATGATATCGGTGTTTGCTGAAAAACCATAATAGATTTTTCCCTGGTGTTCAACCTGTATGTGTACCTTGCCAAGGTCATCACTTCCTTTTGTAATTGCCTGAATAAGGAACTCTTCGAGATGCACTGTTTTGCTGATCAGCTGTTTTACAGCAGTGAATGCTGCATCAATCGGGCCATTTCCTGAAGCTGTCGCAAAATGCACTTCGCCATTTATTTTTACACCTACGGTAGCTACAGGGATTAAGGATTTTCCGCATGTGACCTGAAGAAGATCGAGCTTAAGCGACTTTTCCCCCTGAAAAACAACACCTGCCAGTATTCTTATATCTTCATCATTGATCTCTTTTTTTTTATCGGCCAGGAGAAGAAAGCGATGGTAAATATCGTCAATCTCCTCTTTACCGAAATTAAATCCAAGTAATTCAAGACGATGATTCAGAGCTGCTCTTCCACTTCGTGCAGTCAGTATTATGGAAGACTCCCTTATACCAACCTCAACAGGATCTATTATTTCATAGTTCTCCCTTTTTTTGAGAACTCCATCCTGATGAATTCCGGAGGAATGAGCAAATGCGTTTCTTCCTACTATAGCTTTATTTGCCTGGACTGGCATGCTCATAAGAGTCGAAACCAGCCTGCTTGTGCTAAAGATCAGTTTTGAATTGATGTCAGTTCTTAATTTAAGGTCATGGTGACTTTTAATAATCATGGCAATTTCCTCGAGAGAGGTATTTCCGGCTCTTTCTCCAATCCCGTTAATTGTCACTTCAACCTGCCTGGCCCCATTAACTACACCCATCATTGTATTGGCAGTTGCCATTCCAAGATCATTATGGCAGTGTGTTGAAATGGTGGCTTTATCGATATTGGGAACATTATCCCTGAGATATTTTATTTTCTGGCCATATTCTTCAGGCAGGCAATAACCAGTTGTATCAGGTATGTTTACAACCGTAGCTCCTGCTTTGATTACAGCTTCAATTACTTTTGCAAGGAAATTATTCTCGCTTCTGCCTGCGTCTTCGGCATAAAACTCTACATCGTCGGTAAATTTTCTTGCATATTTAACAGCATCGGCAGCTCTTTTTAGTATCTCTTCCGGGGTAGTCTTTATCTTGTATTTGATATGGAAGTCAGAAACGCCGATTCCGGTATGTATCCTTTTCCTCTTTGCATATTGAAGCGCATCAGCAGCTACTTCAATATCTTTTTTGACTGCCCGGGTAAGTGCACATATCACAGGAATTGAGACAGCTTTGGAAATTTCGACCACCGATTTAAAATCACCCGGGCTTGATATGGGGAAACCGGCTTCGATCACATCGACGCCGAGAGCTTCAAGAGCCTGGGCAACTTCAATTTTTTCAATTGTATTCAACTGGCAACCAGGCACCTGTTCTCCATCCCGGAGAGTTGTGTCGAAAATAATTACCTTATCATCCATGGTTTTTAAATTATTTGTAAAAGATTTTTATTTCACCGGTCTCAGTTTCCTCACTGCAGCACCTGCTCTCCACAACTCAGAATTACCCATTTCGTGAAGTTCCGCATCGAGTACCTGCTTATAGTTGACGGCACCCGTTGACTCAAGAACTCTTACACATTCTTCTCCCGACCTGACCTTATTATACAAGTCAGTGAAAACAGGAAGGGTTGCTGCCTTGAATTTTGGCCGCCAGTCAAGAGCTCCCCGCTGTGCTGTTGCGCTGCAGTTGGCATACATCCAGTCCATACCCTTCTCATCAACCAGTCTGATAAGACTCTGGGTCAGCTCCTCCACTGTCTCATTGAAAGCTTCAGACGGACTATGTCCATTTTCCCTCAGCACCTGGTATTGCGCATCCATGATACCGGCAAGAGCACCCATTAAAACGCCGCGTTCTCCTGTAAGGTCGCTGTAGACCTCCTGTTCAAAAGTTGTCGGGAAGAGATAACCTGAACCTATGGCAATTCCCAGGGCTATCGTACGCTCTTCAGCTCTTCCGGTAAAATCCTGAAATACAGAGAAACTTGAATTAATTCCTGCTCCGGCAAGAAAATTACGTCTCACACTGGTTCCTGAACCTTTGGGAGCAACGAGAATTACGTCAACATATTCCGGGGGGATTACTCCTGTATGTTCCTTATATGTTATTGAAAATCCGTGTGAAAAATACAGAGCATCGCCTTTCTTAAGGCATGGCTTGATTTTTGGCCAGAGAATACGCTGAGCCGCATCAGAAACAAGGTATTGTATTATCGTTCCTTTTTTTACAGCTTCCTCAACAGGGAAGAGTGTTTTTCCGGGAACAAAACCATCTGCAATTGCTTTATCCCAGTCGGATTTGAACTCGGGAGCCTGTCCGATTATTACATTTATCCCGTTATCTTTCATATTCATCGCCTGCGCAGGTCCCTGAACACCGTAACCGATAACAGCCACTAGTTCATTTTTTAATACTTCCCGTGCTTTTGAAAGTGAAAACTCTTCTCTTGTAACTACATTTTCGACGACACCGCCAAAATCAATTTTTGCCATGATCTTTAAAATTTAATTATGTTATTAATACTGGTTTTTAATAATAATTTCATCTCTCCCTTTTGCCCCCCCGTCCCCCTGAAGGGGGGCTTATTTTCGGTATCTGAGCGTAATCCACTCTGTTTCCAGGAATAGAACCCCCTTTAGGGGCAGGGGGCAGACTATTTTCAATTTAGTGTTGGTTCTGTTTTATAACGATTAGCTTCATCCATTTCCTTGAGATATGCATTTAACTCCTTAACCTGCTTGGTTATAGCAACTCTGCCTGATTTGGCAAACTGCAATAACCCGAAAGGTTCAAGCTGGGTAAGCAACTCGGCTATCTCTGTCTTGTAGCCCGTTTTTTCTATTACCATGTATTCGGGAGATACTTCAAGAATTCTTGCATTATGAGCCCTGACGACATGGTCTATTACATTTCCTGACATCATTCCATTTGTGGTAACTTTGAAAAGTGCAATCTCCTGATAAATTATCTGATCGGATGTATGTACAAATACTTTCAGGACATCAATAAGCTTTTCCATTTGCCGGGCAACTTTCTGGATCATCTCGCTCGTTGTCTTCACAACGATTGTCAGAAGATAGACTCCTTTCACTGCCGATTCCGAAGCAGTGAAACTGTCAATATTTATCTGCCTTCTGGTTAATATGATTGTTATCTGGCCAAGGATCCCGATATGGTCCTCGGTAAAAAGTGATATTGTAAATTCCTGTTTCATAGTTTTTTATTTTATCATTTCTCTGTGGGCCTTTGTGTCTTCTCCATGATTCTCTGTGTAACAATTTTAAGAACTGTCACAGAGTTACGCAGAGGAGTTACCGGGCTTCACAAAGTTTAAAATTTAATAAGTTAATCTTACTTCGGAAACCGATGATCCGGGTTCCACCATAGGAAATACGTTTCCTTCCTTTTCAATAGCAATATCAAGAAGAAATGGCCCCTCTGCAGCAAGCATTTCCTCTAATGAACTTTTAAGATCCTCTCTTTTCGTAACTCTTTTGCCGGGGATGTTATAAGCTTTTGCAATCATTACAAAATCGGGATTTACCAAACTGGTCGAGGCATATCTCTTATCAAAAAACATATCCTGCCATTGGCGCACCATCCCGAGGTAATTGTTATCAAGAACAATTATTTTCACTGGCACATTATACTGCATTATTGTTCCCAATTCCTGAATTGTCATCTGGAACCCTCCGTCACCAACAAAAGTGATAACTTCTTTATCGGGTCTCCCGATTTTAGCTCCCATACCTGACGGAAGTCCGAAACCCATGGTTCCCATACCTCCAGAAGTGACCAGACTATTCGGATGGCTGAATTTATAATACCTGGCAGCATACATCTGGTTCTGTCCGACATCTGTGACGATGATGGCTTCGCCTTTAGTAAGTTCAGAAACCAGGCTCACGACTTCCCCCATCCTTAACTCACCTTTTTCGGGTTTTGTTTCCGGTTTTATTACCTTCTCATATTCTGTCTTATCGCAAATGCGGAATTCTCTTATCCATTTCTCAAAAGAATTTTCTCTTACAAGCGGCAACAGGTATTGGAGAACCTCTTTGGCATCATTGTTGATTTCGACATCGACAATAACGTTTTTATTTATCTCAGCCTCATCAATCTCGATGTGAATAATAGTTGCTTTTTTTGCATATTTTTTGAGATTCCCTGTTACACGGTCATCGAACCGCATTCCAACTGCAATTATAAGGTCAGCCTCATTTGTGAGCAGATTCGGGCCGTAATTTCCGTGCATCCCAAGCATCCCTGTGAACAGGCGATGATCTGAAGGTAAGCAGGAAAGACCCAGAAGTGTCAATGCAACCGGTATGCCTGTTTTTTCTGCAAATGCCTTAAGTTCATCTTCAGCGCCTGAAATCAGAACGCCGTGACCGGCAAGTATCAAAGGCCTTTCAGCATGGTTTATCATTATGGCAGCCGATTCTATAGCCTTGATATGCAACGGAATGTGAGGATTATAACTCCTGATATAATCACATTTTTTATAACTGAAATTAAGCTTTTCAATCTGGGCGTCTTTTGTAATATCAACAAGAACTGGCCCCGGACGACCTGATTTAGCGATATAAAATGCTTTGGCAATAGTCTCAGGTATCTCCTGTGGTTTTTTCACCTGGCAGTTCCATTTTGTCACTGGCATTGAAACTCCAATGATATCTGTTTCCTGGAAAGCATCAGTACCTATAAGACCGGATACCACCTGAGCTGTGATAAATACCACCGGAATGGAATCCAGAAAAGCGTTGGCAATGCCGGTTACAAGATTTGTGGCGCCTGGTCCCGAAGTTGCAAAGCAGATTCCCGGTCTGCCTGTGACCATTGCATATGCCTGGGCGGCATGAGCTGCTCCCTGTTCATGGCGAGTGAGGATATGACGTAGTTTATCTTCATAGTCCATAAGTTTGTCATAAACAGGCATAATAGCTCCACCCGGATAACCAAAAACAGTATCCACACCTTCCTCAATCAGGCATTGCAGAATAGCCTCTGCACCACTAATTTGATCTTTTCCGTTAATTTCTGCCGTCGCCCGGTCGAATTTCTTTTCAGTCTTCATATGAAATAATGTCTTGTTATCTTATTTTTTCATTAATTGTGGTCCTAATCCCTGATCCTATATCAATCTGACCGCACCCATATCCGCAGAACTTACATTTGCAGCATAAGCTTTCAGCGCTGAGGAAATTATCCTGTCCCGTTTTTCAGGTTTGAAGGCTCTGTCTCCTTTAGATTCTTCTTCTGCCTTTCGCATTTTTAGCTCTTTATCAGATATGAGTACATTTATTTTTCTTCCGCTGATATCTATTTCAATACTATCGCCTGTTCTGATAAGTGCAATCTCACCGCCTGATGCAGCTTCGGGAGATATATGGCCAATGGATAACCCGGAAGTGCCGCCTGAAAATCTTCCATCGGTGATGAGCGCACACTTTTTATCGAGTCCTTTGGATTTCAGATACGAAGTGGGATAGAGCATTTCCTGCATACCTGGTCCGCCCTTCGGCCCTTCATATTTTATAACAACAATATCACCTGCTTTTACAGCTCCTTTCAGTATCCCTTCAGCTGCATCATCCTGTGATTCGAAAATAATAGCAAGGCCTATGAATGAAAACAGAGAAGGCTCAATGCCAGCAGTTTTGACTATACATCCGTTTCTGGCAATATTGCCATAGAGAACTGCCAGACCGCCATCAGCGTTGTAAGCATGATCAATTGACCGGATGCATCCTTTATCCATGTCAGTATCAAGTTCCTTATAAATTGTGTTTTGGGAGCCCATCTTCAGGCTTTTTTCCATTGAAGGGGCGCTCTTATAAATATCAGAAGCTTCTGGCCGGACCTTTTTCCCATGAATATCCCAGTCTGATATTGCCTCACAAAGAGTAGGATAATCCACCCTCTTTGCTGATGTGTCTATAAGTTTACCACGTTCCAGTTCGCCCATGATCGCCATGACCCCACCGGCACGGTTAACATCCTGAATATGATAATGTGAGCTTGGTGCCACTTTGCATATATTCGGAATTTTCCGTGAAAGTTCATCAATATCGCGCATTGTAAAGTCCACGTCTGCCTCCCGGGCAATTGCCAGTAGATGGAGAACGGTATTGGTAGAACCACCCATAGCTATATCGAGTGACATGGAATTTATAAATGCCAGCTTTGTTGCAATCGAACGGGGTAGTACTGAATCATCTCCTTCATTGTAATACTTGTTTGCCAGATCGACAATTAACCCTGCTGCTTTTTCAAAAAGCCCTAACCTGTTCAGATGGGTAGCAACTATAGTTCCGTTTCCGGGAAGTGAAAGACCCAGCGCTTCCGTCAGGCAATTCATTGAATTGGCAGTAAACATACCTGAACATGAACCGCATGTAGGACAAGCTGATTTTTCAATCTCATAGAGCTCGCGATCGCTGATTGTATCATTGGCGCCTGCAACCATAGCATCAATAAGATCGAGAGATTTGTCATTATGAAGTCCGGCTTCCATCGGGCCACCGGATACAAAAACCGCCGGAATATTGATTCTCATTGCTGCCATAAGCATACCGGGAGTTATCTTATCACAGTTGCTTATACAAATCATAGCATCAGCAAGATGGGCATTACACACATATTCAACACTGTCGGCTATCAATTCCCTTGACGGAAGAGAATAAAGCATTCCTGCGTGGCCCATCGCAATACCGTCGTCGATGGCAATTGTGTTGAATTCAGCAGCGAAGAGACCTCTCTTTGCAATCTCCTTTTTTATGATCTGACCAATCTCATGAAGATGAACATGTCCGGGCACGAACTGTGAAAATGAATTTACAATAGCTATAACAGGTTTTCCCATTTGCTCTTCCTTCATTCCATTAGCTCGCCACAGGCTTCTTGCCCCTGCCATATTTCTTCCGGTTGTTGTTTTTGCACTTCTGAGTTGGTTCTTCATTTTAAAAATTGAATTAAAAAAAAAGCTTCCCGGATTCCCGGAAAGCTTCTGTATGTTTATAGTATCACATATTATTCCCGGGTCATGTGCGATGAGCAATAATGAGTAAGAGGACTATAATATGGATTAAAGATATTCTCACTTTTTTATGATAGATTTAGTGACAAATGTACCGATATTTTTAATATATCAAAGAAAATGTGCTTTTTTTCTTCATTTTGGTATTTTTTTTGAATATAGCAGTAATCTGCATTGCCGAATTTTATTAACCAAAATTGTCAATATGCACTGGTAGAAGACTCGCAACGAACTGAATTACATGGTTATAACTTTGTAGTTGATATGTCTGTTAAATATGCTCTTATGAAATCTGAAAATTTCGGGAAAATATCATAGCATTGATTATATTTCATATCAAAGTTGTAAGTGAGTCCTAATTTTATCTTTCGAATTTTTTTATTCGGCTATTCCATAATATTTATTATCTTGTACATAATAATTATGTTTTCATAACATACTGAATATGAGAATTATCGTAATTATTTTTTCAGTTTTGTTTTTTATTCCGGTCTCATTTACCCAAAAGAAGCCGGTTGAAATTCAGAAAAGTAACAGGATCGAAAAGATAATTAATTCCCAATGGACATTCAATTATTTCGCCGGTACAGGTGCCGATAAAGGATACGAAGCTCCGGGATTTGATGATTCAAAATGGCCGGCAGTGAGTATTCCGCATACCTGGAGTACTTACGAGACTACAGGAGAACTTCATCCATTTATAAGGAATCCTTCTGAAACCGACAATCCTTATTGGTGGACAGGCTGGGGCTGGTACCGAAAACACTTTACCATTAATAGGGAATATTCCGACAGGAAGGTTTTTATTCAGTTTGAAGGTGTGCAGAAATATTGCAAAATATGGTTGAATGGCAAATATCTTGGCGATCATAAGGGAGGATATGGTTCTTTCGATTTTGATATTACGGAATTTATAAAACCAGGTGAAGATAATGTTCTTGCTGTGGCAGTAAATAACCGGCAGAATGATGAATATAAAATTCCTCCTCTGATTGCAAACAGATTTAATGTCTATGGCGGTATTCACAGAAATGTGACACTCGTTCTTACAAATAAGCTTTTCATTCCCATGCAGGGTTCTGCCAGCCATGAGGGAGGTACATTTGTAACAACTCCTTTGGTTTCAGAAAAAGAAGGTATTGTCAGGGTGCAGACATGGGTCAAAAACGATGATACGCAAAAGAAAACATGCACTTTGCAAACTTCTATTATGGATGCAGCAAATAAAATTATACAGGTGATAAAATCGGAAATCGTTATAAATCCAGGTCAGCTCTATAAGTATGATCAAACCTGCAAGCCAGTTAAAAATCCACATTTATGGTCAGGTAATGATCCCTACCTCTATAACGTTTATAGCCAGGTTTATGACGGAAAGTCATTAACCGATACCTATGAAAGTACACTTGGATTCCGCTGGTTCCGATGGGATTATAAAGAAAATTTTCTTTATGTGAATGGAAAGAAAATTGTTATTCATGGCGGAAACCACCAGGAGGAATATCCATGGATTGGAGATGCAATTCCGGAATGGATTGAGATTATGGATTATACCGATATGACTGAAAATCTTAATTATAACTTTGTAAAGACTTCTCATTATCCCAACAATAAACTTGTTTATGAACTGACTGATAAGCTTGGAATTGTAGTTGATGAAGAATCACCAGGCATTAATAATCAGGAATTCGCTGCCGTGGTTCAGGAACAACAAATAAGGGAGATGATCCGGCGCGACCGGAACCATCCAAGCATTATGATGTGGAGCATGGGAAGCGATACCAACCATGTAGCAGATTCAAAATTTGTCGCGGCTGAAGATTCAACAAGGATACTGACCGCAAGCAATGTTCCTGCAGGGTCTGCAGGTGCCTCGGTTAAACTTACTGATGAAAATCTTCTTCTTGAGGACCTTTCCCGATGCACTATAAGAGGCTGGTTAAGTCCCGATGTTAGGGAAATGAACAAAACAGATAAAATGCCGGGTGATAATAATGAAAAACAATTGAACCTGATAAAAGTACGTGGGGTATCAGAGACCGGTAACATAGCCAACTGGCCTTATCAGGATTATGGTACAGACAAAGAATATCAGAATTCTCCCCTCCGGCACGTTGATCCCTCAGGTGTTGTTGATATATATAGGATTCCGAAATTTGAATACTATTTCTGGCAAGCACTCTATGGTAAGAATCCGATGGTATTTATTCAGCCCACATATTGGCGGTCACAATATCTCGGACTTAGGGAAAATATAACTGTAAATACAAATTGCGACAAAGTAGAACTCCTGGTCAATGGTGCCAGTAAGGGGATACTGACCCCTGACATATCTGACTTAGGGCGGGTGATTTTTAATAATGTGTTAATTGAGAAGGGGACATTAAGCGCTGTGGCAACAAAAAACGGGAAAACAGTAAAAACAGATGCTGTGATGTGTGGCGAACCGGCAAAAATTGTTGTTACAGGTTCTCAAAATAAAATAAAGGCCGATCGGGGAGCAGTTGTCATTGTTTCAGCAGATATTGTCGATTTACAAGGGATTCATGTTCAGGGCGCCGATAATACTATAAAATGGACATTATCCGGTACTGCAACCCTGGTAGGACCTTCAATTTACGAACCGGATATTAATAAACATAATGAAACTGACGGAGTATGGTATATGGATATGCCTGTTTCCAATATTATAAGATCAACCGGGAAACCAGGAAAGATAAATATCTCTGTTTCAGCCAGCGGACTCACTTCAGGATCATTCATTATTGAAGCAGAAGCAACAGTACCTGACAATTCAGTCGTTGCAGAGCCGGTTCTACAGGATGACGGACGAGCAGGCGTTGCAAAAATTTTGCTGAACGTTAAAAGGCTTGATGATGTTCCGAGTGAAATTAAACTGAATTATGATGAGCTCAGTCTAGGTTCTTCGGATAAACGCGGATATGCTATGATGATCAGGGATTTTGTCATAAAAAATAATCCGGCACTCGATACAACAACTATTGAATTCAGAATATTAAGTGATGTGCTAGCAACACAACTGATAAATTCCGGTGGACATCTTGCGGCCAGTGATTACAATTTCAATGTTGATCACTTCAATAATTGCAGGTTGATTTCAAGCTATATCAACAGTACAAAACTCCCGCCTGTTTTTAAGGATGGTTTAAAAAAATATTATTCTGAAGCGATTATAAAAAAAGGCAACGAGAAAAATGCCGGAGAAGAGATGAACTGGCTGAATTGGATCCCTTCAGGAGGAACGGTGGTTATGGTTCAGGATGAAAACACCGGCTCAGGCATCAAGGGTGTTCTTATTACCAAGAATAAAGGACTTGCAGAAATAATCAGCGTGGTATATCCTCAGTTTGTGAATTTTTCCAGGGAAGCAAAAGAACGCGCTTTGAAATTTACCAGTAAGATGAATCCTTATGTTCATGCAGTTACACCAGATGATCAAGACCGTGGAGGAGATAATTCAAAGCATGACGATATATCTTATACCGCAGAAAAGGATCAGCCGATTTTAGTGCCCTTACTGAAATTCATTTCCCAATAACAAACTCTGTGACACTTCAGTGTTGCCCGGTGATCTTTGAGAAACCATCAAAATAAGAACTTAATTTAAGATGCGATCAGGGATGAAAAGGGGGGAGAGCGGTAATAACTTTCATAGATTTATTTTGAGGAAAATTAAATAATTTTTACTTTTACCCTGTAAGTATTATTATTATAATTAATTAATAATAAGTAACTTATTTATTCTGAATTAATAAAACTGAGACACTTAAATCTAAATCTGATCAAAATGAAAAAAAGAAGCATTATTTCGACTGTCCTTTTTATGGTTGTTACAGGCCTTATCTTATCCGCATTTTATTCATTCGCACCAAAACCTCAGAAAAACATAGGGTTGCAGTTGTATTCCATTCGTGATTCTATTGTAAAAAATGTACCTGCTGCGATAGAAAAAGTAGCCAAAATGGGCTATAAATTCGTTGAGCCTGCTGGCTACGAGGACGGAAAATTATATGGCATGGCGCCGGCTGCTTTTAAGGCTCTTTGTCAAAAAAACGGATTAACCATACTTAGTTCTCACGTAGGCCAGGCCCTCCCTGATCCTGCCAATTATGCCAAGACCATGGCCTGGTGGGATGCTTGTATTGATTCTCATGTTACTGCCGGTGCAAAATACCTTATTCAGCCATTTATGGGTGATGGAGCATATCGTTCTCTGGATACATTGAAACGTTATTGCGAATATTTTAATACTATAGGTGAGAAATGCAAAGCAAAAGGTATTAGATTCGGTTACCATAATCATGATAAGGAATTCTCCACCAAGCTGGAAGGGAAAACAATTTACGATATCATGATGACTAATACTGATCCCAAAAAAGTTATGTTTGAGATGGATCTTTATTGGGCAGTTGTGGGTGGAGCAAAGCCAGTGGATTATTTCAATAAGTACCCTGGCCGCATAGAGCTTTGGCACATAAAAGACAAAAAAGAAATCGGTGGAGCCGGTACAATGATGGATTGGCAGGGCATCTGGACAGCAGCTCCCAAATCAGGAATGCAATATGGTATTGTTGAAGTTGAAGAGTATAGTTTCGACCAGTTTACAAGCTGCCAGAAAAGTATCGATTTCCTTAACGCTGCACCGTATGTTGTAATGCCCAGGTAAACTCCACCTGACAAATACTAGCCTCAAACTAAACAAGGGAAGAGCATTCAATTTATTTTGTGCTCTTCCTTTTTTTTGCCTATATTTATTCTCTTCCAACCATCTGAAAACAAATGAGGACAAGAATTTTAATTTTAATTTCGTTGTTCCTGACATTCACCCGATGCCAGACTCCTTATTATACAATGAAAGATTATCAGTCAGTTCTGAAAATAGATTCGCATGTACATATTAACAGCGAAAAGGGATTTTTTGAAGACCAGGCGGCGAAAGATAATTTTGCACTGTTGACTATTAATGTTGACCACTCAGATTCAACTGCTGTCAGAAAGCAACTTGATTGGGCGCTTAATTCTGTTAAAAAATATCCTGGCAGGGTTTTCTATAGCGCTACATTTTATTTCAATACGGCAGGCTGGAGAACCACGGAATGGAGCAAGAAGGCTATTTCTCATCTCAATGAGAATATCTCTGGAGGTGCTGTTTCTGTTAAGCTTTGGAAAAACATCGGCATGACAGAAAGAGATAAAAACGGAAAGTTCATTATGGTTGATGATCCAGCCCTTAAGCCGGTCATCGATTTTATTATAAGTAAGAATCTGCCAATAACCGGTCATCTCGGAGAACCACGTAACTGCTGGTTGCCATTAAATCAGATGACAGTCAGCAGCGACAGCAGCTATTTTGCTGAGAATCCTCAGTATCATATGTTCCTTCATCCTGAATATCCTTCATATGAAGATCAGATCAATGCCCGCGATCATCTTCTCGAATTGCATCCCGATCTTAAATTTATTGGTTGTCACCTCGGCAGCCTGGAATGGAATGTTGATGAGCTTGCCAAACGGCTTGACAGATTTCCGAATATGGCTGTCGATATGGCTGCCCGTATTTGCCACTTGCAATATCAGTCTGCAAAGGACCGGGAAAAAGTCCGCAATTTTTGCATAAAGTATCAGGACAGACTTCTTTATGGCACAGACCTTTCTTCGAGCAATAACGATAATCGTGATAAGGTATCAAAATGGACTCATGAAACATGGCTCGATGACTGGAAATACTTCACCACAGAAGATAAAATGACTTCTGATAAATTCAGGGGAACATTCGAAGGTCTGCAGCTTCCGAAAGAAGTAGTCAGGAAAATATACTCTGAAAATGCCATAAGGTGGTATAGACTGAATGTAAAATGATATACGGGGCTATGCCACGTCCTTGATTCTAATTCAAAAAATTGTGAAGGAAGAAGGGTGTCTCAAAAGGTGATTATTTACCCCCCCCATCCCTCCTAGGGGGGCTTTTAACTATCAGTAAGTCAGGAAGTCCCCCCTGGGGGATTTAGGGGTAAAAATATTAAGAAGGCTTTTGAGACATCCTCTTCTTTTATCTTAAGAATTTCAGATTATTTTTTCAAAATAAGAGTAGTAAATAAAAACAATTATTTATTTTTACACGTGAAAGTACACGTGTAAGTAATTATGATCGGATTAATTGAATAGCATAAAGTTAATTATCACTTCTATATGAATACACAACCAAACCTTCTCATTCGGACTGTTTCCAGATTTTTTCTCAAAACAGTAGTTCTGATTTCTGCGATCACAATGCCACTGATGTTTTTAACACAGTGCCATTCTAAGAAAACATCCTTTTCAGATGTGATTAAGCCCGCATTTCACTCCTGGGCACTCACACCTCCTATGGGATGGAACAGCTGGGATTGTTTCGGTCCCACGGTAGTTGAAGATGAGGTTAAAGCAAATGCCGACTATATGGCAGTCCATCTCAAAAAATTCGGATGGGAATATATTGTAGTGGACATAAGATGGTATGTGGCAAATGATAAATCAGGGGGATATAATGAGAAGGATCCTGTTTATAGTATAGATGAATATGGTCGTTTTCTTCCAGCTGCCAACCGGTTTCCTTCAGCAGCAAACGGCATCGGATTTAAGTCCCTGGCTGATTATATCCATAAGAAAGGCCTGAAATTCGGTATTCATATGATGCGCGGTATTCCTGTTTTGGCTGTAAAGACTAATACTCCGATACTCGGAACTAATGCAAAAGCTCAGGATATTTATTCAACAGAAGGTCAATGCTTCTGGCTGAAAGACATGTACACAATTGTTGCAGGCAAACCCGGTGCACAGGAATATTATGATTCGTTGTTTAAACTATATGCATCGTGGGGACTTGATTTCGTCAAGGTTGATGATCTCTCGGGCCGCACTGATGAGATTGAAATGGTTAGAAAAGCTATCGATAACTGTGGAAGACCCATTGTAATTAGCATTTCGCCCGGGGGTGACAGACCTGAAACAACAGAGTTCCTTAAGAAGAATGTAAATATGTGGCGCACTTCTAATGATTTCTGGGATAACTGGACTGCTCTTAAGAATCAATTCAGAATTCTTAACACTTGGGCCGGACTAGGTGTGCCAGGTTGTTATCCCGACGGAGATATGCTTCCTCTTGGAAAGATTGGACTGAGGGCTGAACGCGGAGATCCAAGGATGACAGCATTTACAAAAGATGAACAGTTCACTTTAATGTCACTTTATGCAATTTTCCGTTCTCCTTTAATGTTTGGCGGCGATCTGCCCAGTAATGATGAATTTACATTATCGCTTATAACCAATAAAGATGTTCTTGAGGTTAATCAGAAAAGTGCCGGAGGGAAACAGCTTTTCAGAGAAAATGACCTTATTGCCTGGACAGCCAATGACCCTGAGACAGGAGACAAATATCTTGCATTGTTCAATGCTTCCGATCAGCAACAGGTAGTTGAAAGCAAAGCAATCTGGAAGAGTGAACAGATAACACCTGAAACCACAGGACAAAGTGCAGATATTGATATAGATATCACTGGAGCAAGGAAATTGTACCTGGTGGCGACCTATGATGATGTGATTGGTTTTGCAAGACATGATTGTGACTGGATAGAACCTAAAATTATTGGTACAAAAGGTTCTGTCAATCTGACAGACCTGAAATGGGTTAAAACTTCCGGCGGAAGGGGAGAACCCGTTATTAACCAGGCAGCCCGTGGCGAAAAACTGACAGTTGACGGGAAAGTGTATA
>OCZT010002940.1_pt1 | contig 17538 bp, 15 predicted proteins | sample 1539031 | NCBI WGS metagenome assembly OCZT01 (sample SAMEA3539308, study PRJEB22396) | soil metagenome | biome: tundra; feature: field; material: soil | place: USA | collected 2010-05 | depth 0.15 m | reverse complement strand
CGGCACGCCCGTGGCGCCGCTCGCGCGCGCGGCCTGACCCCCGCAGGCCCGACCCGGGGGCGCCTACGGTTTGGCCAGCGCCGCCACGAGCCCGCTGCCGGGGGAGCCGATCCCGGTCATGGAGTCGAAGCCCGCGCTGGTGTTGAGGGCGACCTTCTGGTGGGTGCAGCTGCCGGTCCCGCTGCAGAAGACCTCACGGCCCTCGTAGTCGAGCACGCGCACGGAGGTGATGGTCCCTCCTTCGGCGCTGACGCCGTTGTGGTAGTCCACCCTCACGTTCGCCTGCTTGCCGTGCGGCCTGACGTCGTAGAAGGCGCTGGCCGCCGAGCTCGAGGCGGCGAGCTTGTACAGCAGCGGGTTCACGAAGCCGAGCGGGACGCCGGCCGCCTGGTCGGCGAGGGCCATCTCCCCCGCGAACAGAGGTGAGGAAAGGCTCGTCCCGCCGATGCGGTACTCGTCGTAGTAGGTGCCGTTGGGGAACGTCTGGGTCTCGCCGACGAGCATCCCCGTCGTGGGATCCGCGTCCATCGAGATGTCCGGCTCGACCCTGTTGGCGATGCCCGTGATGGCCGAGTTGCGGCCCGCGAGCGCGGCCGGGACCACGCCTTCCTGATAGGCGGGCTCGGGGTACTTGTAGCTGGTGCCCCCGCCCCCTCCGTAGACGTATGCGCCCGGCGCGGGAGGCAGCCAGGTGTTCAGCAGCGGCGCGGTGCATTCGGGGTATTTCAGTTCCTCGAGGGTCGTTGTGCACAGCGCGCTCTTCGACGTCGACCAGCCCAGCTCGCCGACGCGCGTCGTGCCCGGCCCGACCTGCAGGCTCGTGCCGCCGACAGCGGTGACGTAGGGGCTCGAGGGCGGGTAGTCGGCGACGGTCATGCCGAGGTTGGCGAACTCGTCGCCTTCGTCGCCCGCGGAGAACTGGACACCGACGCCCGTGCCGGCGGCCATCAGCAGGACGTTGTCGAAGCTGCGCCGCGCGCCGGCCGAGTCGAGCAGGTCGCCGCCGTTGTCGCCCCAGGAGTTCGTGATGATCTGGGCGAGGTGTCCGTCCACCACCTGCTGGACGGAGTTGAACAGGCCGTTGAGACAGTTCTTGGCGCCGACGTAGAGAATGTTGGCGCCGGGAGCGATCGCATGCACAGCCTCGACGTCGAGCGTCTGCTCGCCGAACCATTCGCTGGCTTCGCAGAGTTCGATGTTGTTGAAGGACTTGCTCAGCAGCTCGCTGAACTGGCCGGCCGCGAGCACTTCGCCCGGCTGGTTGCGCTGGCTGTACTGCTGCGCGTCGCTGAGCAGCGTGGGCGAGGCGTAGGCGTCGACGATGGCGACGGTCACGCCTTTGCCGGTGATGCCGCCTGCGATCTGGGAGGTGAGGCCGTAGGCGCCCTGGAGCTGGCCGGGGACGTAGCCGCACACCGCGTAGGGCAGCGGGCTGGGGTAGGCGCCCCCGTAGGCCGGATCGGTCGTGTCGCTCGTGTTCGCGTAGGACGCCGAGCAGGGCGGCGCGTTGCGGAAGCCTTCGGGCTGCGGGATTTCCTTGCCGGGTGATTTGGCCGGCCGCGGGACGTCGGCGCCGGTCAGCTTGGCGGGCGTGGCCACGTTCTGGTCGACCCCGGTCACGCCGCTGATCACGGCGGCCAGGGAGCTCGGCACGGTCAGCGGCGCGGAGGCCAGGCGCACGGTCCTGCCGAGGTGGCGGTATTGGCCCAGGCCGGTGGCGAAGGCCCGCTCGACCGCTGCCGCCGAGCCGCTCGCCTGCACGGTCATCCGGTCCGGAGTGACGGCTTCGACGGTGATGCCCTGCGAACGCAGCCACGAGGTGACCGCATTCACGGAGGACTGGCTGGGCGAGAAGCGCCGCTCCCACTGGGCCGGGGTCAGGTAGTGGCGGTAGCTCGCGCTCGCGGGATCGGACACGGACCGCTCGAACGCCACCGCGCCGGCGGGATCGCCGAGTTGCAGGCCCACGCTGAAATCGACAGGCGCATCGGCGGGCGTCGCGCTCACCGCAGCGGCGGGCACGGCCGCGGGAGAGGTGCCCTGCACGGCGGCGCGGCTCGGCGGCGCTGCGGCAGCGGCTCCGGCGAGTGCCGGCGCGAGGCTGAGCGATCCCACCCCCAGGCCGAACGACACGAGCGCTGCGATCGCCTGGCGAAGTCTCATCTGGCCTCCTGCCGTCCTCCGGGTTTGCGGATGCTCGTGGAAGCCTACCCCGGGACCGGCATTTCAGGCTATTTCAGACTATTTCGGGCTGTCTCCGTGGTGGCTGCGCCGGATGATCCCGACCATTTTCAGGTTGATCGCCACGAAGCGCCAGGCCTGCCAGGGCAGGAAGGTGCGAAGGAACACGGTGAACCTCGTGGGCTTCGTGACGTATTGGGTCTTCTCGTCGTCCACTGGCTACTCGGGGATCCGGCGCCAGCCCGGTCGCAGGCGCGCCTTGTAGAGGAAGAGGTGGTGGAGCAGGATCTTCATCCAGTGGCCGGCGAGTCCGATCTCGCCGAAGGTACGGTCCTGGTCGCGGCCGTAGTCGGGGTAGCGCTCGAAGTCGGGCACGATCGGATACACGGTCATCGAGGCGGCGGTTCCGGTGAAGGGGTTGGCCCCCGCGGAGGCGACGCACGCGGCACCCATCTCGGCCATCGAGGCGGTATGCGTCGGCGCCTTCGCGCCGCCGATCATGTCGACGATGCTGCTCGCGACCGCCTTGCCGATCATCGCCGAGGGCATGCCCGTACGCGGCGGCGCCGGCGCGATCACAGTACCCTTCGGACTCTTGTGCGGGACCGAGATCGCGTGCGGCGGCGCGAAGGCGATCCCGGCAGCGAAGATGTTCTCGTAGTCAGGCGACTGGTAGGTGCGCGGCCAGTCCGACGCCCTCCAGTCCTCATGGGGCTTGGGCGTGTAGTCGGCGTCGACGCGCATGAATTCGTTGGGGAGGAACAGGCGCTCGGTGATCTCCGCGCCCTCGCTGTCGAATGCCGTCAGGCCGACGCCGGAGAAGGGCGGCAGCAGCATCGCGAAGTCGAACTCCTTCTCGCCCTCGTTGCCGTCGACCGTCTCGTAGAGGACGCGGTCGGGCTCGACCTTCTGGACGTGCGCGCGGGTGATCCAGTCGATGCCGCGCTCGGCGAACAGGGAGGCGTTGAAGATGCTGCTCGGCGTGACATAGCCGGCCCGCTTGAGGTGCATGCCGCCCATGCCGAAGTCGCCAAGCTCGTACTCGTTCGTGATCCACGTGATCTCAGCGCGGTCGCGCACGCCACGGTGGCGCAGCTCGAACTCGAGATTGACGATGTACTCGAACGCGGCGCCCTCGCAGGTGCACGTGCCGTGGCCGACGCCGACCAGGAACCGCCGCCGCTCGCCTGTGCGCATCCGCTCGACCTCCTCGGCGAGGGCAGCCGCGGCCTGCGCGGCGTGCGCGGGGAGGCAGACCGACAGGCTGTTGCCGCCCTCCGGGCCGAGCCCCTCGGTCTTGTCGAAGCGCAGCGCCGGGCCGGTCGCGTTGATCAGGAAGTCGTACGGCACCTGTCGGGTCTCGCCGTCTGCGGACTCGGCAGTGACGTAGGGGGTCGGGTGGTCGCGGTCGCCCTCCGGGTGGATCTCCTTCGCTGCTGCCTGCACGAACTCGATGCCGGCCCGTTCGTAGATCGGTGCCAGCGGGACAGTGACCTGCGCGGGCTTCATCAGCCCCACGCCTACCCAGATGTTGGACGGCACCCAGTTGTAGTCGGGCCTGGGAGAAACGACCGTCACGGTGTCCCCGCGTCCGAGCCAGCTGCGCGCGAAGGCGGCGGCGGTGTGTCCCGCGATGCCCGCGCCAAGCACGACGACTCGGCTCATTGCCGCTGCCACCCCGTCGTGCTGATCGGGTCACCCATGATGCGCCTAACGGTAGGTGAGGAGGATCGCAGCGCCATGCGGGATAACTACGGCGCGAGTCGAGGAATTCCACGCGCGCGAGAGCTCGCGGCTCCCCACCGCGGCGCCGCCCCGGCCGCCCCTCAAGCGGTCCCGCTCTCACCCAGGCTACAGTCAGATCGTGAGCAGCTCCAATGGCATCCGCTCGGAATCGCGGGCAGGGCGGCACGGCACGGCAAGCGACAGGCCTGGCACCTGCGGGCCCGATCTGAGCACGGTCGCCGCTGGCGTCTGTGTACCGCGACGGTTCGCCTCGGCCGAGGAAGCGGCGCGCGACCTGGCCAACGTCGTGCTGCGGGGCCGGCTGCTGGCGCATGCCTATGCCGGCGGTCTCGACAGCGAGCTTCGCGAGCGAGTCATGGTGGCCGTCAGCCAGGTGAACGCATGTGGCGGATGCACGCGCGTGCATCGGCGCTGGGCGCTGCGTGCCGGCGTGTCGTCCACCGAGCTGGAGGCACTCCGAGCGGGAGATCTCGAGCAGCTCGACGCTCGCAGTCGTGCAGCCGTCCACTACGCCGTCGAGCGCGCCGAGTATCGCTTTGAAGGATCGGCGTCCGCGGGGATCGAGGAGTCCGCGCGAGAGCATCTGAGCGTCCGGGAGCTCGAAGAGATCGACGCGATCGCTCGAGCGATGGCTCTGGCAAACCTCTCCCTCAATACGCTGGCCGCACGCAAGGTGAGGCTCTTCGGTGCCGCCACGTGACCGCCACGCAGGGCAGCAGGCGAGCGAGCCGCCCGAGGGCGTGCGCGCGGGCAGCGAGGTCGACGTCGAGCCGTTGAGAGGTCGGCCGGCGACATGAGCGTCGTTCCCACCGAGCCGGAGGCGCACGTGACTGCGGAGGCCGCTTTTCGGCGCCGGCATCCGCGCTACGGCCAGACGGCCGTCCTCGACGAGCTCCGCAGCACCGACTTTGCACGTCTTGACGGCGGCCGCCACGTCTACCTCGACTACACGGGCGGCGGCCTGTACGCGGACTCGCAACTCGTCGAGCACATGCGGCTGCTGCGCGAGAACGTGTTCGGCAACCCGCACTCGGTCAACCCCACCTCGGCGGCGAGCACCGAGCTGCTCGAGCGCGCGAGAGCCCGAGTGCTGAAGTTCTTCAGAGCCTCCCCTGAGGAGTACGAGGCGATCTTCACGCCGAACGCGACCGGCGCGCTGCGGCTGGTCGGCGAGGCCTACCCGTTCCATGCAGGCGACCGCTTCCTGCTCACGTTCGACAACCACAACTCGGTCAACGGCATCCGCGAGTTCGCCCGTGCGCGGGGCGCCGAGACGACGTACGTCCCAAGCGTGGCGCCCGAACTGAGGGTCGACGAGAGTCTCCTGCCGCGCTACCTGACGGAGACTCTCGGCGATCACAACAACCTGTTCGCCTACCCCGCGCAGTCCAACTTCTCCGGTGCGCATCACCCGCTGGAGTGGATCGAGCAGGCCCAGGCGCACGGCTGGGACGTCCTGCTGGACGCCGCTGCTCACGTGCCCACCAACAGGCTCGACCTCAGCCGTTGGCATCCGGACTTCGTGGCGCTGTCCTTCTACAAGATGTTCGGATGGCCGACCGGAGTCGGCTGCCTGCTCGCCCGCCGCGCCACGCTCGCGAAGCTCGAGCGACCATGGTTCTCCGGGGGCACGATCGTCGCGGCGTTCGTCCAGCGCCAGTACTACCAGTCCGCACCGGGCGCCCCGCACTTCGAGGACGGCACCGTCAACTACCTGAACCTGCCCGCCGTCGAGATCGGCCTGGACCTGCTCGACCGCGTCGGGCTCGAGACGATCCACGCGCGCGTCGCCGCCCTCGGCGACTGGCTGCTGGAGAGCCTTGGGGCGCTGAAGCACTCCGACGGCTCGCCCGCCGCGGTCGTCTACGGACCCCGGGGATGGCAACGGCGAGGCGCCACGATCGCGTTCAACTTCCTGCATCCGGACGGGCGCATCGTCGATGAGCGCTACGTCGATCGCGTAGCCGGCAAGCACAACGTCTCACTGCGCACAGGGTGCTTCTGCAACCCCGGTGCCGGCGAGCTCGCTTTCACGATCTCGCAGGAGACGCTCGTCGGCGGGGAGTTCGGCGACGGCATGGCCCTCGACGACTACGTCAGAGCGATCGGCCTGCCCTCGGGCGGCGCCGTCCGCGCGTCCCTGGGGCTCGCAACGAACCTCCCGGACATTCACCGTTTCATGGCCTTCGCGGCCGAGTTCACCGACCTCACGAGCATCCCCACGGACCTCCCCGCGCGCATCGCCTGCTGAGCGATCGGGGTCAGGCCGCGACGAGGGGAGTGGAGCTTGGGCGGAGGTGACCTGCTCGACGCGCTGGCGGAAGACCCTCCAGCGCCGCTCGTTCTCGTCGCCGAGGAGGGGCCATCGTGACGACCCTCCCCATCGCTCAGCCTGGCGGTTGGGTCGGTGGAGCGGCGTCAGAGAGCAGGGCGCGCAGACGCCGGTACTCCTCCTCGCCGATCTCACCCGAAACGAGCCGCCGGTCGAGAACCTCGCGCGGCGACCCTCCCTCGCCGCTCGGATACCGCGGCGCGACTTTGCCCGTCTGATTGCGGGCGAACCAGACGACCGCGACGACAACGAGCACGATCAGGAGCAGCATCAGGACGGCCGGGAAGATCCAGCCGCCACGATCCATGTGATCCGCGTAGTCCATGTGTTCGCCGTATCGCATGCTTCCGAGGCTAGGGTCTCCCAGCCGTGCTTCGATCGGGTGGTAGTCCTCTGGGTTCAGCGGAGGACTACGTACGTCAAGCTCATGCCGGACGGAGGCGACCGCGGCCAGCCCGATTTCAAAGCGAATCCGGGAGACCCTCGATCCCACCGTAGACGCCCCCCCGTGCTCGCGGCCGAAGAGCGGGCGGCAGATCACGCGGTGGCATCGCCCGTCTCTCTCACCGCGGGGGTCCTCGACGACGGCGCCGCGCCCGATTCCGCCGCGCCCTCCCGTCTAACCCTCTGACTCGCGGATAGAGCTGCTCGCCCGCGGTGCTCTCCCCCTGGCTGAGGTGCGCCAAGCCGCTTTGGATATTGCCTCGTCTGGCCGATAAGACGAATAATCGTCTATGCTCCTATCCGATGATCTACAAGACACCCCCAATCAACGGCACAACCGTGCGCCTCCTCAAGGAGCTCGACGCCTTGCGCGGCGCGCTCGGCGACAAGACAGGGGTCGAGACCCCGTGGCTCGGTCGGCTGCGTCGCGAATGGCGCGCGTCCGCGGCCTCGAGCTCGATCGAAATCGAGGGATTCCATGTCCCCCCTGAGGAGGCCGTGGCCCTGAGCAGTGGGCAAGAGCCGGCGGATCCCAATGACGAGCATCGAATGGCGCTCTCGTGTTACGGACGCGCCATGGACCACGTGGGCGTGATGTCCGACGACCCGCACTTTCGCTGGGTCGATCGCGTCATCTTGGATCTCCATTTCGACGCCTGCTACTTCCAGAAGGACAAGGATCCCGGCCAATACCGCGTCGGCCCGGTAAGCGTGACCAGCCCCCAGGGAGGCTCACTCGCCTACCTCGGACCGCCGTATGAGGAGGTTCCGGCGCTGATGGGCGAGGTCGCCGAGTGGCTCGAGCATGGCGACCTCGAAGCGCACGTAGTGGTTCGCGCCGCGATGGCCCACCTGCATCTCGTGTCTGTCCATCCGTTCAACGACGGAAATGGCCGCGTCTCGCGGATCCTCCAATCGCTCGTGCTCGCCCGCGGAGGCCTGCTCACGCCGGAGTTCCTTTCGATAGAGGAGTACCTGGGTGAGAACACGCAGGACTACTACGCGACGCTCGAAGCGGTTCAGGCCGGTAGCTACCAGCCCGAGCGAGACGCGGGACCGTGGGTCGAATTCTGCGTGCAGGCTCATATCGATCAGGCACGTCGACGCTCGGAGCAGCTCACAGAGGCCGCGAAGCGCTGGTCCTTCCTGGAGGATCTCGTGGAGCAGCGCGGATGGCCGGACAGGCTGGTCATCGCCCTGGAGCAGAGCCTCTTTCAGGGCGTCGACCGCGCGAGCTACGTAGCCGAGGCTGCGGTATCACAGCCGACTGCGAGCAACGACCTGCGGCGGCTGCTCGATGCGGGGCTCGTCGCACGGCAGGGCAGCGGTCCTTCCACGCGCTACCGGGCCAGCGCGCAGCTGAGCGAGGATGTCCGCAAGGCTGTCGCCGAGCCTGATCTCAAGGCCTGAGGCCCGTAGGCCAAAAGAACGCTAACCCGGAGGGGCTGGGCCTCTAGGACCCCTTGCTCCGCGGCGGGGAGCTGCGCTCGTCCCGTTCGCGCGCCACCGTCCCAGGCGCGAGAATCAGGAGCCTTGCCCTACTACTGGTGCGGGTCGTCGGGATCGTGATTGGCGAGGATCTCGAGCGCCTCTCCGTGCTGGGCCACCAAGCGTTCCCCGACCTGGCGGGTGCGCTCGCGGGACCCTCCGGCTCGTGAGCTGGGCATCGACGACCGCCGCCGTGGCACGGGCCGTGCCGGCGAGGAGGTGCGCGTGTGCCCCGCTGGACTCGCGAGCTGGCGCTCGAGATCGGTGAACGCGTCGATGACTTCCGGGGCCTCATACGCGCGGTTGCGCCTACCGATCGTGATCTGGTGCAGGATCCCAGCCTTCACGAGGCGTTGAACGGCCTCGTTCGCGGGGTTGTACGTACGGCCGATCAGCGACGCCGCGCTCTCGACCGTCAACACGGGGGCGCCCGCGAGCCGGTGAAGCAGCAGATCGGCCGCGGAGTTGGCGCGCACGCGGCCGAGTCGCTCACGCCACCCCGACTCGAGCTCGGCGACGCGGCGCTCGAAGTCGTTGGCGTCGGCGACCGAGCGCGTGCAGGCGGCGGCGAACGTCGCGATCCACCGGTTCAAACCGTCACGGGCCTGCTCGGAGCCGGGCGGTCCGACGTAGCGGGTCGCCGTGAGCCCGCCCACGTAGTCGCGTGCGAGGGTAGCGAGCACCAGCGACACGGGTGGCAGCACGCGGACCGCCAGTCCCCTGCGACGGAGCACCAGATGGATGATCGCGCGCCCCGTGCGGCCATTGCCGTCGATGAACGGGTGGATCGTCTCGAACTGCGCATGGGCGATGGCCGCCTGCACGACCGGCGGAAGGTCATCGCCGTTGCAGAACGAGACGAGGTCGCCCATCAGAGCCTCGACGAGCTCCGGGGGCGGAGGAACGAAGTCGGCAGAGCACGGGTTGTAGTCGCTGCCGCCGATCCAGCTCTGGACGGTCCGGAAACTCCCGCCGTGCCCCTCGAGGGGCGTGCCGGCCAGCAGCCGCATGTGGATCTCCAACAGCAGATCGATCGTGATCTCCTCGCCGGGTCCGACCCAGTCGAGGCCGTGGAGCATCGCGTCGATGTTCCCGAGCACCTCGGTGGCCGTCACGTCAGAGGACCGCTCGCGCATCGACCGGCCGGCCTCGGCATGCAGGAGCCGCCTCGCTCCGATCTCGAGGCCCTCGATGCGGGACGACGCCACCGACTCCGCGCGGAGCAGTAGCCGTGCGAGCGCCTCCGCGTCGACGAGCGCGCTCGCCTGTGCATTCAACCGCGCGATCGCCGCTTCGGCGTCCGCGACATCAGCAGCGACGTCGCCTTCGAGCGTGAACCCCCGGCCCGCGAGAGGATCAGGGACGTAGGCCGTGTAATCGCAGGACCGTCGGTCCCGGCGAGAGAGGCCGGCGCCGGCGACCCGGGGCTGCCAATGACGGTTCACAAGTTCAGACATGGGATCCTCTTGTTTGAGGTTATCTCATAACCTGAGATAAAGCGCTGGCGGGACGGAGGTTGCAGGCGACCCGGCGCGCGGATCGTCCGCGAGAACTGTGTTGAGGGGTTCCACCCTATGGTCGAGCGCGATATCCCTGAAAGCCCTCTCTTTGTGGCAACGGCGAAAGATCCGCTCATTGATTCGGAGCACCGCCCTTACGCGCTCCTCAAGCGGCAGGCCCGCGTCATCGAGGATGTACCTCGACCACAGCCGGGCGCACAAGATCGAAGCCTTCAGCTGGCGGAGACAAGGCTGGCCAGCGACGTGAATGTATTGCGGAGCGAGAACGAGGATAGGCTGCAGGTGCTCGAGGCGCTTAGCCGAGCGGCCCAGGAGCCACGAACGCCCGGCGCTCGCTTGACCGCGGCGGACCTCGAGGGCAAGGGTTATCGCTCGCCGCTGCTCAAGCTGCTCCAGCTCCGTGCAGTACAGAATGGCGCACAAAGCTGGCTGAGCAACCGGGCGATCAACTACGACCCTCAGCACAACGGCCTATCGGTCGAGGTCCATCATGTGTTCCCAAAGGCGTGGCTGAAGAGCCATGCGCTCCAGGGGCATCCCGAACAAGCCACCGTCGCGAACTTTGCATTCCTTTCTAAGTGGGACAACATCCGGATCGGCGCAGAGGACCCCGCGAGCTATCTCGCCAAGGCCGACCCACAGGTGCTCCGGGCACAGTGGATCCCAACCGACGAGAGCCTGTGGGCGATCGAGCGATTCGACGAGTTCTGCGCCGCACGATGAGAGCTGCTCGCGGGCGCGCTCAACGAGATGCTCGGCCTCGGGACCGACGCACCCGAGGAGGAACCCCTAGACGCCGACGAGCTCCCCGAGCTGGAGTTGGGGTCGTGGTCTGACGACGCCGCACTCCTGGCCTGAACCCAATGCCGTTTACTTAAGGCCGGAGCCGCCTTCTGCTCCTGGTGGAAAGGGGCAGCTAACCAAGGCGCGACCCCGGCTTTCGCGGTTCGTCCAATCCAGCAGTGTGAGCGGGGCCCGCACAGACGCTCGCATCGAGCCGAACCCGTCAGTCTGGGGACTGTTCGGCTACCCGCTGATCGCCGCGAGCGCGGCGCGGGCATTCCGCCACTTCGCCGGTGACGAGCCCCCCGCCGAGACGCTCGGCGATCTCCTCGGCCTGCTCGAGCCTGGCTCGTCTCGAGGTCTCAGAAACTCGCGTATCTCGCTCTTTAGTGTCCACGGGATCAAGGGTAGACCCGCGCGACTGGTGCTGGGGGACCCTGCTAGTACTCCATCAACAGGGACTCTCACTCGGCGCTGTCCGGTGCTTTCTTGGGTACAGCGACTTTGAGCATGAACCAGAGGAAAGGTAGTTTCGACATGCGAGCAACTGTCATGCACGGTGCCGGCGACGTCCGTATCGAGAGCGTTCCCGACGCCCGCCTGATCGACCCGACCGACGCCCTCCTGCGGGTCACTCGTGCCTGCGTCTGCGGCAGCGATCTGTGGCCGTATAAGACAATGGAGCGCAGCGAGTCCGGCCGCCGTATGGGCCACGAGGCGATCGGCGTCGTCGAGGCCGTCGGCGACGACGTCCACACGGCGAAGGTCGGGGATCTCGTCGTGATGCCGTTCGCGTACTCCGACGGCACCTGCATCTTCTGCCACGAGCATCTTCAGACGTCGTGCATCCATGGAGGGTTCTTCGGTACGGGTGAAGCCGACGGAGCACAGGCCGAGGCGCTCCGGGTTCCCCAGGCCGACGGGACGCTCGTCGCGCTACCGGTCGGCGAGGACGACGAGCTGATGCCCTCCCTGCTCACGCTCTCCGACGTGATGGGAACAGGCCATCACGCAGCAGTCGCTGCCAAGGTCGGCCCTGGGAAGAGCGTGGCGGTCGTCGGCGACGGCGCCGTCGGACTGTGCGGGGTGATCGCCGCGCGGCGGCTCGGCGCAGAGCAGATCATCATCCTCGGGCGCCACCCCGACCGGATCGCGCTGGCGAAGGACTTCGGCGCAACAGATGTCGTCAGCGAGCGAGGCGATGAGGCGGCCGAGCGCGTGCGCGAGCTGACCGGCGGCTTCGGCGTCCACTCGGTCCTCGAGTGCGTCGGACTCGAGCAGTCGACGCTCACCGCGATCAGCATCGCGCGCCCGGGCGGCGCGATCGGCCGCGTCGGCGTACCCCAGGACGAGAAGATGCCAGCGTCACAGCCGGCGTTCTACGGCAACATCACCGTGAGCGGCGGTCCCGCCCCGGTGCGCGCCTACATCGAGGAGCTGCTGCCCGACATCCTCGAAGGGAGGATCGAACCCGGCCGGGTCTTCGACCGCACCGTTCCCCTCGATGGGGTGCCCGACGGCTACCGGGCGATGGACGAACGAGAGGCGATCAAGGTCATGGTGAAGCCATGACCAGCTGGACCAGTGACGAGCTCGCGCGGATTGCAGCGGCGGATGAGCTCGAACTCGCCGCGCTGCGCCGCCACGACACGCGTCCTGGCCCTCATCATCACGTTGATCGCGCGCACGCACAAGCGGACCACTGCCGGCGATGAGCACACGAACGTGTTGCCGCTGCCCAGGACCGCAAGCCGAGCTCATCCAGACCAGAACTACTGGCTGACAAGACCGCGGTTGCCTAGCCACCTACGACCAAGGAGAACGAGATGCAGATCACCAGAAGCAACCTCGACACCGCGCCTGGGCCAAGCGACTGGTTCACCGGGACCGTCTACATCGACGCCGTCGCCACGCCCTCAGAGCCTTCCCGCCTGCAGGCCGCGAGCGTCCACTTCACACCCGGCGCCCGGACCGCCTGGCACACGCACCCAAACGGCCAGACCATCTACGTCACCGAGGGCATCGGCCTGTGCCAGCGGCGCGGCGGCCCGATCGAGGTCATCCGCCCGGGCGACCGCGTGTTCTTCGAGCCCGGCGAGGACCACTGGCACGGCGCCGCCCCGAACCGCTTCATGACCCACCTCGCGATGCAGCAGGTCGACGAGCAGGGCAGTGCCGTCACATGGGGCGAGCACGTCACCGATGAGGAGTACAAGGCAGCGGCTGCGTCATAGCCGCCGCGCGGGCGCTCGAGACGCTCGCATTGCCTGCGTGAGCAGCAGTCGCCACGCCGTTCAACAACGCCGCCGCTTGGGACGACGTCCGAGCGCGCCGACTGAGGATCGGCACACGCTCGCTTTCGTAGGCGAATGCGAGAGCGCGGCAGCCCGCGAAGCTGACGATCGGTGCTCGTCCAGACCGGGCGTCTGGAGCGAAGCTCAGCGGACGCTCGCAAATCGCGCGAAGCGGGAACGGTCGCTGCTCGGTGGAGGGTTCGGCGGCCGGTGCTAGCAGCCGTCGATGCCACATGCCTCGCCGGCAGTGACGACTGACACCGGACTGCGATTAGCCCATCCTTGGCGCAGCAGGTCCAACAGCGCATCAGGTGGCTGAGCGCCGGACGCACCCAGCGCGCGATCGATAACGAACGTCGGCACGGCCCTGATCCCGAGCTGGCTGGCCGTCTGCTCATCGTCACGGACCTGCTCGGCGTACCGTTCGCCGGCAAGCGTCTCGCTGACCTCGTCCTCGGTGAGCCCCACCTCGACGGCCATACGAGCGAGCGTCTGGTGGTCGCTGACCAGCTCGCCTTCGGTGAAGTACGCCCGCAGCAGCCGCTCCTTCATCGCGTCCTGAAGCCCGCGCTCGCCAGCGAGATGAATTATGCGATGGGCGTCGAACGTCGCGCCGCTGCGCGCAATGTCGAAACGGAACTCAACTCCCTCGCTGGCCGCCACACCGGTCAGCTGTTGCTCCATCTCGCGCGCCCGCTCGATCGTGATGGCGTACTTCTCTGCGAGGCGCACAGCGCGGTCCCCCGCACGCTCGCGCGGCGCCTCGGGATCGAGCTCAAAGCTCCGCCAGATCACCCGCACCTCGCCTCGATGCTCGAACCGGGCCAACGCGGCCTCGAAGCGGCGCTTGCCGATGTAGCACCATGGACAGGCAATGTCAGACCAGATCTCGACGTCCACAGAAAACCCTTCGTTGAGCAGGCAACTACCCGGAGTATAGGCGGCCACCAACGAGCGCAAGAACTCACGGCGGTGCGACTCGCGGGATGCGCGAGACGCTTGTCCTTGCCGGCGCAGAAGCTTCCGCGCGAGGACTACCGTATGGAGCATGATCGGCGTCACGGGCTCGGGAGACGCGAGGACGAAGGTGGCCGTGCTCGACGACTTCCAGGATGTCGCGCGCACGATGGGCCCGTGGTCGCGGCTCGGCGATCGCGCGGACGTCACGGCGTTCACTGTGACCATCGCGGGAGAGGATGCCCTGGCGGCCGCGCTCGAGCCGTTCGAGGTGATCGTCGCGATGCGCGAGCGCACGGCGTTTCCGCGCTCGCTTCTCCAGCGCCTGCCTAACCTGCGCCTGCTCGTCACCACGGGGATGGTCAACGCCGCGGTCGATCTCGATGCGCTGCGCGACCGGGGGGTGACGGTGTGCGGGACCGGTGGCTCGCCGGCGTCTACGCTGGAGTTGACCTGGGCCCTGCTGTTGGCGGTGTCCCGGCATCTGTGCGAGGAGGACCGTTCCGTGCGCGAGGGTGGGTGGCAGCACACGATCGGGCCGGAGCTCGCGGGACGCACCCTCGGTCTCGTCGGCCTCGGCCGGATCGGGAGCCTGATGGTGCCCATCGCTCGCGCGTTCGGCATGGACGTGATCGCGTGGAGTCAGCATCTGAGCGCCGCGGACGCGCGGGCGGCCGGCGCGGAGCGGGTCGGCAAGGATGAGCTCTTCGCCCGGGCGGACTTCACCTCGATCCACTACAAGCTGAGCGAGCGGTCGGTTGGCATCGTGGGAGCCGCCGAGCTCGGTCGGATGAAGCGGACGGCCTTCCTCGTCAATACCTCGCGCGGCCCGCTGGTCGACCTCGACGCGCTGCTCGCGGCGCTCCGCGAGGGCCGGATCGCCGGCGCCGGACTGGACGTCTACGACGAGGAGCCGCTGCCACCCGATCACCCGCTGTGCTCGGCCCCGCGGACGGTCCTCAGCCCGCACATCGGGTACGTCGCGACCGGCGCGTACGAGCGCTGGTGGCATGAGGTAGTCGAGGACGTCGAGGCGTTCCTCGAGGGCGATCCGATACGCGTAATCGACGCGGACGCGCCGGTGCCGCGCTGAGCACGAGGAGCGCGAGGGTCACAGTCGCGCGGGCTGCGCAGCGCCACACCTGACATCGCTTCGATGGTCGAGCTGAGCGACCGCGAGCGGCAGGCCCTCACGCTGCTGAGCGCCCGCGCCGCGAGGTCGGCCGTGCGCTTCACCTCGGCGGTGTTAGCATCGGCGGCCTACCGCGATCTACCGCAAGCTCGGCGTGCAAAACCGGACCGAGGTGCGTCGCGCGTCGCCAAGGGAGCCATAGGATGATCTGCCCATGCGAGCTGTAGCTATCACCGAGGCTGGGGATCTCGATGTCCTGACGGTAATCGACCGCCCTGTGCGCGACGCGAGTCGGGGCGAGGTCCGCGTTGCAGTGAAGGCCGCCGCGGTCAACCCGACCGACATCGGCCTGCGCCAATACGGCATCGAGGGCATACCGGCGCCGTGGGTGCCGGGCATGGATGCTGCCGGCGTTGTCGAGTCAGTCGGCGACGGAGTCGACCGGCTGACGGTGGGCGAGCGGGTGATGGCCGCGGTGAGCCCCCGGCGTCCGGAGGGTGGCGCACAGGCCGAGCTGTTGGTGGCGCCGGCCGCCTCGGTCGTGCCGATCCCCGAGGGCGCGACGTTCCAGCAGGCATCGACGTTGCCGATGAACGGGCTGACTGCCAAGCTCGGGCTCGAGCTGCTCGATCTGAGGGCGGGCCAGGCCCTCGCGGTCACCGGCGGCGCTGGCCTGCTGGCCTCCTACGTGATCGCGCTCGCCAGCGCGGGCGGGCTACACGTGATCGCGGACGCCAAGCCCGATGACGAGGCGCTCGTACGCAGCTTCGGCGCTGACGCGGTCGTCCCGCGTGGAGAGGGCTTCGTGCGTGCTGTCCGCGAGGTTGTCCCCGGCGGCGTCGACGGTCTCTTCGACACGGCGTTGCTGGGCCGCGCCGCCTTCGCCGCGATCCGCGACGGCGGCGCGATGGCCGTCGTGCGCGGCTGGGACGACAGCCCGACCGAACGCGACATCCAGATTCACCAGGTCGCAGTCCGCACTGTCCTCGAGCGCACCGACTGGCTCGATGAGCTGCGCGAAATGGCCTCCGACGGACGCATAGCGCTGCGCGTCGCCGCCGAGTACCCGCCCGAGCGGGCCGCCGATGCCCAACGCGCCATGAACACCGGCGGCCTGCGCGGACGGGCGGTCATCGTCTTCTAAGGCATAGCGCACAAAAGACCCCGTCGGCGGACTAGCCTTCCTATCATCCGCGCGTCAGCAAGAGGTCTGGCAACCACCCGGCTGCCAACAAAACCAGGAGGCAACCTATGCAATACGTGAACCTAGGCGCAACCGGCCTGCGGGTCTCGCGCATCTGCCTGGGCATGATGAGTTTCGGCAACGACAGCGACAGGCCCTGGGTGCTCGACGAGGACGCCGCCGAGCCGATCGTGCGGGCGGCCGTCGAGGGCGGCATCACGTTCTTCGACACGGCCGACACCTATTCCGGGGGCGCGAGCGAGATCGCCACGGGTCGCCTGCTCGGCAAGCTCCTCACGCGCGAGGAGGTCGTCGTCGCCACCAAGGTGTTCATGCCGATGACGCCCGGCGAGAACGGCGGCGGCCTGTCTCGCAAGCACGTTCTCAGCGCGATCGACGCCTCGCTGAAGCGCCTGGGTATGGACTACGTCGACCTCTATCAGATCCATCGCTGGGACAACCGCACACCTATCGTGGAGACGATGGAGGCCCTGCACGAGGTCGTGCGCGCCGGTAAGGCTCGCTACATCGGCGCCAGCAGCATGTTCGCCTGGCAGTTCGCCAAGGCCCAGCACGTCGCCGAGCGCAACGGCTGGACTCGTTTCGTCTCGATGCAGAACCACTACAACCTCATCTACCGCGAGGAGGAGCGCGAGATGATCCCGCAGTGCATCGAGGAGGGGATCGGCGTGATCCCGTGGAGCCCGCTCGCCCGGGGTGTGCTGGCGGGCACCCGCACTCGCGAGGGCGCTCGCCAAACGACGCGCGCCGACAGCGACCAGTTCACCGACTACCTCTACAGCCAGCCGACCGACTTCGACGTGGTCGAGCGCGTGGCCGAAGTCGCGGACGAGCGCGGCGTGTCCCCCGCGCAGGTTGCCCTCGCCTGGCTGCTACGCAAGCGGGGAGTGACCGCGCCGATCGTGGGAGCGACCAAGCCCGGCCATCTGCACGACGCACTCGCCGCCGAGCAGCTGACGCTCAGCGACGAGGAGATCTCACGCTTGGAGGAGCCCTACGTGCCCCACCCGGTACTCGGGCACGGATAGGGCGCTCGCGTCTCCCAAGTTCGCGGCTGGTCTCGACGGCAACCGGTGGTTCACTGACCAGACGAACAGCGTCTCAGCGCGCTTCTCGCGCATTGCGACAGCGACCTGCCGCCGTCCGCTACGCCCGCTGTTCGTCCCGAGCGACGCAGGAGGTCCACGAGGCTACCTGCAAGGGGGACACATCTCCGGGTTAGCGCTGACCATCGCGGGGTGACGCTGCGAGCCGTTGCTTGCGCGTAGCCGGTCTGTCGGAGGGCTCGGTTCACCGGCGCGAGATCGCGGAACCTGAGGTAGATGCGTTCCCACCCGTGCTCGTCGCACTGCGCGAACACGACCTTCCACAGCGAATGTCGTCGTCCGATGGCACCCTCAGAATTGGGCGATGGAGCCGATCGGCGAGGCGCAGCGTGAGCAGGCTCGCGTCCACAT
>OCZT010002939.1_pt1 | contig 17540 bp, 22 predicted proteins | sample 1539031 | NCBI WGS metagenome assembly OCZT01 (sample SAMEA3539308, study PRJEB22396) | soil metagenome | biome: tundra; feature: field; material: soil | place: USA | collected 2010-05 | depth 0.15 m | reverse complement strand
TGTATATCCATATTACAAATTTAAGTTTTTTTCAGCAAAACAGGTGTGTGCAATGGGATGGTTTGGGATTATCATTTTTTCTTTGGCTGAAGAATCTTTGCGATCAACCCGGTCCACCCGGTTTGATGTGAAGCGCCGACTCCCCTTCCGTTATCTCCATGAAAGTATTCATGAAATAAAATGTAATCCTTAAAGTGAGGATCAGTTTGAATTTTGGTGTTATAGCCGAATACCGGGCGGAGACCGTTTTCATTTGTCAAAAAGATTTTAGATAATCTAATGGCAAGTTCATCGGCGACTTCTTTTATAGTTATGAATTTTCCGGAGTTGGTGGGACATTCTATTTTAAAGTCGTCTCCATAGTAATGATGAAAGCGGTGGAGAGATTCAATAAGCAAGAAATTTACCTGGAACCAAATTGGTCCACGCCAGTTTGAATTACCTCCAAACAAATCGCTATCAGATTCAGCCGGAGTATATTTTACTTCAAGCTTAGTTCCATTTAAATTAAATTGATAAGGATGCTGTTCGTGATATTTTGACAGCGCGCGTATACCGTAATCCGAAAGAAATTCTGTTTCATCCAACATTCGTTTTAGAAGTGCTTTCATCCGGTGTCCCCGAAGCAATGAAAGAAGATGCCTTTCGCCAACTCCTTTTTCATTCCAACGGGAAACGAGCAAAGCCATTTCGGGTTTATGAGTGAGGAACCAATTAAGCCGCGCCTCAAATTCAGGGACCTGCTTCATTAATTCAGGTTCCAAAACTTCTACAGCGAAGAGGGGAATAAGACCGACCATTGAACGAATTTTAAGACTATAAATTTTATTTTCAAGATGAAGGGCATCGTAATAAAAACCATCTTCCTCATTCCACAGACCAAAACCTTTGCACCCCATATTGGTCATTGATTGGGCAATGTATAAGAAATGCTCGAAAAACTTTGTCGCCAAATCCTGATAGATAGGATTTGTTTTTGAAAGTTCGAGAGAGATGCGAAGCATATTAAGGGAGAACATTGCCATCCAGCTTGTGCCGTCGGATTGATCTATATAACCGCCGTTTGGAATTTCCGAATTTCTATCAAAGACACCGATATTATCTAATCCTAAAAATCCACCTTGAAAAATATTATGTCCATCGTGATCTTTTTTATTCACCCACCATGTAAAGTTCAAAAGAAGTTTATGAAAAACTCTTTCGAGAAAATCGGTATCGGGTTTACCTTGAAGTTTTTGATCAATTTTATAAACGCGCCACGTTGCCCAAGCATGAACTGGGGGATTGACCTCGGAAAAATCCCATTCATAGGAGGGCAATTGTCCGCTTGGATGCATATACCATTCATGAGTAAGAAGAATCAGCTGATCCTTTGCAAATTCAGGGTCAATCATAGAAACCGGGATGCAATGAAATGCCAAATCCCACGTTGCATACCATGGGAATTCCCATTTATCGGGCATGGAAATAATATCCTTATTATTTAAGTGCAGCCAATCTTTGTTTCTTCCTTCTTGCCGCTGTTTTGGCGGTTTGGGCTGTCCTTCGTCCCCATTTAACCATTCTTCGACATCATAAAAATAAAACTGTTTACACCATAACATTCCTGCAAAAGCCTGTCGTTGAACATTTTTAGCGTCATCACTTTGAATATCTTTCTGAATTTCAGAATAAAATTCATCAGCTTCATTTTTTCTTTCATCAAATATTTTATCAAAACCGTTAAAGGGATTTTGAATTGAGTTTATTACCAACCTAAGCTTAACTGATTTGGAAGAACCACCTTCAATTTCAAGATCATAATTGCAGGTAGCTTTTGTTCCGGTGTTTGAGGGATTTACAGCAGACTTATTGTTTTGGGTTATGTAATCGTTTATGCCATCTTTGACATAAGGGGTTGTGTTTTCACTTTTGTACAAACGATTGTTATTAGTTTCATTTTCACTGAACAACAATTCCGGATTTTCATCGTAATATAAATTGTACTCGCCGAGCTTTGGGTGAAGCAGTTTGATTGAATGATTTTTTGTTAAGGACAATGCGGGTTTTGGATTGTTTTTTCCCCAGCTCCAGGTATTTCTAAACCAAATTTGAGGAAGAATGTTTATTGAAGATTTTTCTTTACCGCGATTGAATGCAGTAATTTTTATCAGAATATCTTCTTCAGAGTTTTTAGCATACTCAATAAACAGATCAAAATATTTATCTTCGTTAAAAATTCCAGTATCAATTAATTCAAATTCCGGATCAGCTTTTGTTCTTTTTTTATTTTCTTCCAAAAGTAATAAATAAGGAAATTCGGATTGAGGATATTTGTAGAGCATCTTCATATAAGAATGAACGGGAGTGTTATCGAGATAATAGTAATATTCTTTAACATCCTCGCCGTGATTTCCCTGATTTCCTGTTAAGCCGAAGAATCTTTCTTTAATGATAGGATCTTTTTTATTCCAAAGCGCGACTGAGAAACAAATTAATTGGGAGTTATCGGAAATGCCGGCAATTCCCTCTTCACCCCAGCGGTAAGCTTTACTGCGAGCATCATCATGAGATAAAAAATCCCAGGCATCGCCGTTTAGACTATAATCTTCACGAACTGTTCCCCACTGCCGATCAGTTAAATATGGGCCCCATTTGCGCCATAGCGTTCCATTGCTTTTGAGGGATTGCAATCTTTCTTTTTCTTTTGTCACAAGTTTTTATTTTATAATTAATACAGGGAGAAAGATAATGGTTGTTTACTTTTTGAAAGCAGGCATAAAACACACAGCCAAACGTGATTAATAGAGCAGCAGCAGACATATGATTAATTAGTTTTACATTCTAAGGCAGTGTTTTGATCAAGTGTCTTTAAATCAAACTTAAAGTGGTTAATAATCCTTATATTTTAGAAAATAAGAGGATATATTATGGAATTAGGAATGATTGGATTAGGACGAATGGGGGGAAATATGTTGAAAAAACTTGTGGAATCAGGGCATACAGTAATTGGATTCGATTTAAACGCACAGAATGTGAAAGATGTCGTATCTGCAGGAGGGAAAGGAGCGGACTCAATTGAAGACCTGCTGCAGAAATTAAAAAAACCAAGAAATATTTGGGTAATGCTACCGCATGGGACACCTACGACGGAAACAATCGAAATTATTATTGATCTTGCAGCGAAAGATGATCTGATAATAGACGGGGGAAATTCTCATTACTCAGAAACAATGAACCTAGCTGAAAAGTGTCTTGCAAACGGGATCAGATTTGCGGACTGTGGTGTGAGCGGAGGAATATGGGGTTTGGAAGTCGGATACAATCTTATGATAGGCGGGGAGGAAGAAGATTTTAAAAGAATGGAACCGGTTTACAAAACATTGGCACCGGAAAATGGTTATAAGTATCTAGGGAAACATGGCGCCGGTCATTTTGTGAAGATGATACATAATGCTTTGGAATACGTAATGCTGCAGGGAATAGGTGAAGCTTTTGAATGCCTTGAAAGGTCTGAATTCAAACTGGATCTGATGCAGATTGCCTCTTTGTGGAATCACGGATCGGTTGTAAGGTGCTGGCTGCTGGAACTGCTGGCAGATTCATTTACAAAGGATAAGGATGTTTTGAAAAAAACCGCTCCATTTATTGATGACTCAGGAACAGGAAGATGGGCAACAGAATTCGCGGTTCAGAACAGCATACCCGTGCCGGCGATGACAACTTCTTTATATGAAAGGTTTGAATCGAGAATTGAAGAGAGGATATCCTCTAAAATTATTGCCGTATTAAGAAATGAATTTGGAGGACATGCTATAAAAAAGGAGAATAAAAGTTAATCTTCTAATCCAATTAAAATAAAAGGAAAGAAAATGATAAATCAACCGAGCCTTGAGATTGAGGAAAAAGGATTGATTAAGGGAGAGCTGCCCGGACCATGTTTAAAAGTAATTTTCGGGGCTTCAGGAGATCTGGCACACCGAGAATTGCTTCCTGCTTTATATTCTTTAAGAACCCATAAGCTTGTTACAGAGCCTTGGGCAATAATCGGGTTTGACGTAAAAGAATTTGATGATATATCTTTTAGAACGGAAATGGAATCGGCGGTAAAGACATACGGGGATTATGCACAGGATGCCTGGAACGAATTTGCGTTACATCTTTACTATGTTCAAGGAGATTTTTCAAAGGATGATTCGTTTGTAAAACTTTCTGAAAAGATAAATATGGTCAGGTCAAAGGAGAAGATCCCTGATAATTTATTATTTCATCTTGCCACCCCTCAAAGATTTTATGGAACTATTATTAATGGTCTGAAAGCCGCACTACTTACTGAAGGAAAAGAAATCGGATGGAGAAGAATTATAATTGAAAAACCGTTTGGGGACAGCAGGATTACAGCAGTAGAATTGGACAAAGAAATACACAGTGTAGTGAAGGAGGAACAGGTTTACAGGGTTGATCATTTTCTTGGGAAGGAGACTGTCCAGAACATGCTTGTATTCAGGTTTGCGAACCCGGGGTTTGAGCCGGTCTGGAACAGAAATTTTATTGACAGTGTTCAGATAACTGCCGGTGAAAATATAGGGATTGGAACGCGAGGAGCTTTTTATGAAAAAACCGGAGTGATAAAGGATATGGTTCAGAACCATTTACTTCAATTGTTATGCATGACTGCAATTGAGCCACCAGGAAAATATGACGCGGATTCATTGAGAAGTGAAACAGTGAAAGTGCTCCGGGCAGTGTGTCCATTAAAGAAAGAGGACATTGTACTTGGGCAATATTCCGCAGGAGAAATTAACGGGGAAAAAGTAAAAGGATACAGGGAGGAGGGGGATGTGTCGGAGAGTTCAATGACACCAACATTTGCGGCAATCAAATTACATATAGATAATTGGAGGTGGGCGGGTGTGCCATTCTTTTTAAGAACTGGAAAAAGGATGAAGAAAATGTTCACAGAAGTAAGAATAAAGTTTAAAGCAACGCCACATCTTATGTTCCCTGTGGATTATAAGGAAAAAGGGAACAGGAATATAGTTTCATTTCAGCTTCAGCCAAATGAAGGAATAATTTATACTTTTTTAGCAAAGCAGCCTGGGGGAGAGTTAAGTCTTCGTCCTGTTACCATGAATTTTAATTATGCAGAAACGTTTGGTGTAAAAAAATCGCCGAGTGCATATCAATGGCTGATTTGGGACGCGATGAAAGGAGACCAGACTCTTTTTCCAATTTCGGATTGGATTTATAATGCATGGGGAATAGTAGATCCGATTATTAGTCAATGGGAGGAACATCCATGGCTCAAGTTTCCAAATTACGCGGCGGGGAGCTGGGGACCGGAAGAATCGAACCAGCTGATTTCTTATTTCGGAAAATGGAATATTCCTCCCGATTCTCAGAAAGAAAAATCCTAATTTACACAGGAGGCCGTGTTAATTTTAGCAGAAGTAAAGCAATCCTTTATAATAAAATACAAGGAATATGATAAATGAAAGTCGGAATTATTGGGAACGGTTTAGTAGGTTCAACCGCGGCATACGCAATAGCATTATTGAAAGCGGCGAATGAAATCGTAATGATAGATTTAGATAAGAAAAGATCGATAGCGGAGGCAGCGGATATACAGCATGCCCTTCCATTTGTGTCGGCGAGTGACGTTTACAGCGGCGGTTATGAAGATCTTGCAGGATGTAAAATAATAGTTCATGCAGCCGGTGTAAACCAGAAGCCCGGGGAAACGAGACTAATGCTTATGGAAAGAAACGCAAAGGTAACTAGAGAGGTAATAACAAAATCATTTAAATACGCACCGGGGGCCATCTTTTTAATAGCTACAAACCCTGTAGATTTGATAACACACTTATCAGCCAAGATTGCATCGGAATTTGGAGTACCGCCAGGAAGAATAATCGGAACCGGTACTACTTTAGACACTGCGCGATTCCGGGCATTGTTAGGAAGGCATCTTGGAGTAGACCCCCATCATGTGCATGGATATGTGGCTGGTGAACATGGGGACTCAGAGGTGCTTATCTGGTCAAACATCGACGTCGGGGGAGTTGCTTTGTCTGATTTTATTAAATTCCGTAATGTTGAATTCAATGAACAGATAAAGAAAGAGATGGATAGCAGTGTAAGGAATGCAGCTTATAAAATTATTGAGGGGAAGGGTTCAACATATTATGGAATCGGGGCTGCAATTGCAAGGATTACTGATGTAATAGGAAGGGATAACCGTGCAATCCTTACAATATGTACGCGGGTGAAAAGTGCAGCGGGAGTAGACGATGTAACCCTTTCACTTCCCCACTTGGTTGGAGGAGAAGGAGATCTAGGCGCTCTCCCACTAAAGTTGAATAAAGAGGAATTGATTCTGCTTGAAAAGAGTGCGCGAATTATTAAGGAGAAGATAAAAGATCTTGTTTAGCAATCTAAATTGGAATACAGGGTTAAAGATCATTTTATAAGATTTACTCTTTTCTTATTTAATACTAAGAATTCTTTTCTAAATAGCCAATTCATATATAATAGAAAAAGAGTGAGAGGTATACTTTTACTGAGTGAACGTCTGATAATTTGATAGAAACCGGATAATCTTCTTAAAAGGTCAATAAATCCATCTTCAACTTGCTGCGGTGTCATATTCTTGGGAATATAAAACATAAATTAAAAGATGAGTTGTAAGCAACATTATTCTTAAGAAAATCCAACTCATCTTTCATAAGTATACGATTTTCCCTTTTTAATTGTTCATAAATTCCTGAACCGGGTGTAGGGACAAGAATATTGAGCATTGGAAGTGCAATTCTATTTATTATAATAAATCGACTTAATTGTTCGGCAGTATGAATTGTGTCGTTATCAAGCCCATAAATAAAAAAGGATGCTATTTTAATACCGGCATCATGAATATTTTTTATTTTTTGCTGATATGAGTCGGCTTTATACTTTTTATTCACATCATCAAGATTTTGCTGATTAATAGATTCCATTCCAATAAACAATACTTTGCAATTTGCTCTTTTTAACAGAGCTAAAGTTTCAAGATCATCCCCTATTTCTATCGTGCATTGAGCGCCCCATACAAAATTGTATTTCCGGTTTATCATTTCATTGCAAAGCTTCATCAAATATATCCAGTTGTTATAGATATTTGTATCAACAAACGCTATATATTTAGTAACTCGGCTTCAATCTTGATGAACTTCTCTTTAACAGCAGTTTGAACTAATTTAATCAAAATTGCTTTTTCAATTCCACGTCCCATAACTCTGCAAGAAATTGCAAGATATTTAAGTCTCCACATTTGCTTTTTAGATTCGTACATGGCAACACCAATAATACCATACGACCCAAATATATCCTCAAGTTCGGCAACCATTATATTCAGATCACCTGACGTATTAACTAAAAAATTTGTTAATTCGTTTTTATTCATTATTAAACCGGTTGTGTTCAATTGATGTGTACGAGTCATCAGTTCAAGAACTCTTGGTATATCATTTCCGTTCATTGCTCTAATTTTTAATTTCATTCCACATAAGATTAAGAAGTCTTTACGGGACATATAGTTTTGTTCTGCACTTTTTCTATTTAACTCTGCCTGATATAAGGACCGCCTTATGTGGGCTTCTTTAGTATTTTCCAATGGAGAAAATTCGGAGTATTCAGGAAGATATCCTGCACTTTCTGCTTCAATAGTCAAAACATCCGGAAGCATGAATATTACTTGTTCGCGTTCAAATTTGTCATCATCAATAAAGGCAATTGTATCAAGAGAAAGGTTAAGCCCGGAAGATATTTTACTAATACTTTGGGATTTCGGCAGCCAATTAATTTGTGGTACTAGAAAGAAATCCTGAAGGTTATTTTCTTCCAGAATGCTGAATGCCAAATCCCTATCCCCCCGACTTGCAATTGAATGAAGAATACCCCGGCTATCCAATTTTTTAATTGTTTCGATTACTTCAGATTTAACTTTAACACTTCCTTCAAGACATACGCTGTCCCAAAGAGTATTATCAAGATCCCAAACCAGACATTTTTTTAATGAGCTCATCTTTGCTATCTCAAATTAATTAATGCGGTTTTTGTTTTGAACGAATATACCTGGCTATGACAGAAATTGAAATAAAATTTTCCGGCAGAAGATCCTCATCAGGTATTTTAATTTGAAATTCTATTTCAATAAACGCGATAAAGGATATTAAACCTGCGGAATCGACAATTCCGGCATCAAAAAGATTTATATCATAGCCCAATTCAACTTGATTGTTTTGGGGTAAACATTCTTTTTGAATATAAGCCATTAATATATCTTCAATAGTAGTCGTTTTGTTTACCATGATGATTCACATTTTATTCTGTGGTAATAATATAAAAACACAAAAGGAGAGTTGTCATAGAATTGTCAATGAATTGTAAAATATCTGTTCCGACGAAAAGGAGCATTATTTCCTGATAAGACCGGGGACATTTAGTATACTATTATAACGAGGATTATTGTATTTGCATTTTCCTTAAACACAAAGCATAATAAGGTGTATATTTATATTATAGGATTCATTTATAAAGGAACATGAAATGAATAAAGGCGGATTCTCCTGGAAAAGATTTATCGGTATTTCGGCAGCGAAAGCGAGGATATTACGTAAGATAGGCATTCCGCTGACAAAGACCGGACGCGCGCAGAAAATAGTTCGGATGATAACACGTGGGGGATGTTTAGTAGTTTTATTTGTACCATTGGCAACATTAACCTGTGCCAAAATCTTTATCTGAAAATGCGGGGTTTGATGGAGCATGGCAGACCAAATATTTTGAGATTTATCTTTTCAGAATTAATATACTTTCTTTTTCTATGCTCAACAGTTATAGCACAAACAAAAGATTCAATCCCTTTTGTTCCTGACAGACCAGGCTTTGCAACCCCACCGGGTATTATAACCCGAAACATATTTGAATTGGAAGAAGGGATTCAATATGAAAACTCTACAGATGGAATTATGCGAAATCAAAATTTTCTCTTTTCCTCTTTGCTTTTGAGATATGGTTTAGCAAAAAATGCTGAGCTACGAATTCAGACCGATTATGCATATAACAAAAAAGATAGTGTGACTTCTTCGGTGGTATATGGATTAAATCCTATTACAATTGGGACTAAAATTAAACTGGTCGAGCAGCAAAAGGTTGTACCGAATTTCTCATTATTATTAAATCTTACTTTACCTTTTATTGGTAAAAATGAATTCAGGCCCGAGAATGTGGCGCCGTCGTTCTACTTATTAATGTCAAATGATCTATCTGAAACAATTAATCTATGTTATAATTACGGAATGATATGGGATGGCAGCTCACCTATTCCGACACATTTTTTCGCTGTCTGTCTGGGAGTGAATCTGAATAATGAACTAAGTACGTTTATTGAGAGTTATGGTTTTTCAAACCAGCCGGCAAAACCAGAATTTTATATAGATGCGGGGCTTGCATATTTAATAACTGACCATTTGCAAATAGATTTAACAGCGGCAGGCCATTTGAATTCATTTAAAGATTATTATCTGATCAATATTGGATTAGCGTGGGAAATAAATAAATAGCATTTGAAATGTATAGAAAGGAAAATGGACTAATTGATCATGCAATTTAGTTTCGAAAAAGAATCTATTTATAAGAATCTGAAGAATGCTCAGATATTTGAATTTTCAAATGATGAAACAACTCTTATTTTAAGCGGATATTCTGATTGGAAAGGCTTTATCTGATTTATTTACCTAAATCAAACCTGCCGAGTATTGCTTCAAGGGCGAATGTAAATCCAGCAGAACTGAAGAAGAGAAAACATGAATTCTTCAATACGGTGCCGGATGAAATCATTGATATAGTGAAGTGCTATTCTGACTCACATTGGGAGATTGTAAGAGCAATAAAATATATTAGTGATGATCTAATCCGTCTTATATCGTCAAATCCCGCATTAGCATATATCCTGGTTCATTTAGAAAAATTCAATCCCTCCTTCGGGTACTAAAATGACATAGAATTTCTTAAAAAGATGATATTGAAAAAACAGAGGGGAATATTAAGTATATCAAGTTTTCCCAGGAATGACAGAATTGTTAAAGCTGTACTGAAATTGAACTCTATAGATCTCTCCATTAAAACTCTTATTAGATTAAAACAAATTCTTTCAGATAAATCAGAGCTAAGTGACAGAATATTGAATGTGCTCTCATTCTCCGATCAAGTAAATAATAATCTTTTGAATCTTTTGACAGAAAATAAATATTTGGTTCCAATGCTGTCAAACAAGATGATCTTTGAAATGACTGAATCAAAAGATTACCCGAAGTATATATCGATATTAAGAGATATTGATGAAGATTGTTCATTATATAAAATAAAATTTCCGGAAATTAAATCGATAATAGATCTGCCCAATATAAAGGAAAAGATAAATCAGAAAGTACAAATTATGAAACAGTTTCCGGAACCGCCGATTAAAGGTAATTCATGTGTACAGCCACTTACAAATGAAAAAAAATTAATATCCTGGTCAAAGCGGCAGGGGAATTGCATACGCTATTATGCTCATAATGTGCAATCAGGCAGGGTATATTTATACAAAGTTATAATTGATTCAGAGGAAGCAACGCTATAGATTAGAAGGACAAAAAAGAGAGTGAAGATGGGGCCCCTGCTTGGAACAAATAATAAACAGGCATCAAGTAATTTGAGAATGGGTGTCAGTAGGGCATATTTATGGGACAATAGCAAAAGAAGACTAGCTACTTTTAAATTTTATAATAAAGATTTAAACGGTGACGTCAGAAACAAAGATTGTGATTATGGTTATAAAAAAATAGATGGGTGTTTTTTCCTCAATACACTTTCCCCGCGCATTTACCTGTTTTATTTTCAAAACTTTTTTTAACGGCATTTGTTAAAAAGATAAATGATGCCAGATAAACTACATCAGCTTCAATAGTAATTAAAATAAAATTAATTTAAGAGATAAATAGGAAAACTTATTTCAACACTCTGATTTTACTGATCCTGTTTACAGAACTACCCGAATCCGTTCAATCCATCCACAATGATTAGCTACTCAATTTCCTATAATAACAGGATTAAGCTAAATATCTATAATGCATTAGGAGAAAACGTATAACAGCTATTTAGTGCGATTCAGGAAGTGGGTAATTATGATATAAATTTTAATGCTTCATCATTACCACGCGGAGTTTATTTCTACACTATCCAAACTAATTCGATTGACGGCAAGCAGAATTTTACAAGTACAAAAAAGATGATCCTCTTAAAATGATGACTAGCGTCACTTGAACAAATCAAAATGAATGTGGTGGAGCAAATCTTCGCCATATTCAATATAACTTTTTTATATCATTAATTATGAGTAACTGAATTTAAGCTTTCTCTAAAACAGCTTCTTTAATTAATTCAACTTCACAAGTTATTCTAACTTCTTCGCTGACAACAACTCCGCCTGTTTCGAGAAAGGCGTTATAAGTTAATCCCCAGTCTGTCCTGTTTATTTTGCCTGTTATGGTAAAACCAGCTCTTAAATTGCCCCAAGGGTCGTTCATCAGCCCTGCAAATTCAACGTCAAGGGTTACAAGTTTAGTTACTCCCCGCATACTCAGATTACCAAGCAGCTTAAATCTTTCACTATCAATTTTTTCATAAGCAGTAGACGTGAAAGAGATTTGCGGATACTCATCTCCTTTAAAGAAATCCGAGGATTTCAGGTGAGTATCGCGTTGTTCAATTCCGGTTGTAATGGAATTTACATCAGCAGTAAATGAAACTACGGGTTTACCGAAGTTTTCATCTTCCGATTCAACGTTAATATCAAATTTTGTGAGTGATCCGGAAACATTTGAAATCATCAAGTGCTTTACTTTAAAGCTTATCTGAGTATGCAGCGGATCTGCACTCCATTTTATTCTGGACATTTTATACCTCCTGTCTGTTATAAAAAATATTTTTTATATCAAACAATAATTTTTATTTATTATATAATATAATACAATTTGAGTTGGATTATTTATTCACCTAAAAGATGTAGTACCTTTTTCATCCATTTGGACGATTGATTCACTTTAAATCCGTATGTACTTTATAAATTGACTTTGAGTATAAACTTCAAAAAAGGCATTAACTTGAAATGAAAAAAAATATATAATTCTTATCGGTGTCGTTGTCCTGTTAATTGTCATCCGTCTTATTTTACCTTATGTCGTGTTGCATTATGCCAATAAGACACTGGCTAACATGAATGGTTATTATGGACATATTGATGATATTGATTTATCCCTTTACCGGGGGCCTATATCATCAACAATATTTATTTGAATAAAATTGATTCCGTTTCAAAAAAACAAACCAAATTTTTTACATCCCGGGATATAGATTTATCGTTAGAGTGGGGGGCGCTGTTTCATGCTTCCATTGTTGGTAAACTGGTTTTTGATTCGCCTGAATTGTTTTTTACAAAAGACAAAACTGAATTAAGTCAGGTAAGAAAGGACACCTACGATTTTCGAAAACTGTTGAAACATTTTATGCCTTTAAAGGTAAATCGTTTTGAAGTTAATGGCGGCAAAATACATTATGTTGACAAAACATCCACACCAAAAGTTGATATATCATTAAAGCAAACTCATATACTCGCCCTCAACCTAACAAACGTTACCAATGACAAAGTTGAACTGCCTTCTTCTGTTACTGCACAGGCGTCGGTTTATGAGGGAACTTTAGTCTTTAACCTGAAATTGAATGCATTGGCTAAAAATGCGACATTTGAACTGAATGCCTCTATAAAAAATACTAACCTTGTCTTATTAAATGATTTTTTAAAAGCTTAAGGAAATTTTGATGTGAACAGAGGGAGATTTAGTTTATACACAGAAATGTCTGCGGAAGATGGCAAATTTAAAGGTTATGTAAAGCCTATAATTAAAGATTTGAAGGTTTTGGGTCCCCAAAATAGAAACGATACTTTTTTCCAAAGAATTTGGGAATACGTTGTAGCGGGAGCTGGTGTTGTTTTTAGAAATCAGAAAGAAGACCAGTTGGCAACCAAGATTCGAATCGAGGGCAGTTATAAAAATCCACAGACAAATATTTATGATGCCATATAGGAAGTCCTGCGAAATGCATTTATACAGACACTTCTTCCAAGCATTGACCACGAGATAAACATCAATACAATAGTGAAGACAGATAAACCTGAGGGTAAAAGAAACTTTTTTCAAAAAATATTCTCGTCCGGAAAAAAGAATGAGGATAAGAAAAACAAATGAAAATACCTTTTAAGAATATTTTCACCGTTTTAAAAACCGCTTTTAAAGAATGGTGGTTAAAAGATCCATTCCGTGAAAGTGCAGTGATTGCATATTATGCGATTTTTTCATTACCGGGATTGCTTGTAGTAATTATAACATTTGCCGGATATTTTTTTGGACGCGATGTGGTGAATAACCATGTGACTGCACAAATCATATCCACCTTTGGGGCAGAAACTGCCGAACAAAAAACATGATTGTAAAAGCAAGTGAATCTGAAAATTCTGTTTGGGCAACTGTAATCGGGGTGGCTACAATTATTTTTGGAGCAACAGGAGTTTTCGCACAATTTCAAAAATCATTAAATGTTATTTGGGAAGTAAAGGCAGACGAATCTAAATCGGGCATTTGGAGTTTAATCAAGGTGCGTTTGTTTTCGTTCGGGTTGATAATTTCTATTGCGTTTATACTGATAGTATCACTTGTAATTTCTGCAATGCTGGCAGCTTTTGGTAAATGGCTGTCAGGTCATTTTTCCGTTTCATTTTTTATTATGCTGCAGGTGGTTAATTCCATTTTATCATTAATTATTCTCGCAATATTGTTTGCACTGATGTTTAAATATTTCCCCGATGCAAAAATAAAATGGCGACATGTATGGATTGGCTCACTCGTTACTACCTTTCTGTTTGAGATTGGGAAATATGGTTTGGGATTATATTTCGGAAAAGCAAACCCTGGCACAGGATACGGTGCAGCAGGATCGATTATTTTAATTTTGCTTTGGGTTTCTTATTCTTCAATGATAGTTTTTTACGGTGCAGAGTTTACACATGCTTATGCCAATTTATATTCAGGTAAAGTGCCTCCTTCTGAAATTGCTAAAACGGAGATTCCATGTAAACCAGATTAGTTAGAATGTGTGGTTATGTTTCAATTTATGAATCTAACAACAGGTTATCCACATTGGATAATTCTTAAGCCTCTATCAATGAAAGTTGGCGGAGGTTTTCGTAGCTTTAAAAGAACAATCTATTAATACATCGGTGTTGTGTTTTATTTCGGAGGAATGAATGAAGACAAATTATTATTTAGTAGGATTGATATTTTTAACTTTTTTTGTCATTTCCTTTATAACAAACATTTTAGGCGCTCTTAATCCTGATGTAATTAATAGCTTTAAACTAAGTTTAACATTTTCTGCTTTTCTACCCTTTGCATTTTTCATAGCATATGGTGTTATGTCAATCCCTGCTGGGATTCTTGTTGAAAAATACAAAGAGAAAAGAATAATGATTTCTGCGTTTGTGGTTGCTTTTCTTGGCGCACTGCTTTTTTCACTTTTTCCCTATTATTTTGTTTTTATTCTTTCGCTGTTTTTATTGGGGTCAGGAATGGCGATGCTTCAAGTGGCTATTAACCCATTGCTAAGAGTTTCGGGGGGCGAGAAACATTTCGCATTTAATTCTGTTATGGCTCAATTAATATTTGGTGGAGCTTCATTCTTAGCCCCAATGTTTTTGACCTATTTGATATTAAATCTAAATGATCATAAAAACAACAATGCCGTCAAAACCATCTTCGCAAAACTAGTTCCAACTGAACTTCCATGGGTATCGCTTTATTGGGTATTTGCTTTGATACTACTCTTAATGGTCTTCGTGATAGTTATTTCTAAATTCCCGGAAGTTGAGAGAAAAGAAGATGAAAAGTCGGGAACGTGGGCTACTCACAAATCCTTATTTAGTCAAAAAGTAGTAATTGTGTACTTCATTGGAATTTTTTCTTATGTGGGGACAGAACAAGGAGTATCATATTGGATTTCAAAGTTCTTATTTACTTATCATAACTACAATCCACTAACAGTTGGTTCGTCGATTGTTGGCTGGTTTTGGGGAATGATGTCGATTGGGTGCTTAATCGGGTTGGGTCTATTAAAATTTATTGACAGCAGAAAAATATTAATTAGCGCTGTAATATTTGCTTCGATTTTTTTAACGGCTGCATTATTTGGTTCAGGAAACGTTGCACTTATTGCTTTCCCAATGGTTGGATTTTCACTTTCAGTTATGTGGTCAATCATTTTTTCATTAGCACTCAATTCAGTTAATAAACATCATGGATCATTTTCAGGGATTTTGTGCACAGCAATAATTGGAGGAGCGGTAGTACAACTATTTATCGGTTGGTTAGGGGATACATTTGGTTTAAGAGTTGGAATGTCATTCATATATGTAACACTCGCCTATATTTTATTCATAGGGATTTGGGCTAATCCAATAATTACTAATGAAACAATAAAACTAAAAAATTTAGTCAGTGAAAAATAATCATCTAAAAATTTTTAATAATCTCTATAATTTGGAAAGAATATGAAAGTGCTGGGAATTGATATTGGCGGAACCAATCTTCGTGTAGGATTAGTGGAAAATAATGTTGTAGTTCGAATTGAATCATTAAAAATAAAAAAAGATGGCAGGGAAACTGAGATCATTGATGATTTGAATTTATTAATAGGGCAATTTCTAAACGAAAAAATTGACGGCATAGGTATTGGCGTCCCGAGTCTTGTTGATCCAGAAAAAGGCATCGTATATGATGCAACGAATATACCTGCCTGGAAAAAAGTTCATTTAAAAGAACAAATCGAAGCAAAAAATGGTATTCCGGTCTATGTGAATAATGATGCCAATTGTTTTGTTATGGGGGAAAAGTATTTTGGCAGGGTAAAAGTTTACAGCAATATTGTTGGATTAATAATTGGGACAGGATTAGGTTCAGGTCTTGTTCTCAATAATCATTTATATCTTGGAGAGAATTGTGGCGCCGGAGAATTTGGGATGATTCCATTCAGAAACCATAATTTTGAGTATTACTGCAGTGGTCAGTTTTTCAAGAATGAATACGGAGTATCAGGAGAAGAAATAAAGCAAAGAGCAGAAATTAGTGATGCCGAAGCATTAGAAATTTTTGCTCAGTTCGGATCGAACTTAGGTGAAGCCATTAAAGTGATTATGCTTGCCGTTGACCCTGAAATATTTATTCTAGGGGGGTCAGTAAGTAAATCTTATGGATTTTTCAAAGACGCTATGTGGGAATCCATCAGAAAATTTCTTTATGTTCATTCATCAGATAAAATTAAAGTTGAAGTTTCTGAAATAAATTACGTGGCTATACTTGGTGCAGCGGCTCTTTATTATGATGCTTTGAAGAATAATTCAATCTCAAAATAAATCGAGAAGTAATGTAGATATAGCCGGACTACACAAGGGTCCGGCTTTTTTTATTCATTTGGTTATAAGTTTAATTTGTTAATAAATAATGGGGGCGATGAAACATAATAATCCTTATTTAAGGCTTGCAACCATGCAAGCCTTAAACACTGAACTGAACCGCATTAAATTTCCAAATTAGTTATTTCATTTTTCCGGGGGAAGGTGTCATTGTATATCCAAGCTGCGTCATAAAGGATTGGTTGTCGAATGCAACCCACTCTCCAGTAATTTTTCCATTGGCAAAGTGTAGAATAGATACTCCCCATTGCTTAACGGACTTTCCCGTAACAGGAAAATCACCGGGACCAGTATTAGTTCCTGTTAACTCCCACTTACATGCTGCTCCATTTTCTGAATAGATTTCGTCATCTAAAACTATTTTCACATCCGGATAAGGCGTTCTGAATCCTGAGATTACTTTCTTTAGCCCTTAGAGACCATTGGCATCAGGTGATTGGTTTGAATGGTACACATAGTTTGAACTAATAATCGCGTCTAATTCACCCAGGTTTCCACTATTCCAGACTTCTACATATTTATCTACTAGGGGTTTCATTTCTTTGGAGGGATCCGGTTTCGGCTGACATCCTGTGATAATAAGAAATGTTAAAATCAGAACGGAAATATTTAAGAACAGTATTTTTTTTATTGATGAGTTCATTTGTATCCTCCTTAACCTTTTGGCTGTGGAAGTTTTAGCCCCGAAGCTTTCTTCATTGCAGCCATTGCTTCTTTAACGGATATGAGAATTGTTGTTTTTAGTTTTGTTGTTCCGCCACCGGCAAAGGAAACTATGCTAGTAGCAGCAAGTGAGATATTATCGGGCATATCGGCTATTACCAATCCGTCATAATCTCCGAAAGAATAGTAGAACCCAAGCATTTTGCCTCCAAGCTGCTCTATAAGTTTCCCTACAGCAGCAGAACGGTCTTCCGGATTCTTTAATAAGTTTCCCACCGTTTCCGATTTGTAGCAA
>OCZT010002938.1_pt1 | contig 17546 bp, 22 predicted proteins | sample 1539031 | NCBI WGS metagenome assembly OCZT01 (sample SAMEA3539308, study PRJEB22396) | soil metagenome | biome: tundra; feature: field; material: soil | place: USA | collected 2010-05 | depth 0.15 m | reverse complement strand
GGCACATGGACGACGTGATCAAGACGATAGCGCACAACACCGGGCTCGTCTGATCTACCGCGCAAGCGAACGGCCGCCAACCAAGCGGCCGTTCGTGTTTCCAAACGAAGCGGACTCCCGGCAAAGACGGCTTCAGGCGCCTGCGGCCTTTTCGATCTTGCCGATTACCTGACGGACCTTTCCACCGATCTTCTCCACCGTCCCCTCGTCTTCGAGGTCGGGGTTGTCGGTGATTCTCCCGGCCTGTTCCTTGAGTTTGCCCTTGACCTCTTGAACTTTTCCTTTGGCCCTATCCTCTGTGCTCGGCTTCATTTGATTGCGCCTCTCTTCGTGATGCGAGTAGGGTGTCCCGAACCGTACCTGCAGTCTGCCGGTGTGTGCGCCGATCCACCATCCGCCGTCGGGATGAATTCGGACGTAGCTCGTCTGGGCTAGGCCCGACGTCCCTGCCGGTTACTTCTTTCGACGTGACCTCGCAATCGCCACACCTGCCGCGCCCAGCACCGCGGCGCCCGCGATGACCGCGGCGACTCCGTTCCGCGTGCGCTTCTTCGACGCGGCCGGACTCGTTTCCTTCCAGCGCCTTTCGGCTTCGAGCGTGCCGGCGGCGATCGCCGCGGTTGCACCGGCCTTGGCACCAGCAACCGCCGCGGACTTCGCGACTTTGCCGATCCGTACGGCGGCATCACGACCGCGTGTCATCACGGCTTTCGCCGACTTCTTGATCTTACCCATGATGGCTCCTTGAACTTGCAGGTTGGAGAAGACACGCCGAGGGAAGCTCCTCCTCGGAGCAATCACATGAAGTACACCGCAGAAACTCCACTGGCGCCAGTCGGGGTGCTCCTCACAGATTTCGTGTTGACAGGCTCACCGCCACTCGGCGTGCCGCCGCTGCTTTCTTCATGGCTGGAGGTTGAGATGATCCGCATGCGTTGGCTCGCCCTCGCGTTGGTTTGCGCCGCGACGACCGCGGTGAGCGCCCAGGAGAAGAGGGACACGACGAAAGGCAAGATCAAGACCGCCACCACCAAGGCGGCGAAGAACACGAAGGCCGCAGTGCGCACGGCCGCGAAGGACACGAAGAACGCGGTGGTAACCGGCGCGAAAGACACGAAGAACGCGGTGGTAACCGGAGCGAAAGACACGAAAAACGCGGTGGTAACCGGAGCGAAAGACACGAAAAACGCGGTGAAAAAAGGGGCGAGAGACACGAAGACCGCTGCGAAGAAGACGACGCACGCCGTGAAGGCCGCCGTGAAGAAGGACTCCACGAGAAAGCCCTGACAGGGGCGGGCTCACTGAACTTCACCCGAATACCGGCGCTGGGTCTGCTGCTGCTGAGTTCGGCGAGCGCTTCCGCACAGGGAGGCATCAGCGGAACGGTCTACGACTCACTGAGTACGCACGCTCCACTGGCTAACGCGACGGTCGTGCTCGTCGAGCGTTCCCGGTATGCGACCACTGACGCGCACGGACACTTCCGGATCGACAGTGTTCCGGATGGCCGCTATACGCTCAGCTTCATCCACCCGGTGCTCGACTCGCTCGGCCTGCAGGCACCGGCCACGGTCGTCGACGTCGCGGGAGGTCGCCGCGTTACGGTCACGCTTGCCACGCCAACTCCGGCCGTGGCGTACGCGCGTCTGTGCCCGGGCAAGCGGGACACCGAAACGGGCGTCCTCATCGGTCGCGTTCGCGACGTCGATGATCGATCGCCGCTGGCAAATGCGACCATCAGCACAGAGTGGACCGAGTTCACGCTCATCGCCGGCCGCCTGGCGGGCCGCCGCGCTCGCACCGTGGTGCGGAGCGATCCCGCCGGAGTTTACCTGCTGTGCGGCGTGCCGAAACAGATGAACCTCGACGTGCAGTCGGAGCTGGCCGGATTCATCGCGGGCCCAACGCCGACGTTCCTGGAGGACCGCTTGATCGGCCACGCCGATTTCGCCATCAGCCGGCGGGACAGCGCCGCGCGCGGTGTCTTGCGGGGCGATTCATCCGCGACGGCGGTGACATCGCGCGGCACGGCGTCGCTGCGAGGCGTGGTGCGGGACAAGGATGGCCGGCCGTTGCGCGATGCGCTCGTCGGTGTGCTCGGCACGCAGCGATCGGCCCGCACCGGCAGCACCGGCACGTTCCGAATCGACGGTATCCCTGCGGGTACCCGCACGGTCGAGGCACGATCGATCGGCTGGCAACCGCTGACGTTTTCAGTCGATTTCGCGACGAATGCCTCGCGCGATACCGTCGTGTCGCTCGGCCGCAATGCGCAGCATCTTCAACCTGTCACTGTTCTGGGACGCGGAACCTCCACATCCGCCTTCGGCATCAGCGGGTTCGAAGCGCGGCGCCGGCAGCACTTCGGCACGTTCATCACTCAGGAGGATCTTGCTCGACACCCGGCGTTCGACCTCACCGACGTGCTCGCGGGAATCGCCGGGGTCCACGTCGAATACGGGACCCGCGGATTCCCCGTGCCCCTTCTGCACGGTACCTCTGGCGGGTATTGTCAGCCGAATTTCTTTCTCGACGACATGCCGTTCTATGTCGACAAGGACTTTCCGTTCGCCGATTTGAGCTCCATGGTACGGCCTGAGACGATCAAGGGAATAGAAGTCTATGCCGCCGCCGGCATGATCCCGGCGCAGTACGACCGGTCGTCGTCGACGCAATGCGGATCAGTCGTCATCTGGACGCGGTGAGCCGTTGACGGTTCGGTCTAGAACCACACCTGCTTCTCGTACGCCCGATACACATCGCCGAACGCCGCTTCGAGCACGCGCTGTTCCTTGCGTGCGCGAATCAGCTGCATCGGAATCGTGACCACGAACACCAGCCAGAGCAGGGGCTGGCCGATGAACACGAACAGTCCCACGCACAAGCACTCGCCGAACAGGTAGATCGGATGCCTGATCTTCGAGTAGATGCCGCGCGTGACGAGCGTCCTCGCTTCAGCCCGGCCGGTGAAGGAAGCGCCCAGGTCGTATCGCGAGCGCGCCCAGAGCAACCAGGAGGGCACCGTGATCACCACTCCGATCGTGTGGTGGAGCTGCCACGTCGAACCGTCCACCTGCGTGAACCAAAGCCAAAAGGTCACGCAGATCAGCACCAGCGCGAGCAGCGGGGTCAGGCGTCGCACAGGGTCATCGTAGCCTCGGTCGACAGGCTGGAGGTTTGTCGGAATGCTGCCGAGAATAAAGGAGGCCGAGCCGCCGCCCGCAAGGTTCGTTTCGCGATTGAAAAGTGCCGCAACGAAGGCGAGCCCCCGCGGTGGCATTCCTGCCTCCGACGGGGACTCGACCCGCTGGTGGTGCCGTTTCGTTCGGTTCGATATCGCGCGTACACAGAACGTTCGCGCAATCTGAATCAGCACTTCGCCCTTGCCGGACGGACCCGGCGCAGGTGCCCCAGATCTTCGGGGCGTCGATTGTGGCCAGCGACCTCACAACCTGCGGATCGGAATCGAACTTCCAACTCGCTGCCTTCCGCCGGCGTCCCGGGAGAAAGCTCCGTCCAAGAGAATCCGTCTCTCGAACACACGGAGAATATCACGCATCGTGCGACAAGAACAATACGGGATTTCCTGAAATGTCGTAGCCGTTTTCCGCACCGGACGGATTCGAAGATTTCGTGGTGAAATACACGTAAGCCCGCTCCTTACCGATCGTGCGCCGAATCCTGACTGACTTTCTCGTGTCCGTACTACATCATGCGAGCGCACCATCACCGGAGGTTCTTATGGCCACCACTCGCATCTCGCTTCTCCCTGCGCTGCTCGAGCCGCCCATGACGCGCGAGTTCGACACGATGCGCAATCGTCTCCGGCAGTTCTTCCCGGAGTCATTCGGCCGAGCGCTCGTCGAGCCCTCGGAATTCCTCGCCGAGCCGGTCGGCTGGCTTCCGGCGGTCGAGCTCACGGAGAGCGCGACGGAATTCGTCGTCGTCGCCGAACTGCCGGGTCTGAAGCCCGCCGACGTCACCGTGGAGTGCGAAGACGACACGCTGACGATTCGTGGATCGAAGGAAGAGGACAAGAACGCGGAGAACGGCAAGCACCGCGTTCACCTCTACGAGCGCAGCTTCGGCACGTTCTTCCGTTCATTCGCGTTCCCGAAGCCGGTGAACGCGGAGAAGGTCGTCGCTGAATTCGCCCAGGGCATGCTCACGATTCACATCCCGAAAGCCGCGGAAGTGAAGAGCATGGCCAAGAAGATCGAGATCAAGGCGAAGTGACGAATCGAGAAACCGGCGAGCGCATCGGACGTCGATGCGCTCGCCGGTTTTTTTCGTTCCCGTCGCTCCTACGTGTGTGCGCTGGTCCGCCTGGATTCTGCCATCAGCCCGAGCCCGCTCACGATCGCGAGGATCGCGTACATCACGAGACCGTATACGCACGCCGGATATCCGAATATCGTGCCCGGCGCTCCGGGCGACGGACAGACCTGCGCCGTCGCACCCGTGAGTTCGCGATATGTGAGCGTTCCAGAGAATGCGACTCCGATCAGACTGATCGTGAAAACGACCTGCAACGCGCGTTTCATGGACATGAGTGCCTCCCGTGCCACACGATCACGGTGCGCCACTCGGCGCACCATCGGTGTTTTCCCGACATGGGTGCGAAGCGGACGTTCGCCTTGTTTTCGGCAAGGGCATTCCCGACGTCGAACGGGCGGTTCCGCTGACTGACTTTGGAGCTCCGCGAGCGGATCATTCATCAGGCCGCATCCCGGTGTGATCTACGTCGGCATCGCGCCGCCGGCGCCGCACGGAGAAGTCATCGTCGCCGGGCCTGGACGCGGGTACGCATGGATGCCGGGCCACTGGGTATGGCGCGTTCGCGAATATGTGTGGATTCCGGGAGGGTGGATCGAGGCGGAGCCGGGCTACCGCGATTGGGTGCCGGGGCAGTGGTCTCACGATTACCACGGATGGTTCTGGATCGAGGGCCGCTGGCGCTAAGTCGCCAACAGGGAGAAGAACATGTCGAACAATATTCTGGTTCCACTCGACGGCTCATCGCTGGCCGATGCCGCTGTGCCGCACGCGATCGAGCTCGCCCGCCGCATGGGCGGTGCGCTCCGCATCGTGCGTGTGCACGCGCCGATGGCGCCCGTCACGGTCGAGGCACCGCCGCTGGTCTTTCCCGATGCGAGAATCGAGGCGGAGGTCGTGATGACCAAGCGAGCCTGGCTGGACGCGAGGGCGAAGGAGATCGGCCGCGGCTCCGGCCTGACGGTGCATTCGGAGTTTCGCATCGGGCAGCCGGGTGCGGAGATCGTCGCCGCGGCGGCCGACTGCGACGCGAAAGTCATCGTCTGCACGACTCACGGAACGGGCGGGTGGGCGCCGCACTGGTTCGGGAGCGTGACCGACTACGTCATCCGGCACACGCTGAAGCCGGTGCTCGCGATGTCGGCCGCGGCGACGGAGCGGACGACGAAACCGTCCGCCATGCTGGTGCTGCTCGACGGATCCGAGATGTCCGAAGCGATCCTCCCGGACGTGAAATCGTTCGCGAAGGCGTTCGGGGCGAGCGTAGAATTGTTTCGTGTCGTCGTGCCGCCGTGGGTCGGCGATTCCGAGATGGTGCTCACTCCCGAGATCGATCGATTCGGCATCGACGCGTTCGCCGAGGAGGCGAAGCACGAGCTCGACGCCGTCGCCGAAGATCTTCGAGCGACCGGATTGAGCGTCACGTCGAGAGTCGAGGTGCAGAACGGGCCCACGCGCGGGATTCTCGAGCACATCGAAAAGTCGAACCCGGACATCGTCGCGCTTGCGACGCATGGAAGGGGAATCGCCCGTCTGCTCGTGGGGAGCGTCGCCGACAAGGTGCTGCGCGCCAGTTCGCGTCCCATGCTGTGCGTTCGCCCGCAGCGCACGGCCGCGGTCGAGGCGATACGGCGCTTCGAGGCGAGCATGGCCGGCGCCGGGACGGCGACGGTGGTGTGACCTGATCAGCGTGCGCCGCGTTTCACGTGGCGCAGGCGCAGGTGTTCTTCCCGCTCGCGTTCCTCCAGTTGCTGGCGAACGGTGCCGATCTGCGCCACGAGATTCGGCGCCACGCGCTGTTCGAGTGTAAGCAGGCGTCTCGTCGTTTCAGCGACCGCCTCGCTGAGGCGTCGCACCCGCTGCTCGCGCGGCGCGGCATCGATGAGAAGGTCCGACAGTTCCTCGTAGAGGGCTGCCGTCCACGTGACGGCCGGCCCGGTGATCGCCGGCGCGAGTCCGCGCGCGTCGAGTGTTCGCGCGATCGGCGTCCGGCTGACGACGTCGCTGACGCCGAGGCCCCAGACCTGCGCCGGCCGAAGCTCGACGAGCGGTTCCGCCGCGGGCCATGCCATCGCGCTCAGGTCCGCCGCGCCGTGCAGCGCGAGCGCGTCCGCGAGCGATTCCGCCGCGCGCGTGACGGCGTCGGCGATCTTCGCCCGCACGTCGACCGCGGGACGCGCGAGTTTGAACAGCTCGGCCACCAGCGCCTCGCGTTTGCGTCGCGTGAGCGAGATGCCGCGCGTGACCCGCGCAAGGTCGCGTCGCGCGCGGAGGAGACTCATGCGCGTCGGCGGCAGGCGCGTGCGCGCGATCATCGATGTTCCGCCGTCTTGGCCGCGTCGCGCGCAGCCCAGGTGGAGGGCGCGATGCGCAGCAGCTCCTCTCGTGGAAGCGTCTCGAGCAGGCGCCAGCCCGCCTCGAACGTGTCGGCGATCGTGCGCCGACCCTCCGGCTGCCCGATGAACTCACGCTCGAACGCCTCGGCGAATGTCAACGCGCGATGATCGGCGGCGGGAAGGCCGGACTCGCCGACGATCGCCGCCATCGTTCTCGCGTCACGCCCACGGGCGTACACGGCGTACATCTGGTCGCTCCATTCACGATGCTCGGGACGCGTGCGCTCCTTGCCGATCCCGCTCCCCATGAGACGCGAGAGCGACGGCAGCACGTCGATCGGCGGATCGATGCCGCGGCGGTGCAGCTCGCGGCTCAGCACAATCTGTCCCTCCGTGATGTAGCCCGTGAGGTCGGGGATCGGGTGCGTGACGTCGTCGTCCGGCATCGTGAGTATCGGAATCTGCGTGATGGAGCCCGGCTTGCCGCGGACGATTCCCGCACGCTCATATATGGAAGCGAGGTCGGTGTACATGTAGCCCGGATACCCGCGGCGCCCGGGGATTTCTTCGCGAGCCGTGGCGATCTCGCGAAGCGCCTCGCAGTAGTGGGTCATGTCGGCGATCACGACGAGCACGTGCATCCCGCATTCGAAGGCGAGGTGCTCGGCGGTGGTGAGCGCCAGGCGCGGCGCGAGCAGGCGCTCGACCGCCGGATGCGCGGCTTCATTGATGTAGAGCACCGTGCGAGGCATCGCGCCGCTGGCGCGGACGCGTTCGACGAAACCGCGGGTCTCGCGCGCGGTGATGCCGACGCCGGCGAAAACGACCGCGAACGGTTCGTCGTGCGGCGCGCGCGCCCATTCCACGATGCGCGTGGCGATCTCGAGCCCCGGGAGCCCGGGACCGCTGAACACGGGCAGCTTCTGTCCTCGCACGAGGGTGTTCATCGCGTCGATCGCACTGATCCCGGTCTCGATGAAATCCGTTGGCTTAGCTCGGCGCACGGGGTTCATCGGCGCGCCATCGATCGCCCGGATCGCGTCGCCCACCGGCGCGGGGAGGCCGTCGGTCGCGACACCGTGACCATCGAACACGCGGCCCAGAAGTTCCTCGCCGACGACCGCCGTCGCGATCTGACCGGTAAGGACTATCTCGGCGCGGTCCGGCCGGAAGCCGATGGTATCGTCGAGCAGCTGGATGACCGTCGCCGCAGTTCCGGCGTCGATCACCTGGCCGCGCCGGTCGGCCTGACCCGGGCAGCGCACGACGACCCACTCGCCGAGCGCGATGCGACGGGTCCGCTCGAGAAAGAGGAGCGGACCGGCGGCCGCGGCGGCGCCGCGATACACGCGCTCCGCGCGGATGGTCGTCATGCGCGCGCCGGCACGGCGGGTTGACTGCCCGCGAGTGCCTCCGCGGTGCGGCTGGCCTCGGCCACACGGCTGTCGACATCGTTTTCCGCGGCGTCGCGCAGGGCGACGAGCGCTTTCCGGGCGGCCGCGAGATCGAGATCCGCGAATACCGTTCCGCGGGCGAGCGCCGCCTCTCCCGCTCGCAGCAGGGCGAGCGACGCCGCGGCGAGTGCATGCGTCTTGTGCGGCGAGCAGACGGCATCGTTGGCATCGTACGCACTCTGCCGGAGCACGCCCTCTCGAACGAGCGCGGCCACTTCCATCGTCAGGTGGTCACGGTCTTCCAGCGCCTCGGGGCCCACCAGGCTCGCGATGTCGCGCAACTCGCGCTCCTTCTGCAGGAGATCGAGCAGCGCGGCGCGAGCGGCGGGCCATTCGGGGCCTCCGTGCTCGGTGAACCAGGGAGCGACCTGCGCCGCGTACAGCGAGAAGCTGGTGTCCCAGTCGACGGCCGGAAAATGGCGCTGGTGCGCGAGCGACGAATCGAGCGCCCACATCGCGCCCGCCACGCGAAGCGCCGCCTGCGTCACCGGTTCCGAGAAGTCACCGCCGGGCGGCGAGATCGCGCCGATGATCGTGACCGCGCCGCGGCGTTCCGGGTTCCCGAGCGCGCGAACGGATCCCGCGCGCTCGAAGAATTGTCCGAGCCGGCTGGCGAGATAGGTGGGATATCCCTCCTCGCCCGGCATCTGCTGCATGCGGGCGGCCATCTCGCGCAGCGCCTCCGCCCAGCGCGACGTCGAGTCGATCATGAGCGCCACGCGGTTGCCCTGATCGCGAAAATATTCGGCGACCGTGACCCCAAGGTAGATGGACGCCTCGCGCGCGGCGACCGGCATGTTCGACGTGTTCACGATGAGCACGGAGCGGTCCATCACCGGCCGTCCCGTGCGCGGATCGACGAGTGCGGGGAATTCCGTGAGCACATCCGTCATTTCGTTGCCGCGCTCGCCGCAGCCGACGTACACGACGATGTCGGCCTCGGCGTACTTGGCGAGCGATTGCTCGATGATGGTCTTGCCTGTGCCGAAACCGCCTGGCACCGCCGCATTTCCTCCCTCGAGAACGGGGAAGAAGAGATCGAACACGCGTTGGCCCGTCACGAATGGCCTCGAACCGGTGAGCCGCTCGGCGAACGGGCGTGGTGTGCGCACCGGCCACCGGTGCGCGAGGAGCAGCGGCGTTCCGTCCTCGAGCGCGCCGATGGTGTCCGTGATGGTGAACTCGCCGCTGGCGAGTGAGGCGAGCACGCCGCCGCCGCTTAGGGGCGGCACCAGCACGCGGTGTGTCATTCCCGGGCGTTCTTCGATCGTGCCGAGGACGTCGCCGGCCACGACGTGCGCGCCTGATTTGGCCGTGGCGGTGAACTTCCACTTCGCGGCCGCGTCGAGCGTGTCGGCGAGGGTGCCCGGCGTGATGAAATCACCCGTCAACTCGGCGACGCGCGCAAGCGGCCTGCCGACGCCATCGAGCACCGCGCCGAGAAGTCCCGGTCCGAGCTGTGCCGAGAGCGTGACGCCGAGCGCCTCCACGGGTTCGCCGGTGGTGAGGCCTGTGGTGTCCTCATAGACTTGGAGCGTCGCGACGTCGCCGCGCTGGCGAATGATCTCGCCGAGCATTCGGCGCTCGCCGACCGCGGCCATTTCGTACAGCGCCGCCCGGAGCGGCGAGGCCTCGACGAGCGAGCCGGCGACGCGCGTGATGATCGCGGTCATTGCAGCCGCACCCGGTATCCGATCGCGCGCCGCAGCAGCTCGACGATGTAGCTCTCCGCGTCAGTCGCGGCGTGCGTCCAGTTCGGTGCGGGTATCGGCACGATGATCGGTAACGGCCGCCGGTCCACGGCGCGACGAACGGCGAGGGGCACCGCATCGAGCAGACGCTGCTCGACGAGGATGATTCCCACATCGGTGTCGGCTGCCGCGGCGGCGAGCCGGTCGCCGGCGGTGGCTCGGTCTCCCACCTCATCCACGGTGAGGCCCGCGAGGCGGTATCCCGCGGACGTCGCCGTCGACGCGAGTACCCGCACGCGCCAGCTCATGCGGCAACCCCGGCCATGCGCTCCACGGTCGCACGCGGCACGCCGAGCGAGACACCCCACAAGATCCGGAGCAGCATGTGCAGCTCGGCGCGCTGTCGCAGCGCGAACAGGATCACGGGTGCGAGGCTCAACGGCGCATCGCGCGCACGACGGCGGAATTCGTCGGCAAGCGCGTCGAGCGCGGCGTCTTCGGCCGAGCGCGTGCCGTGGTTCAGCATTGCGGCCAGCGGAGTGCCGCGCACCCGCCGCGCCAGACGCGCGGCGAGATCGCTTTCGCCGCCGGCTCCGCGCGCGCCTGCGAGGTCGCCGACGGTGACGATCGTGCCGCCGTCGACGAACAGGCGTCCGGCCGGGACGTCGGAGGCCTGGCTCGACAGCGCGAGCGCCGACTGCAGGTTCTCGAGGTCGATCGTCCGCTCCACGAACAGTCGCAGGGCCGCGTCGCCGGCATCCGCCGACGTTCGTGCGCGCACCGCGAACTCGCGAACCAGCGCCATCTCGAACTCGAGAGTATCGGGCTGCTGCCGTCGTGCTTCGGCCTCCACCACCGCGCCGAACGGATGGTGCCACGCGAGCAGCAGCGAAGCCACCGTCGCGACGTCGCCGGCCTGGGCCAGCTCGTCGAGCGCCCGGATCGGCAGGGAGGGGGTGGGTACGAGCCCGGCGGTTCGCAGCTGGGGCGCGACGCGCGCGATCGCGCCACGCACGAGCGCGCGGATGGCGCGCCGGTCTTCGTCGTCGAAGATCGGGGCGAGGAGATCGCGTCGCGCACCCGCCCAGTTCGCAAGCAACTGCAACCGGGCACCGGCCCGCCGCCGCAACGCGAGCTCGAGCGAGTGTTCGTCGGCGGGACTGTCGGCCGATGGCGCGCTCACCAGTCCGAGGTTGGCCAGTTGCAGCGAGAGATCTCCTATGCTCCGCGAGTCACAGAGCGCGAAGCAGCGCGCGGGCGACAGGATGTGCGAGGAGAGCCCCCGTGCCCGCACGATCACGTCGCCCCAGTCCGTCACTTCGGATGCTCCACGAGTCGGCGGGCGAGTACGGTCGAGAGCCGCGAGCGCTCGCGCGCCAGTCGCCGGGCGAACGTTCCGTCGACCGCCACCGAGCCGTCGCCGGCCTCGATCATCACGCCGATCGGGACGGTTTCGTCGAGGCGCACCGTGACGTCTTCCCGCTTGGTAGCTGCGAGCGCGGCGCGCACGGTGTCGGCGATGGCGCCGGCGCACGCAACGGTCGCCGCCCCGTCGGGCAGGTAGGTCAGGCCGTCGTTGAGCGTCGCGACGAGCAGGTCGCGGAGTCCCGGATGCGATGCGAGCGAGGCGAACCGGTGGTCCGCCGCCGCGAAGATGCGGTCGAGCGCGGCGGCGCGCGCCGTGAGCGTGTCGCGACCTACGCGCGCCGCGGTTTCGGCGCGCGTTCGCGAGGACGCCGTCGCCGCGCCGCGTTCGTGCGCCGCCACCGCGCTCGCCCGCTCGCGCTGGGCGCGATCCCGCGCGCCTGTGCGAATCGCGTCCGCCTCCGTTCGGGCGCCCGTGACTTTCTCCGTCGCGGCCGCGACTGCGGTGCTGCGGATCTGTTCGAGCAGCGGTCCGGCGGTGCCAGGCACGACTCAGCCTCCGCCGCTGCGCAGGATGATGAGGACGGCGACGATGAAACCTAGAATCACCATCGTCTCCGGAATGGCGACGAGGATGACGATCGTTCCCGCCAGTTCGGGCTTCTCGGCGAGTGCCGCCGCGCCGGCGGTGCCGATCTTCGATTGGGCCCAGGCGGTGGCGAGCGCGGCAACGCTCAGCACGATCGCTGCGCTCACGGGAACCCACAGGCTGATCATGGCAATGACCTCGTTGATGTGGGCGCCGGCTCCGGCACCCGGTGACCGAAGGGCTCGTATCGACGCCCGCCGGGACTGTAGAACTTTCCGAAGAACTCCACATACTGCAGGCGCAGCGCGTGAATCGCGGGAGTGAAAAGTCCGATCGCGAAATTCACGAGATGGAACAGCAGCGCGAACACGAGTCCGACCGCCGTGCTCCCCACGGCGCCGACCATCTGGTTCGCGACGAGGGCCAGCATCACCGACGCCGTGCCGATGGCCATGATGCGCGCATACGACAGCACGTTTCCGAGCGTGGCCAGCAGCTCGAGCGGCGCGATCAGCCCTTCCGCGAAGACGAGCAGCGGAAACGCCACGAGCAACGCGATCACTGCGGGAGTGAACAGGCGGGACGGGAGCACCTCGAACGCGGCCAGCAGCGCCGCAACCACGAGGAGCACCATGACGGCGGACGTTCCCTGTCCAAGCGCCTTCTTCTTGTCTCGCCTGCCGGCCGTCACCGCGCCGAGCACCAGGCCAAGCACGACGTGCACCACACCGATTCCGACGGCGGCCGCGAGCATGGAGAAGATCGCCTTCTCGCGATCGAACGCGAGTGCACGGAGTCCGAGCGTGCGCGCGCCAAGGTCGCCGAAATACTCGCCGAAGAGCACGCCGAAGATGATCGCGAACGCCGCGCAGGGGCCCGCGATCTCGGCTGCCTTGTACAAGAGCGATCCCGGCTTCGCGCGCCGGTGCACCAGGAGTGCGATCCCGGCCAGCAGGACGCCGTACCCCACGTCGCCGAGCATCATGCCGAAGATCAGCGGGAAGAACACCGCGACGAACGGCGTCGGATCGATCGTGCCGTAGCGCGGGAGCGGGAGCAGCGTGATCAGCGCCTCGAACGGACGGAACAGCCGCGGGTTGGAGAGCACCACGGGCGCGTCCTCGCGGCCCCAGTTTTCTCGTGCGATGTGCTCCACCACGATCGCCGGACCGGCGGCCTCGTGGACGCGGCGCTCGAGATCGGGCGCGCTGACCTCCGGCAGCCATCCTTCGATCGTGAACGCGTGCGCGGTCACCGCGCTCTGCTCGTGCGCGGCGGCGGCGGCGCGCCAGTCCGCGATCGCGGCGCGCGCGCGCAGCAGATCCTGCTTGTTGGTGGCGGCGAGCGCCGCGCGCTGGCGGCGGCACTCCTGGACCTCGGCCGGAATCTCGAACAGGCGCGCGAGCATGCGGGGCATCGCCTCCTCGAGCGGCACGTGCCGGTACGATTCCGGCAGCGGCACTTCAGGCACGCGCGCTTCCGCGAGACGCGCTTCGAGACGGCCGCTGAACTCCTTCGGAAGCACGAGGAGGATCGCGACGTCGCCGCCGGGCAGCTCGTGCACGGTCATCGAGAACTCAGCTCCGAGCTGTTCGCGCAGGACCGTCGCGAGCGGCTCGATCGTCGCACGCGCCGCGGCCGGAACCACCACGGCGTGGCTCGTGAGACGCGGAGAGCCCGCTACCTTCCGCACGCCCGGAAGGACTGCCTCGAGGAAGTCACGGTAGCGTGCGATCAGCGCGCGCTCGTCGCCGAGTGCGGTTTCCTTCTCGCGGAGCTTGCCGGCGGCGCTGCGGACCTTCGACGCGAGCCGCGCCCATCGCGCGAGCTCCGGGACAGCTGCCGGCTGTGGCTGCGGCGCGCCAGCGAGCGGAATGTCGAGATCATGCAGCGCGCCGTCGACGTCGGTGAGCACCGACGCGAGCTGGCGGCGGCGACGCTCGTCGCGTGCGTCGAGACGCGCCGCCTGCACTCCCGGAGGAGTCGGCACTTCCGCGAGCTGCAGTTGTCCGAGATCCTGAATCGCGCGCAGCGTCGGGTCCAGCTGCTGCCGCGGACCGAGGATCCGCACCTTGGCCATTGGAATGATCATCGTCCCGGCTCGAGCGTGAGACCGGTGATGTCCGATACGACGAACGCCGCGAAACGCTCGACCTCCTCGTCCGCGAGCGTTTGATAACGCGTGACGAGACGCGCAGCTTCGTCCTCGAGCTTACGAACCAGCTCCGCGCGGGCGTCGCCATCGCGTTTCTCGAGCGCGGCGAGCTCGGTTGCCAGTGCCGCCGCAGCTTCACGCTCGATCGCCTCGGCATCACTGCGCGCGGCCGCGGTCAGCGTTGCGGCCTCTTGCTCGGCGGCGGCCATTTGCGCGGCGATTTCCTGCTCGGTGGAGAGCAGTTCGTCGAGCGCGGACGGTTTGGCCGCGCCGGCATGTGCTGTTCGTCGCCCGCCCAGAAACACGAGACACCTCCGTCTCGCGGAGATTGGCAGCTGCGCTCGCACATTAGGTGCCCGGGGGGAGGGCGGGCATCGGGATATACCAGAAGTCCTTGTCAGGGAATCGCCGTCGCAAAAATCAGGACAATCCTCGCAGAACGGCGCTTCCGGCCGGGCTATGCTGTTTGACATGGCACGTGGTCGATGATAACAGCATGACACGTGCGCCCATGATCCCGGAGGACCGCTCCATGTGCCTCGGCATTCCTGGAAAAGTGATCGAGATCCACGACGAAGGCGGACTCCCGATGGGCGTCGTCGATTTCGGCGGCGTGCGCCGCTCAGTCTGTCTCGCCTACGTTCGTCACGAGGTCGGCCTGGGCGATTACGTGATCGTGCACGTCGGCTTCGCCATCTCGAAAGTCGATGAGGTCGAGGCGCAACGGACGTTCGAGGTGCTGCGCGAGATGAGCAAGCACGACGAGCTCGACTGGATGGCGGAACTCGGCGCAATGCCATCGAGCGCACCGACCACTGCATCCGCAGGAGGCTCCACCTCATGACCAGAAAGCCGGCCGCCAAGCCATTGCGGAGCATCCTCACCTGGGTGATCCCGATCATGGCGGTGGCCGTGCTCGGCGGGTACCTCGCCGGCGAGCGGGTGGGAGCGCGCGAGCCGGCGCCCGACGCGGCGAGTCCGCTCGGCAGGGCCGAGTCACCGAAGGGCGACGGCGGTCCGGTCGACCTCGCGTCGATGGCGCCGCAGGAACGCGCGAGCCGCCTGTATGACCGCGTGATGCGCTACAGCGAGATCGGCCGTCTCGACAGCGCGCGCTTCTTCGCCCCGATGGCGCTGCAGGCGTACGTCGCGCTGGGCACGCCCGATGCGCACGCGCGATACGACATCGGGATGATCTGGGCGGTCGTTGGCGACTCGCTCAAGGCGCGGTCGGAAGCGGAGAACATTCTCAACGAGCGTCCGACGCATCTCCTGGGCCTGCTGCTGGCCATGCGCACGGCGGCCACTCCTTCGCTGCGCGCCGCATACCAGCGGCGCTTCATCGCGGCGAAGACGGCCGAGCTCGCCGCCGCACTGCCCGAGTACGACGAGCATCGCCATGACATCGAGGGCGCGCTCCGCGCGGCAGCGGCCGCGAAGAAATGAAGTACCTCACCGAGTACCGCGACGCGTCCATCGCACTTCCCCTCATCGAGCGCATCCGCAAGACGGCCACCCGTCCGTGGACGCTCATGGAAGTTTGCGGCGGACAGACGCACACGATCGTGCGGCAGGGACTCGACGAACTGCTCGACGGTGCGGTGGAGATGATCCATGGTCCGGGCTGCCCCGTGTGCGTGACGCCGCTCGAGCAGATCGACAAGGCGCTGCAGCTGGCCGCGCGACCCGGCGTGATCTTCACCTCGTTCGGCGACATGCTGCGCGTGCCCGGAAGCGATTGCGACCTGCAGCAGGTGCGCGCGCGGGGTGGGCAGGTGCGCATCGTGTACTCGCCGCTCGATGCGCTCGCGCTCGCGCAGCGCAATCCGGAGAGCGAGGTCGTGTTCTTCGCGGTGGGGTTCGAGACCACGGCGCCGGCGAACGCGATGGCGGTGTGGCGCGCGCGCGAGCTGGGGGTCACCAACTTCAGCGTGCTCGTGTCGCACGTGACGGTGCCGCCGGCGATCATGGCCATCATGCAGTCGCCCGGGAATCGCGTGCAGGGATTTCTCGCCGCGGGTCACGTGTGCGCGGTGATGGGATGGAGCGAGTACGAACCCCTCGCCGAGCGATACAAGATTCCGATCGTCGTCACGGGTTTCGAGCCCCTGGATATCCTCGAAGGCATTCTCATGGCGGTGCACCAGCTCGAGGACGGGCGCCATGAAGTGGAGAACCAGTACGTTCGCTCGGTGCGGCGCGAGGGAACGCCGCCGGCCCGCGCGCGGATCGAGGACGTGTTCGAGCTCGCCGACCGGAAGTGGCGGGGCATCGGAGAAATCCCGATGAGCGGCTTGCGACTGAGAGAGGAGTTCGCGGCGTACGACGCGGAGCGCAAGTTCGGGCTCGGCGGCATCACCGTGAACGAGCCCGCCGAGTGCCGCGCGGGCGATGTGCTCACGGGCCGGCTCAAGCCGCCGCTGTGCGCGGCGTTCGGCACGCGCTGCACGCCCGAACATCCGCTCGGCGCGCTGATGGTCTCGTCCGAGGGCGCGTGCGCGGCCTACTATCACATCGCCAAACATCGCGGTGCCGCGCCCGCCGGGGTGACGGCATGACGGCCATCGAAATCGCCGGACTCGTCTGCGCGATGCCGATCACCGTGGTCGATCGCGTGCAGCTCGGTCACGGCTCAGGCGGGCGGATGAGCGCGACGCTCCTGAGCGAGCGGTTCCTCAGTCATCTCTCGAATGACGCCCTCGCACAACTCGGCGATGGCTCGGTCGTGAGCGTCGCGGGCACCGAGATCGTCATCTCGACCGACACGTTCGTGGTGAGCCCGCTCGAATTCCCGGGCGGCGACATCGGCTCGCTTGCCGTTCACGGAACACTGAACGACGTCGCGATGATGGGCGCGCGGCCCGTCTGCCTGACGGCCGGATTCGTGCTGGAGGAAGGACTCCCGATCGACGTGCTCGATCGAATCGTGCGGTCGATGTCCGAGGCGGCGCGCCGGGCCGGAGTTCCCGTGGTCGCCGGCGACACCAAGGTTGTGGAGCGGGGAAAGGCCGACGGGCTCTACGTGAACACGACGGCCATCGGCGCGGCCGATCCGGACTTCCGTCCCGGGCCGACTCGTGCGCGGGCCGGCGACCTGATCATCACGAGCGCCGCACTCGGCCGGCACGGCATGGCGATCATGGCCGCTCGCGAAGGACTCGCGTTCGAGAGCACAATCACGAGCGACAGCGCGTGTCTCGTCGAACTCGTCGAGGGACTGAAGGCCGCGTGCGTGGATGTGCACGTGCTTCGCGATCCCACGCGCGGCGGTGCCGCCAGCGCCCTCAACGAGATCGCGTCGGCATCGCGCGTCGGGATCGAGATCGACGAACACGCACTTCCGGTGCCCGACGACGTGCGCGCGGCGTGCGAGATGCTCGGACTCGATCCCCTGTACGTGGCGAACGAGGGAGTATTGCTCGCCTTCGTTCCGCCGGCCGAGGCCGCGCGAGCGCTGGACGTCCTGCGATCGTACGAGCTTGGCGCGGACGCGGTATGCATTGGCCGCGTCGTCGATGCGCACCCCGGCCTGGTGGCGCTGCGCACCTCGCTCGGCGGGACGCGGATCGTGGATCTCCTTCCAGGCGATCAGCTGCCGCGGATCTGCTGAGCGGTTTTTCCAGGAAAGTGAGGGTTTCCCGCACGCCCTTTCGTCCGTTTCCCGACGGCGCGCCGTTTATG
>OCZT010002937.1_pt1 | contig 17549 bp, 15 predicted proteins | sample 1539031 | NCBI WGS metagenome assembly OCZT01 (sample SAMEA3539308, study PRJEB22396) | soil metagenome | biome: tundra; feature: field; material: soil | place: USA | collected 2010-05 | depth 0.15 m | reverse complement strand
GTGTGCTCTTCCGATCTGCACGCCAGCAGGCTGCGTTACAAAGCGAATTAAACAATAAGTCGAGCCAATTGGAAGCTCAGTCCGCCAACTTAAAATCCAGGATGGAGGAGGACAAAGCGAATGGCGGGATCTCTGCCGCCGAGGTCTCTGACAAGTATGGTAAATCGGTGGTTTATATCCAGGGTTCATGGGAGTTGATCAATAAGGAAAGTAAATCTCAGATCTACCATCAGTTCATGCCAAACAGCCGCGAGGCTTTGACCAAGCTGTACAAAAAGGATTATGGGAAGGGCCCTATCATCGAAGGCGGCGGTGCTGCCATTCCGATCTATCTTCAGACACAGGATGGCTATGAGCCCGCTTTGACGGATCAAAAGACCGATCTTTCGCAGGCGATCGGTGGTGAGTATACATGTTCGGGCTTTATCGTAACAACCGATGGCTTTATTCTGACGAACCGCCACTGTTCGTCGCCCTGGAAGTCAGACTATGATTTTCCGGACAATTATCCTAAGGGTATTCTTATTGGACAGGACGGACAGATCGCCGGGGCCGGTGTCGATCCACCCAAACGATGGATCCCGGATAATACAAAAGCGGTTCCCAGACAATTTCAGCAGAGTTTTGACGGAGTGCAAAAACTGTCCATCATGCTGCCCGGTACCGATAATCCAATTGAGGCACAAAAGGTACAAGATTCGCCTCGACATGATGTCGGAATGTTGAAAGTGTCAGTTCCCGGCAATCTACCGAAAGTCGAACTTTACGATGCCTACGATACTCTCAGAAAAGGCGAAGGATTGGTAATTATGGGATATCCGGCTTCCGCTCCGTCCGTATATTCGCCTATAAAATCGCAGAATTTTCTCAATAAAGAGGGCAAAGCGACTATCATTCCAGATCCGACAGTTTCGGTTACTTCCGTTGGCAACATCACTAAGAACAGTGATCCTAACGACCAGGCCAATATAAGAATTTCCAGTGTCGGAGATACCATTAGGTACGCCGGGGGCTTGACCTATGCGGGAAATAGCGGTGGCCCGGTATTCGATATGCAGGGCCGGGTTATCGCTATTCACTTTGCGGGCGTCATGAATGGTGACGTAAGCAGCAGCGCTATGGCGGTCCCGATCCGCTATGGATTGCAGCTTTTCCCGGGTGGGCAATAGTCCTGTCGACGGGCGGGCCTTCGGCTTTGTATGGGGTCCGCCCTTTTTTCGGTTCCGTTATGTCGAAGCGATTTCAAATCGGTGAACGGATAGGCGACTACAAAATTGTCGGCTTTTTGGGCGCCGGCGGGATGGGTTCGGTCTATCATGGCGTGCATACCAAGATAAATCGTTCCGCCGCAATCAAAATCCTCTCCGATGTTGCCGGCAGTTCGAATTTCACAGAGCGTTTTTTTAACGAGGCCCGGCTTCAATCCAGTCTTCATCACCCAAATATTGCGACGCTATACGATTTTCAGGAAAGTGGAGACTTTCTGTTTATCGTCATGGAATATGTTGACGGGGAGACATTGGATGCTCTGATCAATCGACGCTATTTTGCAGTTGAAGATGCACTGATCACATTCGAATCGATCTGCGATGCGGTTGCCTTTATCCACAGCAACAATATAGTTCACAGAGACATAAAGCCGCAAAATATTAAATTGGCGTCAAACGGGATGATCAAACTGCTGGACTTTGGCATCGCTAAGGGCGAGATCAGCCGTGGGCTGACGCGGGTCGGCGGTGTGATCGGTACACCGAACTATCTCGCCCCCGAACAACTGTCTGGTCAACCGGCGACATCGCAGACGGATATTTGGGCGCTTGGCGTTTTGTTCTATGAAATGTTGACCGGTACCGAACCGTTCAAGGGAACGACATTAAGTGAACTTTATCTTCAAATCACGACCAGTAAGTTCGAGCCTCCGGAAATATTGAACTCAGTTGTGCCGCCCGATGTATCGCGGATCGTTACCAAATGTTTACAGCACGAAACAGGGCAGCGATATCAAAGCGTTACGGAAATTCTTGCGGATGTACAGGCGGCCAAGAGGCGATATCAAGCAGCGCCGGCGGCCAAGTCTAAGAAAGCTATCGCATTTCCACGGAATGCGCTGTTGCAGCTGGCGAAAAAGGATACTCATTCGGATGCCGATCCCGATATTGACGAACATGGCCAGCCAGCTAAGGAAAATAGAAACCTCGTATCCGTCGGTGTTGCCGTTAGCGCGGCTGCATTGTTGATCTTGTTTTTAATAGTCGGGATCGGTTTATGGGCGATGAGCGGTTCCGGAAACACCAATTCGAACACCGGCAATTCGCGCGTCGCTCCTGTTACGGAGCCACGGATCTCGTCGAGATCCGTGGCTCCGACAAATAGTAAAATTCCGGAGCAACAATCGGTGTCGACGGCGCCGGATAACGAGCGTCCCCATGTAAAGGTCGAGGTGATCGAAGGGGTTGCCGAAGTCTTTCGAGACGGCCAATTTATCGGTACGACGCCGATAGAGATCGAAGGCAACGAAAATGAAAGTGTTGACCTGATCTTGAAACGGGACGGTTATTTAGATACGCCTGTAACAATAGACATTACGACCAGGCGAAAAGTATTTACTTTTTCGCTAAAACGAAAATAAAGGCCCAAGGATCCATAGTAAAGATAAGCGAGTAGAAGATTATGCAGCCAACCAAAGAATTTCAATCGCCAACTAACAAGGTTGCCGCAAGCGTGAAGACCGATACCGGATGTGTCAGGGAAACGAACGAAGACAACGGCCGTCACGTTAGCCCCGTTACACCGAAGGACGGTCCTAACCGGGGCACACTGACGATCGTGGCTGACGGCATGGGCGGACATAGTTCCGGCGAGGTTGCAAGCGAAATGGCGGTTGATCTTATAAGCCACCATTTTTATGCGGATCAGGAGAGTTCGATTTCCGATGCACTTCGGAATGCGATCGAGATGGCGAATGCCGAAATATATGATTCATCGACAACAGCCGAAGAATATTTCGGTATGGGGACGACTGTCGTTGCTCTCGTAATTCAAGATAGCACGGCGTATGTGGCCCATGTTGGCGACAGCCGTCTCTACCGACTGCGGGGCCGCGACATGGAAAGACTCACGATCGATCACTCGCAGGTAATGGAATTGGTCCAGCTTGGTATTATTTCGTTTGAAGAAGCTGAGCATCACGAAGATAAGAACATCATCCTTCGTGCGGTTGGCACACAGCCGACGGTTGAAGTCGAAATGGCAGAACCGTTTCCGGTCGAAACGGGTGACGAATTTATGCTTTGTTCCGACGGATTATGCGATATGGCGAATGACGAAGAGATCCGTACAACCTGGGCAAATGCGCCGGATGTACATGCGGCCGCTGAGCGGCTGATCGCCCTTGCAAAGGATCGCGGAGGCAACGATAACATAACAGTTGGAATCGTTTGTTTTTCGCCGGACGAAACGCAAGTGGTTAGAAAGATACCTGTGACAAGGGAAATCGGGGTGCAATAATGATCGGTCGGGTAATCGGCACATACAAAATCGAACAGAAACTCGGTGAGGGCGGCATGGGAGCGGTCTATAAGGGCGTCGATACGATGCTCGACCGCGAAGTAGCGATCAAGGCACTCAGGCCGGAACTGGCAAGCCAGACCGCGATCGTCGAACGTTTTCGGTCTGAAGCTGTAACGTTGGCTAAACTCAATCACCCGAACATCGCCACGCTCTACTCGTTGCTTCGGCAAGGTGATGAACTTTACATGGTCCTCGAATATGTGCGAGGCGAAACGCTCGATCAGATACTCGTACGGCGAGGGGCCCTACCTACCGAGGAAGTCATACCGGTTTTCTGCCAGATCCTTGACGGCATCAATCATGCCCATGAATATGGGATTATCCACCGCGACATCAAACCAGCGAATATGATGTTGACCGAAACCGGGATACTCAAAGTCCTCGATTTCGGCATAGCAAGACTCTTAGGCTCTAATCGATTGACCCGTGCGGGCAACATTATCGGGACCCTGGAATACATGGCCCCAGAACAGGTGAAGGGTCTCGAAACCGATGCCAGATCGGATACCTACGCTCTTGGCATGATGCTTTACGAAGTCTTGACCGGGCGAACCCCTTTCAACACCGAAAACGAATTTGAGCTGATGAAACTGCAGACGGAAAGTATGCCGCCAAATCCGCGCTCGATCAATTCGTCAATACCCGAGAGTGTCGAGGCTGCGATCATCCGGGCGATCCAAAAGAATCCGGACGATAGATTTCAGACTGCTGGAGATTTCCGGGAATTTCTTCTCGATGCGGGCTTTGTGGATCGTGGCTCCCTACGCAGGACAACTGGTCCAAAACAAGCGATCGCAAGCACACAATCGATTTCACCGATCTCAAATCCCGAGGTCGCGATCGCGACCGGGCATTCTGAACCAGTTTATAAAGAAACCCGGCTCGGCCCATCGGCGGCGGCAGCGAATTATGCGGGCGAAGCAAAGCAAACACGTCTGGGGGGTACTTTGGGTGTCGTAGCTACGCAGACGACGGACGCTGGGCAACAGACTTCGATATTTGACCGATTGACCTGGGTCCATTTTGCGGGAGCGGGTACTGTTCTGGCCGTTATCATTGGTTTTGTTTTGATCGTTCCTCTTATCATTTTTAGCGGAGTTTTTTCTTCGAGCGACGCAGGTAATGCCAAGGCGGCAAATGCAAATACGATCGAAAACGATTCGAAGAAAGTGGCGATAGCTACGCCGGAACCGACAAAAGAGACAAGCAGGATTGCTGTCGAACCTACGCCGGCGCCGACAACCGAGCCTCCGATCTCGGTTGCGCCTGTCGACACCCCGCGTCCCTCGCAGCCGACGGAACCGTCGTCTCCGCCCAAACGTGCAAAGGCAGAACCACCGCCCCCGAAACCTGAACCGCCGGCTGCGAAGCCAAAGGCCGAGAAACCGCATCGCTCGATTTTTGACAAGGCCAGATGCAAATTGACCGGCGATTGTTGATATTGGTCCCGGTAAAGGAGTAATAGAAGAATGGCATCGACACATTGCAACAAATTTCTAGTTATTCTCGCCGCTTTCGGAACGATACTCTTGTCGTTGACCGACGCAAAGGCCCAAAGATATACGGGCTCGCCGGTGACAAAGGTTCGTCTGGTCAAAACGATTCAGTCAAAGCAGTTTGCGGTCCCGATTATCATCAAACAGATCCAGCTATCTGGAGTCGATTTCGAATTAACGCCTGCAGTCGAGGGAGAGTTATTGGCCGTCAACGCGAACCAGCAGATCATCAACGCGGTTCGAGACAACTACCGTTACCGGGGACAGGCCGGAGGAAGGACCGGAAACCAAAAACCGCCCGTCACCCCTGAACGTGACATTACCGGCGAAAATTATGAGCGGTTATTCTACCAAGGGCTCGAGACGCTCAATTCGGTTCGTACGGCCACTAATGTCGCCCAGGTCAAAAGTGCCTCGCAATCCGCGATCGACATTGGTAATCAGGCGATCAGGTTGATCCCCACGCGTCCTGAGGCATATACGCTGGTAGGTGGGTCTTATTTGATCGTTCGAGATTTTTCCGACGCCGAGCGCTATGGACAGATGGCGGTCGACCGCGGCGGAAGCCTCGCGTTTCCTGTTTTTCATCTCACCGCTAACCCGCATCCCGAAGTCCTGTATATCGGAAAGGGCTTTGTCACTATCGAATCGAATCAGGAATTCTTCCAATTCAATGGCCGCGAAGTCTCAAATCCGCGTCCTGAAAATGACTACTTTTATAACGGTATTAGAGTTGCCGTTTTTAGTTTTCAGACCTATAAGAATGGTCGATTGGATACCTGGTACTTTACGCCGGGAAATACGTACACCCCACAGGAAGCCGCTATCATATTGGATCTGATCAAAAGGAATTCTATTTAGGGCAAGTAGTGTTACGTCGTCGGCGAAGCCGCTCGCACTGTTTCAAAACAAAAGGAACGAACGATATGAATTGTTATATCCGTAAGTTTAACTTACTTTTTTTCACATTTCTGTTGCTTACCCCAATAGCCGCATCCGCCCAATATAAGGGTAAACCCGTGCAGAGGGATAGACTCATTCAGGTTCTCCGCTCCAAGGAATTTCAGTCTCGCGATATTGTTCAGATAATCAACGAAAGCGGCGTCGATTTTAAATTAACGCCGGCCACGGAAAACCAACTTGTTGATGCCGGGGCACGGCCACTGGTTCTAGATGCGGTTCGGAGGAATTACAGGACCGATAGTAAGCCGGCATCAAATGTCGGTAAGGGCCGGGCCGGAACCGGCAGTGCCCCTTCCAGTGGCAACGATTACAACTTGCTCGTGAACGATGCCGTTGACGCATTCGATGTTAAGAAGAATGAACAGGAAGCAATGAGCTTGCTCCAGCAAGCGGTGGCCATGCAGCCTGACAACCCTCGCGCGTATCAGCTTCTTGGTTTCGTCAGCCTATATGGCGATCATCACGATTTTGAAGCGGCCGAGCGCTATTGGAAAACGTCGATCCGGCTGGGCGGGAATGCAGTTCTTCGCGTCATCCATGATCATGACGGCTCTTTTATCACGACCTGCCAGGGGTCTCTTTATATCTCAAAGAATATCGTTAGATTTGAATCGGACAATAACGTTCACACCTTTGAAACGACCGATCAAAACATCAAGAAGATAGAGGTTAATAACAAATGGAGACGGCTCGTCCAGCTAAAGGGCGGGTCTTTCAAGATATTGCTAAACAAGGAAGACGGTGAGACCAAATATAATTTCGCCCCGATTTCGGGAAAGGCGGACGATTCTAAAATGATAATCCGGCTGATCGGCAAAGAGTGAAATGGAAAGATCAGCCGTGATCGCCAAATGAAACCACGCCGCCGCGGCGAATCGTTCCTGCAGCCATCAGTGGCAGCAAAGGTGGTGGCTGAATTCGCCCGTCTGACAAGAAAAAGAGGGATCGTAACGCCGTCTTTGATAGAACCGCTCTCGGAACGCGAACTTGAGGTCTTAAGATTGATCGCCGGTGGGGCAAGCAACCGTGAGATCGCCGACACCGTCTTTCTTGCCGAAGGGACCGTAAAGAATCACGTTACTAATATTCTGGCAAAGCTCGCCGTCCGCGACCGAACACAGGCGGCACTCAAGGCCATAGAGATCGGTCTCATTTGAAAAAACGAGAAACAATCCCGAGGGCCTACGGAAAAGACCCGGAGTCTTAAGGAAAAGACGCGAAGTCTTAAGGAAAAGACCCAGAGACTTAAGGAAAAGTTCCAAAGTCTAAGGAAAAGTTCCTGAGTCTTAAGGAAAAGCTCCGGAGTCTTAAGGAAAAGCTCCAGAGTCTTAAGGAAAGGTTCCAGAGTCTTGAGGAAAAGTGCCGGAGTCTTAAGGAAAAGCTCCGGAGTCTTAAGGAAAGGTTCCAGAGTCTTGAGGAAAAGTGCCGGAGTCTTAAGGAAAAGTACCAAAGTCTTAAGGAAAAGTACCAAAGTCTTAAGGAAAAGCACCAAAGTCTTAAGGAAAAGCTCCGGAGTCTTAAGGTGAAATCCTGAAACCTTAAAGCCTATAGCTCGTTTTGTGCATGCAAAGACATTATAATCCCCTTCAAATCAGGCTTTGGCGAAAATCTCTTCGCCGGTTCCTGAATTTTATAGAAGGTCTGCGGCCAAATCTTCACCCGCTGATCTTTATCAAAAACTATTTACTCCGACAACCTAATCGTTTTACGATATCGGACTGAGGAAATATATGGGAAGTGATCAATTTGCAACCGAAATGCTGACGCGGCGGGTCGGGAGTATTGTCAAGGATGTTCAACTCGCGCTGAGAGAGGAAAAAGGCGAGTCTTATGACGCGGGGATTATAGAAGACTCGATCAGGTATTTGGTCGGGACAAAGCTTGACCGGCTCGAAGAGAACTTGAGCGAAATGTTCACATCGCCCACATCACCTGAATTTCATGAGCTCGAACGCATTATCGAAAGCCGATCACCTGCAATCGAAGAAGCACGCCGATCGGCGCCGCAGTATGACGACGAGAGTGTATTCAATGGCCACCGCGTTTTCCCCCGCAAAACTTGCCGCCATGATCGAATATCTGTTGCGCAAAGGACAATACGTGTACCGGACCAGTCTCAACAAGCTGCTCTTTTACAGCGATCTTTCGTTCTTCTATCTACGCGGGGTAGGTATATCAGGTGCCGTTTATAACAATCGTACATTCGGACCCGTAACAGACGCGGCCGAACGCATCCTTAATAAACTGGTAGCGGACCACCGGTTAGCGATCGATCCGCGGACGAGAACGATCGAGTCGCGCGATGACGCGGCGACGTCAAACCAGATCCTCAGCTAGGACGAAATGAGGATCCTGGATTGGGTCACCGACACCTACGCAGCGATGACCGCAACGGAGATCAGCGATCTTTCTCATCACGAAAAGGCCTACCAAAATACAAAGCCAAACGAACCTATCGCCTACGCTTACTCTAGGTTCCTTCAGAACCTCCCGCCAAAAACTCTTCTGGACAGCTAGAACCGGTAACAGACAATGTAAGTCGGCCTTGACGTTGATCAAAAACATCAACGTGGTTCGGCTCGTGTAATGACATGGTTTATAATTCACCTGCCGCCCTGCAACAAGAAAAGTATGAGTAAGATAGAGACTGCCGCTCGAATTGTAGAGCATGGAGTTATTCCCATAATCCGCACGCCGACCACCGAAGATGCCCGGCAAATCGTCGATGCCGTCCTTGCTGCCGGTGCGACGATCATCGAGATCACGATGGGTGTGCCCGAAGGGATCGGGCTTATTGAGGAGCTTTCGTCAAAGTATGAAGACATCTTGTTCGGTGCCGGAACAGTGCGCGATGCGAAAACCGCCGAAGCTTGCGTCGCGGCCGGTGCAAGGTTCATCGTTAGCCCGTCGACAAATGCCGAGACCATAAGGTATTGCAACGAGAATGATATTGTGGTCGTGCCCGGTGCTCTGACCCCGAACGAAATAGAAGCGGCGTGGAATCTGGGTGCGGATTTTGTAAAGGTATTTCCATCAACCGCGGTCGGCGGCCCGCGATATCTCCGACTTATAAAGGGGCCGCTACCGCATATCAAGCTTATTCCCACAGGCGGGATTACTGTGGACCTCGTAGCGGACTTCTTGCGTGCTGGGGCTGAAGCCGTCGGCACCGGCCCTGATTTGCTCGATCTCGCAGCTTTGCATGAAGGTCGAACGCAGTCTATAACCGACACCGCACGACGATATCTAGAAGCCGTGCGCGAAGCTCGGGCCTAAGAGAACCGGCAGAGTACGCTTCGGGTCGATCAGGCCCTTATCACATTGCATAATTGGGGATTTTCGCTTCAACAGAGCGAAAATTTACGCAGGTCATCCCGGCCGCCTGTTAGACGGCCCTCTTAAGTAATACCTCGTAAAGTCAATAGATTGTTAGCATATAACCTTTTTCTTACTCGAAGGGCTTGCTGCGCGAGGTATTGTGAGCTGTTGGCACAGCACATGCTTCTTTCCTCGGATGGTACGTGCTTTCATGCGGCTATTCGGCACCGATCTTGTACTCCTCCATCCTCCGAGTGTCTACGACTTTCGTGAGGCCAGGGCGGAATATGGCCCGATCAGCGATCTCATTTTTTCGACGCCCGCCTTTGAGATGTATCCGATAGGGTTCACGAGCATTGCTAGCCATCTGGAGGCACATGGCCACAACGTGCGCATCGTCAACATTGCGCAAAGGATGGTCTCGGATCCGACCTACGATGCAGAAGCTGCTATAGCCCGACTCACGCCGAGAATCTTTGGCATAGATCTCCATTGGCTGCCGCACGCTCATGGCGCGTTGCAGCTCGCCGAGATCGTGAAGCGTCATCATTCGACAACGCCCGTGGTCTTTGGCGGACTTTCTTCGTCACATTTTCATGAAGAATTGATCCAGTCGCCCTTTGTCGATTTCGTTCTCCGCGGCGACTCGACCGAAGGGCCAATGCTGGATCTGCTGCGAACTATCATGTTCGGCGGAGATCTGGAAAAGATCTCTAATTTGACGTGGCGCAGACCTGACGGGACTGTCGTTGTAAATCCCTTGAACCACGTACCCGCGAGCTTGGATATCGGCCCTGTTCCAGACATCTTTTACGTTGCTCGGTCTGTCTTTAAGTACTGGAACCTAAAGGATGCCTTACCGTACAGCAATTGGCTGGATTACCCGATCACAGCCCTCCTCACCTCGCGCGGCTGTCCTTTGGATTGCGTCGTTTGCGGCGGTTCACGTTCCGCATACCAGACTGTTTGTAAGCGGCAACATCCGGCTTTTCGCTCACCCGATGAGCTCGTCCGAGACATAACCCGCATTCGAACCCTCAGCAGAGCACCGATCTTTCTCATAAATGATCTGCGCAACGGAGGTCATGCATACTCACGGCGGATCCTGGCCCTCCTCGAGCAGGCAAAGCCCGACAATGAGATTGTCATCGAGCTGTGTTCGCCGGTCCGAGACGATTATCTTAAGCATGTCGGCCGCGCGCTGCCGCGCTGGAGTGTTGAGATCACACTCGAATCGCATGATGAGCGGATCCGTCATTTGAACAAGCGATTCGATTGTTCGAACGATGAGATCGAGAATACCATCGGCAAGGCGCTCGGGAACGGGGCCCACCGGATCGACATATTCTTTATGGTCGGACTGCCGGGTCAGAGTTATGGGGACGCCGTAGATTTTGATCGGTTCTGCCGCAGGTTGCTGAAAAGATTCAACGGCGATCGCCGGCTCGAATTTTTTGTCGCACCCCTCGCCCCTTTCCTCGATCCGGGCAGTGCAGCGTACGAGAACTCTGAACGTCACGGCTACCGGCTGCGATTCCACACCCTCGAAGAGCACCGCGAAGCGCTTTCTGCACCCAGCTGGAAAGAGATGCTGAATTACGAGACCGACTCAATGACCCGCGACGAGATCGTCGCCGCCACCTATGAATCGATGCGGCGGTTGACGCGGCTGAAGCGAGAATGGTATCTGGTCGACGAAACAAAATGCCGCATATCCCTGGATAAGATCGATTCGAGTGAGGCGGCAGTCTTGGCGGTTGACGAAGCTCTGCGGCTGCCGGAGGGAGTCGAACGTGAGAACGCGGTTCGGGCTGCCGCTACTAAGGCTGAAGCTGTGGGATCAGCTTCAATATTCCAGAAGAAGTATCTTGTATGGCCACTCATTAGCGGTCGACGGTTTGCTTCTCTGTCGTCACTTGCCCTCGTCGGCCTTAAACTCATTCTTACTGAGTGCAGGCTTTTTGCAACGCAGCGATTACCTCTTTATTTGTCCCACCGCGACACTCCGAGCTTCAGTAGAGGCCCTCTATCGAAAAGTCTTCCCGAATCTTCGGTCCGCCCGCCGCAGGTAGAGCTATAGAGGGCATTATTGGATCACTCTCTTTCGCGACCGGCAGACGTGTTATTTTGCACAGCAAGTCTCGACTCGAGCATTTTGACGCAAGCATCTAATGTTGTGAATTTTGTGTAATCGGTTTCCGGAATGTGAGCCTGAAACTCGTCGTCGAGAGCAATGACAAAGTTCAAATAGTCCATCGAATCAATATCGATCTGGTCCCGGAAATTAACGTCAGGGCGGATACCTTTCATGTCGGCTTCCGGTGCAACGGAGGCGAGGAGGCTTAACACCTTTTCTTTGATCTCATCTTTGGTCATAGCTTTTCCGGTTCCTGCAGAATGCGATCTATAGCGGCGAGAAATAGGCTTCCCCGGTGGCCGTCCGACGCACGATGATCGGCTGAAAGAGTGGCGTTGATCAGATATCGCGGCGTGATCTCTGTTTCGATGATCATCGGACGTTCAACGATCCTGCCAAACCCGACGAGTGCGACTTGTGGCGGATATATCACGCCGAAAACTGTTTCGACCCCCTGTTCTCCGAGGTTTGTTATAGTGATCGTCGAATCTGATAGCTCCGAGCTGCGAAGTATTCCCGCACGTGTGCGGCTGACCAGATCGACCAGATCTTTCATCAGATCGTCGAGACTATGCTTGTCCACGTTAAGTAAGGCGGGCGCGACCAAACCGCCTTGCCTTAATGAAATGGCCGTTCCGACATTGATCTTCTCCTGCGGAAATAATTTGTCTTCTTTCCAAAAAGCGTTTAGTTCGGGTATCTCGCGAAGGGCAAGAGCGACTGCCTTGATAAGTAATATGCCGTAAAGAATGCGGTCTTTAATAGCATGCTTCTCATTTACCTTTTCCAGCCAATCAAGAGCACGCGTCATATCGATGGTCGTCGAAAGGTAATAGTGCGGGATCTCGCGTTTTGAATGCGCCATCGCCGCGGCGATAGCCCGGCGCATTCGCGTGTAGCGGTCTTTCTCAGTCTTTGATTCGGCGATTTGCGTGACCACGCCGATTCTCTTTTCTTCTGCCGCGCGATTGATGTCTTCTCTTTGTATCCTACCTCCCGGACCCGTGCCCTTAACCTTGCTCAGATCAACGCCAAGTTCCTCTGCCAACTTTCGGGCGACGGGCGAAATATGAATACGCTGCGTTTCGGTTCGCTGGATCTTAGACTTTGTGGTTTCCTTTGGACGGGTGACAGCCGCTGCTTTGTCAGTTTTCTCGGCGGCAATTTGTCCTGTCCCCGCTCCGTTTTCGTTTATGATCGCGAGTGGCGTTCCTACCGGGACCTTTTGTCCCGGCTCGATCAGTAATTTTTCGATCACGCCGTCCATGAAGACTTCGACTTCGATGACACCTTTATCGGTGTCAACCTCGGCAATGATGTCACCGCGCTTAACACGCTCGCCGGTCTTTGTAAGCCAGCTGATAAGCGTGCCGGCCGTCATATCGGCGCCTAAGGTGGGCATTATGAACTCAGCCATTGCTAAAACATGCTCCTAGCCGCGGCTACTATCTTTTCGCATTGCGGCAACGCGGCATCTTCGAGGTGTTTGGCGTACGGCATTGGTACCTCCTCGCTGCAAACACGCTGGACGGGAAAGTCGAGCTCATCGAACGCGCCTTCCATGATCTGCGCGCTTATCTCCCCCGCGAAGCTCCCGGTGCGCCAACCTTCATCAACGATGACAGCTCGATGGGTTTTTGAAACAGTCTCAAGGATCGACTTGGTATCAAGCGGCCGAAGCACCCGCAGATCCAAAACTTCCGCGTCGATGCCTTCGGATGTCAATATGTCAGCAGCCTCGAGTGTCTTATGAAGCGAGCCACCATAGGTGATCAGTGAGATGTCACTGCCGGTCCGGCGGACCTTAGCATTTCTTATTTCAAATGAATCGGCGATCTCGTCAACATCGCCTTCCATTGGATATAGCAAGGCATGTTCGAAAATGAAAACGGGATCGGGTTCCCTAAGTGCGGATGCGAGCATCCAGCGGGCGTCGGTTACAGTAGCCGGTGTTAGAACGGTTATCCCAGGAATGTGGGCATACCAGTTTTCCAGACTGTGCGAATGCTGCGCGGCGAGCTGGCGGCCGCCGCCGGTTGCCATTCGTACGACGAGCGGGACCGAAAATTGTCCACCTGACATATGGCGCAGCGTCGCCGCGTTATTAACGATCTGGTCCAGCGCCAGCAGGCTGAAGTTGACCGTCATCACCTCGACGATGGGCCGCATCCCACCAAGCGCGGCGCCAATGCCTGCACCGACAAAAACCGATTCCGAAAGCGGGGTGTCCCTGATGCGATCTTCACCAAACTCAGCCAGCAGGCCATGGCTGCATGCGTAAGCTCCGCCGTAACGCCCCACGTCTTCGCCCATGAGGAAGACCCTTTCGTCCGCTAACAATGCGTCCCGCAACGCCAGCTTTACAGCTTCACGATATGTTGTCGTCGTTTTTTCGGTCATATGTTACGTCTTCGCTTTTGGCGATCCGGATTCGTCCGTTCGCACGGCCATAGTTCTCATTGCTTTTTCCGCTTCTCTATCCGCGCTTTCCGAGGACGGCGTATATACATCTTTTAGCAACAGCTCAGCCGGTTCCAACTCTCCCGCCTCGGCAAACACCACGGCAGAACGGACCTCTTCCTCGACGTTCTTTTCAATTTCGGCGACAACACTCTTGCTGACTTGTCCGAAATTTAACAACTGAGATTTAAAACCATTTATCGGGCAGTGTTTTTTCCACTGCTCGATCTCTTCCTTTGTGCGATAAAGGTCGGGGTCATACATCGAATGGGCGCGAAAGCGGTACGTTTGAGCTACGAGCAAAAGCGGCATGCTCTCGGTGCGGACAAACTCTGCCGCGCGCTCCGCCGCGTCTTTGACAGCAAGAACGTCCATGCCGTCAATGGTCTCGCTTCTAACGCCGTAAGCTTCAGCCTTTTTCGCAATATCGGTTTGTGATTGGTGTCGTGAGAGTGCTGTACCCATTGCGTACAGATTGTTTTCACAGATAAAGAGTAGAGGCAGCTGCCAGAGTGCGGCAAGATTCATCGACTCGTGAAATTCGCCTTCGGCAACTGCTCCGTCGCCAAAGAAGCACGCGGTAATGGCAGGCCTCTTTTTCATCTTATCCGAGAGGGCAACGCCCACGGCGACAGGTAATCCGCCGCCGACGATGGCATTACCGCCAAAGAAATTTCTCGATCTATCAAATAGGTGCATTGAGCCGCCGTGGCCATGCGAGCAACCATTTGCCTTGCCGAACATCTCCGCCATGATCGCTCCGGCGGGAATGCCGCGGGCAAGGGCATGTCCGTGCTCCCGGTAGGTGGTCACGATCTTGTCTTCGGTCGTAAAGCACGGCATCGTCCCGGCGGCAATGGCCTCTTCACCGATATACAGATGCAAGAAGCCGCGGATCTTTCCAAGGCTATAAAGCTCAACGGATTTCTCCTCAAAACGACGGATCCGGATCATCTCTTTAAGTAGCCCCAAGGCTACATTGACATCGACCCGGCTCTCGGGCCGTACATTTGCGCTTGCAGCTGTCATAAAGTACTCCTTCTCAAAGAGATCGGTTGGTTTTGTTCACTTTGAACAGGTGAGGGGATGCATCGCCAAGACCAGAGTAGTACGCGCTGCATTCCGGTTCGCGCCCACGAATGATCCGCTTTCCGGCGAGCGTACCGAATTCGGCACTGACTACCGTGTACTGTCGCTGGCTATGGTCTGTGTCGTAATAGATCACCACCCAATCGGCGGTTTTCTTAAGATCGTGAGCCCGCGCAGTGTTGGAAAACATAACTGTGTAGTCATTACCGCTTCTGGTTGTATGAAGTATCGGAAGCCAGTTTTCATGTTTTGGATTAAAGCGGCGCGGTGCGATCTTATACAACAGGCCCGCTTTCGCCTTTTCCCGATACTCGCGATCGACATCAAGAATTTCTGCGATCGGTGGCTGTTGAGAGTGGAAGCTGCGGATATTTTTCGAAATGCGGCCCAAACGTGCCGAAAGTGAATCTCTTATTCCGGCGATCCGCTTCGCCCCGAAACCTCTGATGCCCGCCAGTCGACCGTCGTGCGCGGCAGCTTCAAGTTCTTCGAGCGAATCGATGCCGAGATCCTCGTGCAGCCGCTTAGCAAACTTCTTTCCAACTCCGGGCACCGATGCGAGCGACGCCAGTGGATCGATCTCGCCGCGCAGACGGTCGAGCATTGGGAACCGGCCCGTCTTAACCAGTTGAAACAACAGTCTCGACAATGTTTGTCCAATCCCCGGCAACTCGTCGAGACCGCGAATGCCTTGCTCTTGCACTAACTGATCAAGCGGCTGTCTGGTACCGCGAACCGTCTCGGCAGCGCGCAGGTAAGCGGCGATCCGAAACGGATTTGCATCCTGAGCTTTGAGAATGGCGGCGACCTCTTCAAGCCTGCCGGCAACCTTTTCGTTATATGGATTCGCTTCTGACATCTCTTTGAAGTCAAGACGATTCAAGAGTGGAAATATCACCTTCTGGAAGTCCCAGTTCGCGGGCCTTTAGTAATCTTCGCATGATCTTGCCGCTGCGGGTTTTCGGTAAGGACGCGAGGAATTCGATCTCCTTAGGGGCAACTACCGCACCTAGTTGTTTTCGCGCATGAGCTAACAGCTCGCGGCGCAGCTCACTAGTTGGCTCAAACCCGACTTTTAACGAGACGAATGCCTTAATGATTTCCATTGCGACAGGATCAGGCTTGCCGATGACCCCGGCCTCGGCAACTGCGGGATGCTCTAACAGAACGCTTTCAACTTCGAACGGACCGACCAGGTGACCCGATGTCTTGATCACGTCGTCTTTTCTGCCGACAAACCAGAAATACCCATCTGCATCCTTTCTCGCGAGATCGCCGGTCAGATAGAAGCCCGAGCTAAAACATTTTCTGTAGCGGCTGGGCTCGTTCAGATAACCTCGAAATAACGACGGAAAGTCCGGCCGAAGGGCAAGCTCGCCTTGCTCGTCAGTGCGGATAACCTCTTCCACCCTGCCGGTTTGCGTTTGTCGAACCACCGCAGCCTTTATACCGGGAAGTGGCTTGCCCATGGAGCCGGGTTTTACGTTCATCGACGCGTAGTTTGCGATCATGATCCCGCCGGTTTCGGTTTGCCACCAATTGTCATGGAATGGTCGGCCGAATACGCGTTGACTCCACAAAACCGCCTCCGGGTTGAGCGGTTCCCCAACGCTTGATAAAAACCGAAGGTTTGAGAGGTCATAATTCTTTACGATCTCATCCCCCGCTTTCATCAACATCCGAATCGCCGTTGGTGCTGAGTACCACACCGTTACTTTCTCGTCCTGGAGAGTTTGGTACCAACGCTCGGCATCAAACTCAGCCTCGTCGACTATGCTCGTTACGCCGTTCGTTAGCGGCGAAATAATGCCGTACGAAGTACCGGTCACCCAGCCCGGATCTGCGGTGCACCAGAAGATATCGTTTTCATGCAGATCAAGAGCAAGTTTTCCGGTAATGTGATGGGCCGCAACCGCGGCGTGAACGTGAATTGCCCCTTTCGGCGTGCCGGTGGTCCCGGACGTAAAGTGTAAAAGAGCAATATCCTCGGGGTCGGTCCGATCGATCTCAAAGGATGTACTCGCCGTACTCATCAGGGCGGCAATATCTAGTGTCCCCGGAATTTCGGTTGGCGTCTCGTCCCCGATAACAATGATGTGTTTTAGGCCGCCAAGAGTGTTGCGAATTCCTGCGATCTTTCGCTCATAAAGCTGCCGCGTAGTGATCAGAACGCGTGCATCTCCCAATGCGATCCTCATCCTGATCGGTTCGGGCCCAAATGCAGAGAAAAGCGGGCAAAAGACGCTTTGGTTCTTCAACGTGCCAATCGCAGCAATATAGAGCTCAGGGATACGTCCGGCGAGCGCAAAAACGCGGTCGCCCTTGGCAATGTCGAGTGCCTTCAAGACATTTGCGAATTTGCTGCTTTCTTCCGCTAATCGCTTGTATGTGTAATCGTCGGTCTTTCCGTTCCGACGCAAAAACCTCATTGCAAGGTGGCTCGCCTTTGCACCCGCCGCGTGACGGTCGACAGCCTCGTATGCAATGTTAAGTCCGCGGCCCCCGGGCAAACCGTC
>OCZT010002936.1_pt1 | contig 17550 bp, 10 predicted proteins | sample 1539031 | NCBI WGS metagenome assembly OCZT01 (sample SAMEA3539308, study PRJEB22396) | soil metagenome | biome: tundra; feature: field; material: soil | place: USA | collected 2010-05 | depth 0.15 m | reverse complement strand
GTGAGGCCTGATCCTAAAATTGCATCAATTATTATATCGCATGATGAGATAACAGGAAACTGATCAGAACTATTTATATAATTAACTTTCACCTTAGTTTCTGAATTCAGCCGGCTTAGATTTGTGTTCCAGTCATCAGAAGTCTTTTTAGCAAATTCGATATGATACACTTCTGTATTGTACCGGTTATTATCCAGTAATCGGGCAATTGCCAGTCCATCACCTCCGTTATTTCCCGGACCAGTAAAAATGAAAATCCGTTCCGATCTTTCGAATCTTGAAAGATACCATTTGACCACCTGCGAGGCAGCTCTTTCCATCAGATCGATAGAAGCTATCGGCTCCTCCTTAATGGTAGTTTCATCAATCAGCCTTATCTGATCGCATCTGAATATTTTCATCCTGATTACAATTTCTTTACAAATTTACACTCTTCATCCGTTTATTAAAAGGATGCTTCAATAATAGAACAAAAAAGAACTCAAACCGGACATTTGTAGTTCAAAAAGAATTATACATTTGTTCAATGTCAAAAACAAGAAATAAGAAAAACCAGTTAGAAATAAGTGGATATAAGTGGATATAAGTTGATATAAGTTGATATAAGTTGATATAAGTTGATATAAGTTGATATAATTGGAAATAAGTAAAATATACAGTATTAAAATAAAAATTATCAGGAGAGATTAACAATATTACACAATTTAAATAGATAAAATGTTAAAGAATCATCCCAGGGGATTACTGGTAGCTTTCTTCTCAAATATGGGAGAAAGGTTCGGATTTTATACAATGATGGCTATACTCGTACTTTTTTTACAAGCCAAATTCGGCCTTTCAGCCGAAAAAGCCGGAGGAATATACAGCTGGTTCTATTTCAGTATTTATGCACTTGCCCTGCTGGGAGGCATACTCGCTGATGCAACCAGGAAGTATAAACTGGTAATTCTGACAGGAATTTTGATAATGTTTGCAGGCTATATTATTATGGCCATTCCCGGTATGACATTGACAATCACCATAATCGGACTTTTCACAATTGCCCTGGGAAACGGCCTCTTCAAAGGCAATCTTCAGGCTGTTGTGGGACAGATGTATGATGATCCAAGGTATGCGGGTTTAAGAGATTCGGCATTTATGATCTTTTATATGGGGATCAATGTCGGGGCCCTGTTCGCTCCTTTTGCAGCAACAGGAATGAGAAACTGGTGGCTCAAAACAAATGGCTTTATTCACGATGCCAGTCTTCCATCCCTATGCCATCAGTATATCAATGGCACGATTACGGATACTTCCACTTTGCAACAACTTGCTGACAAAGTAAATCTTAGCGGCCATGTTACGGATATATCCTTATTTGCGCATAAATATCTTGAAGTATTTTCAAGAGGATACAATTATGCCTTCGGAATAGCAGCATGTACAATGGTAATATCACTTCTGGTATATATAATATTTAACAAACACCTTCCCAATAAGGAAAAGAAAACTATTGAAGTCTCCGAAAGAGTTGATTTCAGGCTGGTAACCCTCTTTGCTGCCATAGGGGCGATGGTAATTACAGCATTTGGACTTCATTTCATTCCGCAGGTCGGATGGACTGCCGGATTTGCTTTCGGGTTGTTTGCGGCATTTGTTACATGGATTGTGCTTACTGCAAGAAAAGAAGAGATGTCGAGGATCGTTGCTCTCATTCTGGTATTTATTGTTGTAATATTTTTTTGGATGTCATTCCATCAAAACGGACTTACACTTACACTGTTTGCCCGCGATTACAGCGCCAAAAGCGTTACACCATTCACAAATCTTTTCTTCAATGTAATATCCCTACTTACTGTTTGCGGATCTGTGGCAGGACTTGTACTTCTCTTAAGAAAGGGTACAGGGGTAGTAGTCAGGGTATCCGGAGGATTGCTGTTTGTTCTTTCGCTTATTATAGCTTATTACAAGATTGTCTCTGCAGCTGCTATGAACCCGATATCCCCTGAAATATTTCAGTCATTCAATCCATTATTTGTTGTTGCTCTTACTTTTCCCGTTATGGGATTTTTTGCCTGGTTGAACAAGAAGAACATTGAGCCTTCAGTGCCAAAAAAGATTGGATTCGGAATGATAATTGCATCAGCCGGCTTTATTATTTTGCTGATAAGTTCAATACACCTCCCCTCACCACATTTGCTCAAAGGTGCTCCGGTTCCGGATCCTGAAAGAGTAACATCATACTGGCTCATAAGTATTTACCTTGTACTTACCGTGGCAGAGCTTTTTCTCAGCCCGATGGGGTTATCATTTGTATCAAAAGTTGCTCCCTCGCGTTTTCAGGGATTAATGCAGGGAGGATGGCTTCTTGCCACAGCAGTTGGGAATAAACTTCTTTTTGTTGGAACGCTTTTATGGGATAAAGTCGAATTATGGCAGATCTGGCTGGTTTTCATTTTATGTTGCCTGACATCTGCAGCTTTCATCTTCTCGATTATGAAGAAGCTTGAGAATGAGGGAAAGGGGTGAAAGTATTAACCATTTCCCTGGGCTTCCCAGAAATCTGACTGACCTATATACATATCTCATTAATATAGGATTTCAATCAACAATTTTTATTATCGTATCAAATAATTTTTACAGGTCGTAAGTTTAAGATATCTCACCTTGTTGCTAATGACAATATCTTATAAACAATAGATTAAAAGAGACTTGCAGAATGATAATTGGAATTCTGTTTTTTTACAGTACTGTTTTTGGATAAATAGATTCCTCGCTGCGCTCGGAATGACACAGCATATTTTGTTTAAGGAGAAGAGATGGCGGTTCGCGGTAATGAATTGTTGACTATTTAAAGACTCAAACGAACCGCCATCTCTTCTCCCTTTACGTTACTCCTTAGGATGTCATTCCGAGCGCAGCGAGGAATCTCCAGCTTTAAAAATCGATTTGTCATGAATCCTGATGTGCAATATTTTGCATGAGTGCTCGGAATAAGAGATCTTCCTCAATTTATAAAAATTTAAAAAATACTAATGATGTTTATTAACTTCTTTAGTATTTTAGTTAAACTTTTTTCAATTTATAGCGCTAATCAGTTAATAGGTATAATAAATCATAGGACATTTGAGTAATTTTGCTATTTTTACGACTGATTTTTGTGCATCTATTGAGATGCATTTTCATTTTATATAGCTTTACATAATGAAAGTTCTGAAGTTTGGCGGTACATCAGTCGGATCTCCTGAAAGAATAAAGGGAGTAAAAAGAATAATTGAAGCGGAAGATTCTCCTTGCCTGATCGTTATATCTGCCTTCCAGGGAATTACCGATGAGCTTAAGCATTTAAGCGAACTAGCTTCAATCAGGGATGATGAATATATGATCCTTCTTGAAAAGGTCATCACCAGGCATATCGATTTTGCAAAACAATTGATTCCCAAAAACAAACTGAATGCGGTTTTAGAAGACATCAGGAATATCTCAGATGATCTTAGAGAAACTCTGAATGGAATTTACCTGCTGCGTGAACTAACCAAACATTCACTCGACCAGGCACTTGGCACCGGTGAAATTCTGTCATCAATGATAATAAGCAACCTGATCGCCGATAGCCGGCTGATTGATGCGCGGAATTTTATCAAGACAGACAGCAACTTCGGATATGCTTCAGTCGATTTTGAAAGGACCAACAGCCTGATAGCAAAAAATCTTGCAGGAATAAAAAAACGCATAATAGTTCCCGGATTTATTGCAAGCAATGCGAGAGGAGAAACAACAACACTCGGAAGAGGAGGCTCAGATTATACAGCTTCTATTTTTGCAGCAGCGCTGAATGCCGAGAGTCTGGAAATATGGACCGATGTCGATGGATTTATGACAGCTGATCCCAAGAAAGTCGAGAGAGCCTATGCAATAGAAAACCTTACTTACTCCGAAGCAATCGAATTATCCCATTTCGGCGCAAAAGTGATCTACACTCCCACTCTGCGCCCGGTATACAAAAAAAACATTCCCATTCTTGTTTTAAATACATTCAATCCGGCAGCAAAAGGGACCATTATCAGCGGTAAGTCGATAGATAACAATAAAAGCCCTATAAAAGGAATTTCATCAATTGACCATATTGATCTGATAACATTGCAGGGAACAGGAATGGTTGGCGTTACAGGAACATCCATGAGACTCTTCGGAGCACTGGCCAGGAAAAATATAAATATAGTCCTGATAACCCAGGCTTCTTCAGAATATTCCATAACCTTCGCAGTGAGTCCGGCAGATTCGGTTATTGCTGCAGATGCAATAAATGATGAGTTCAAAATAGAAATTGAGCTTAATAAGGAAATAAAGATCCTGATCGAGAAAAATCTGTCGATAATAGCAATTGTTGGTGAACGGATGAAGAACACACCCGGTATCTCGGCCACACTTTTCAGGTCTCTTGGCATGAACGGGATAAATGTTGTCGCAACTGCGCAAGGTTCCTCTGAGCTGAACATTTCAGTTGTCATAAAGTATGAGAGTCTGAAAAAAGCGCTTAATGTTATCCATGACGGCTTTTTCCTTTCCCGGTTCAAAGAGATGTATCTGTTTATTGCAGGTATAGGTATGGTGGGATCAAGTCTTATGAAACAACTTCAAAAACAATATTCCACTCTTGTATCTGAACATAACCTGAAGATAAATCTTATCGGAGTGATTAATTCCAGGAAAATGATTATCGATAAGAAAGGCATTCCGCTGGAGAATTACAAGGAAGCGTTGAAGACTTCAGGGGAAAAAGGAGATATTTCAGTTTTTATCCAGCAGATGACAAAGCTGAATTTCAGGAATGCTGTCTTCATCGATTGTACAGCCAATGAAGATGTGGCTTCGCGTTATGCTGAGATTCTTTCAAAATATGTTTCAATTGTAACTGCAAATAAAATTGCCTGTTCCTCGGCACAAAGTTATTACCAGCAACTAAAAAGCATTGCGAATGAGCGCGGGATCAGATTTATGTACGAAACAACCGTGGGAGCCGGGTTGCCGATTATCAAAACAATTAATGACCTTGTTCTGAGCGGAGACAAAATACTTAAGGTAGAAGCTGTGCTTTCAGGAACAATGAATTTCATCTTCAATGAACTCAGTCCTGAAGTTCCGCTAAGCAGTGCAATCAGAAAAGCCAGGGAAATAGGTTATTCCGAACCCGATCCCCGGATAGACCTCAGTGGCACTGATGTTGTAAGAAAAATTATGATACTGGCACGTGAAGCCGGTTATTCCATCGAAAAAGAAGATGTTGTTATTAACAAATTTCTACCCGATGAATGCTTCGAGGGTGATCTTAATAATTTCTTTGAAAAAGTCAGGGAATATGATGCTGAATTCGAACAAAAAAGGAAGAAGCTAACTTCACATAACCTGAAGTGGAGGTTTTTTGCAACTATGGAAATGGGCAAAGCAAAGGTTGAACTTCTTGAAATCGGTCCGGAACATCCTTCTTTTAATCTGGAAGGAAGCAATAATATTATCCTCCTTACCTCAAACAGATATAATGAGCTTCCCATGGTGATCAAAGGATACGGAGCAGGTGCTGAAGTAACAGCGGCCGGGGTATTTGCCGATCTGATGCGGGTGGTTAACGTATAAGGCAAAAGGCAAAAGGAGAAAGTTGAGAACTGAAAACTGAAAACTGAAAACTGAAAACTGAGATCAGAGATCAGAGACCAGAGACGAAAAAATAAGAATACAAAAACCGCACATTTGAAAAAAAAACCAATAAAATATTATTCAACAAACTTAAAGTCGCCCGAGGTTTCCTTTAAAGAAGCTCTTCTCAAAGGACTGGCCCCTGACGGAGGATTATATCTGCCTACTTCCCTTCCTTTAATATCCCACAGTGAACTTGAGAACTTTTCATCCAGAAAATATCATGAAATTGCTTTTTATGTCCTTTGCAAAATTATTGGAAGTGAAATAGATAAAGAAGAATTAGCAGGGCTTTGTGCCGAAGCGTATAACTTTGATGTGCCGCTAGAAAAGGTATATGGACGGAAATATATAATGCGTCTGGATCAGGGCCCTACTGCCTCATTTAAAGATTTTGCAGCAAGGATGATGAGCCGTCTGATGCAGTATTATTTATCTCTTAACAATCAACATCTTACAATACTTACTGCCACATCAGGGGATACTGGCAGCGCTGTGGCCAATGCATTTTATGGATTGAAAAACATCAATGCAATAATATTATTTCCGGAAAAAGAAGTGACCCTGATGCAACGAAAACAGATGACCACTTTGCACAATAATATTAAAATCATTGCTTTAGACGGGAAGTTTGATGATTGCCAGAAACTGGTCAAGCTGGCATTTCTGGATCCGGAGCTGTCGTCCTTTCCTCTGACTTCAGCCAATTCAATAAATATCGGGAGGCTATTGCCACAATCGGTTTATTATTTTTATGCCTATACGAAGCTCGCTGCAAATATTGATGAAAATGTCATTTTCAGTGTGCCATCAGGCAATTTCGGTAATCTGATGGGCGGACTCATTGCGAAGAAAATGGGACTTCCGGTAAAACAATTTATCATTTCAACAAATGCAAACGACGAAGTCCCGGAATTCTTAAGTACAGGAAAATACCAGTCAATAAATCCATCAAAGAACTGCATTTCCAGCGCTATGAATGTTGGCCATCCCAGCAACCTGGCCAGAATTGTTGCTTTTTACGGAGGCATAATGAATGAAACAGGAACCATCATCAAACAACCTGATATGGATCAGATGCATGAGGATCTTTTTGCAGTGAGTGTTACAGATGAAGAGACAAGGAATACAATCGGTGAAACATACAGAAAATACAATTTTTTACTCGAACCACATGGAGCAGTAGCCTGGAAGGGGTTAAAAGAATATTCAGATTTAAACAGGAGATCAACAACGGGGAAATCACTATTAATAGCTCTTGAGACGGCTCATCCTGCAAAATTTCCGCAGGAATTACGGCAAATTTTAAATATTGAACCTCCAATGCCAAATTCCCTGTCGGGACTGGAGACGAAACGGGAAGACTTTGTTTCCATGGAAAATAATTACGGGTTATTTAAGGATTTTATACTTAATTTTTTAAAATAAAAATCTCATGTATCTTGTTTGTTCAGACCTCGAAGGAGTTTTTGTACCCGAAATATGGGTAAGTGTATCACAGCATACTGGTATAGATGAGCTGAAACTTACAACTCGTGAAATTAGTGACTATAATGTCCTTATGAAGAGAAGACTTGAGCTTCTGCAAAAATACGGACTGACCTTGCGTGACGTACAGAATGTTATTTCCCTTCTCAAACCACTTCCCGGCGCGTTGGAATTTATCGACTGGCTCAGGACTAAAACCCAGCTTATTGTAGTTACAGATTCTTTTACTGAATTTGCTGAACCCCTCATAAGACAACTGGGTAGACCAACTCTCCTCTGTCATCATCTTACCACTGATAAAGAAGGGATAATCAGAGATTACAATCTCAGACAGGAAGATGCAAAAAGACATGTGGTTGATGCACTTCATAGTCTTATGTATAAGGTAATTGCCATTGGAGATTCATATAACGATATTTCGATGCTCAGAAAAGCAGACCATGGAATACTTTACAATCCTCCCCAGAATGTAGCAGATGAACACCCCGATCTGGAGGTCATTAAAACCTATCAGAGTCTCAGACGTGTTATTTCTCAGATAATTAATGATGATGAATAACCGGATTAAGCGATTAAATTTAATCTGCTTATCAGTTTGCGGTAAGGTTTTGTCTTTCCTGTAATACTTTCTGTAATGATCTTTCATCATATCCAATAATCTGTTTTAATAAATAATGTATATTGGTGGACTGATAATCCATTAATTTTCTATTTTTACTCATACTCAATCTTGACCTTAACCTTAAAAAATTAGCCGGCCTTATGAAACTTCCTCCATCCTCTAAAAACTGGTTAACAATTATAGGTTCAATAATTGCCATTATCAACCTGGCGCTTATAATTGTATTATTTGTTATCTCAACAATTTTTAATAAAGCCAATTCAAACCTTGGCTTGTTTATCTATATTATCCTTCCGGGTTTCATGATATTCGGGCTTTTGCTGATACCTGTGGGCATGATCCGTGAGAGAAGAGTACATCGGAAAAGCGGTATTCATGAGGAAGGGAAATACCCCCGCATTGACCTGAACGATCTGAGGCACAGAAATGCTTTTATTATATTTACGGTATCAACTATCATCATTCTTTTCCTTTCAACCCTTGGAAGCTTTCAGGCTTTCCATATTACCGAATCTGTGGAATTTTGCGGTACATTATGCCACAAGGTAATGGAGCCAGAATACACGGCTTACCAGAATTCCCCTCATGCAAATGTTGCCTGCGTTGAATGTCATGTTGGATCAGGCGCATCGTGGTATGTAAAATCAAAACTTTCCGGATTGCACCAGGTATATGCAGTGATAGCAAATACTTATCCCCGTCCGATTGAAACACCGCTTCATGACCTGCGTCCTGCACGGGAAACATGTGAAAGATGTCACTGGCCGCAAAAATTTTATGCACGTACATTATGGACAAATAAATATTTTTTGGCCGATTCGTTGAATTCTGAATGGGACATTATACTCCAGATGAAGACCGGACCTGAATACAGCGGACTTGGTCTTAAGGAAGGAATTCACTGGCATATTAATCCCTCTGTAAGTATTGAGTATATCTCAGAAAATGACAAACGCGAGAATATAACCTATGTAAAATATACAAACAAATCAACCGGAGAAGTAACTGTTTACAGAAACGGGACCAATCCCATATCCGATAGTGTTCTTGCAGTATCTGCAGCAAGGACGATGGATTGTATTGATTGCCATAACAGGCCGTCCCATAACTATAATTCCCCTCCGGTGTATTTCGACAAAGCTATGATCAAAGGTGCAGTTTCTAAAAACATACCCTTCTTTAAAAAGGTGGCAATGGGTATATTGAAAGATACTTATAGTGACAGGGATACCGCTCTAATGAAAATAAAAAACGGGATATCTGAGTTTTACAAATCGGGCTATAGCGATTATTATAATAAGAATAAAAATCTTATCGACAGTTCAATTACTGCAGTTCAAAAAGCTTTCACACAGAATACGTTCCCTAAAATGAAAGTAACCTATGATCATTACCCGGAACATATCGGGCATCTTGAATCTGACGGATGCTTCAGGTGCCATAATGATTCTTTCAAAGCCTCAAACGGACGAAAAATCTCCCGTGACTGTAATCTCTGCCATAATATTGTCGGGCAGGGTAAACAGGGTTCGATGAAATACACCAACATAAAAGAAAATCTTGAATTTGAACATCCGGTAAATATAGGTACTGCATGGAAAGAGGCTAATTGTTCGGAATGTCATAAATTCCTGTATTGAAATAAGATAAAAGACAAAAGACAAAAGGCAAAAGTTAAGTCTAAAATTTAATGCCCGAAGAAGTAAGACTTTAAACTGAAGACTGAGCTCTTTTTAAGATATTACAAGGTATTGCAGAGTTCATATGCGTTGGAATGTTTGATTTTCAGGTGATAGATAATGTAAACACAGCTACCGAGATACTTGGAAGTCTCAGAAACCGGGAAAGAAAATGGTATTCCTAAATTCTATTTAAGAATTTCTGAAGTATACCGGTCCGCTATAGAAGCCTGATCTGTTGAAAGGCCTGAAATAAGCACGATCCTGTTTCCTTTCCAGGCAAGAAATACAGTGCCGTTATATCCGTCTTTTAAAACGTATCTGCTGTTCTCGGTATCTGCAGCTTCGGTACCTGTTGCATTAAGATATGCTTCAATTATTTTATGAGATTCTTCAGTAGTCTTATTCTCCAGTATAAATATCGAAAAGACATCATTTCCTGCTTCATAGTTCGCTTTAAAGGCATTACTGAGAAATTTATGACCCAGTACACTTTCATTAATATAAGTCTCTTCATTGGCCTTTTTACCAGCTGATGGAAAGAGAGAAAGTGCAGAAGGCATTTCAGACTTGCCCGGAATCAGATCTGCAACAATTTGAGCCAGTGATTCGGCAGATTTCATCGTACTCTCATTTTTAGAGTATGTCCTGATCTTAACATAATAGCCGGCCTTAAAGAAATTTATTGCACCGTCTGATGTAATATATCCCTGTGAACCCAGATTCTGAAAATTGAAGGACGGGGAACGTTCGGTTGAATATATTCCAAACGCCATCGTTTGGTCAGAGTGCTTATAAACTTCAATCTTTATAACATTTTTTCCTTTTTTATATTCTGCAACATGCAGATCTATAAAATTATAAGCAAGATATATATCCGCTGCTCCATTTATATAATCCCATAAATTTCCCGGCAGGTAGACAGGATAATCAGTGGTTTTTTTAAAGCCTTTAAGATCAGGAAGTTTTATATCCTGGGCAAAGGAGGAACCTGATAGCATAATCAGGATAATGGTAATAAAAAATTTGTTTTTCATATTCAAAGAATTGAAGATTCTATTTAATGACCTCAAAAACCGGAAATATAAATCAAAGTTTGCATTTATCTGTGAATCTCTGTGCTTCTTTGTGTAACTCTGTGCAAGTTCTTATTTTTAAGTTACACAGAGTGACACTAAGGGTACACAGAGGGCGACGGAGAAAATTCAGCGGACAGTTGGTAGAAAGGATATGATCAATTTATACCAAAAAATCTGAAGGAACGTTTACAAGTCTTGAAATATCTGCAATTTTCTCTCTTACATCAAACTTTTTAGTGCACTTCACATTACAGAAACTGCACTCTCTGCATGGATTATCATTGGTTCCAAGCTCGCTTAACAGCGACTGAGCCATAGCCGTGTTCGAATAGCCATAAGCATACATATAAGCCCGCATCAGGTCCGGCACGGGAAGATTCTTTTTACACGATTTAAGACACACTGTACAACCGGTGCAATAAAGTCCTTTTTCAGCGCTGGCGATTAAAAGATCCTTCTTTTCCTGGTCTGTTATTGTAATGTCAGCCATAATTTTAACATTCAGATCGAGCTGATCAAAGTCGGTCATCCCAGGAATTGTTGTTGTTACATCGGGATTTGACAAGACCCATTTCAGAGCAGCCGTTGAATTAATAGGTTTGGTTTTTTCTTTATCGAGAAAACCGCCTCCTGCCATTGTCTTCATAGCTACAATTCCTATTCCGGCCTGACTGGCTTTCTTGATGGAATTGTTCAGCTCAGCTACGTATGTCTGCTTAAAATTATAAGCTGTAAGAATTACATCCCAGTATTTCATTGAGGCAGCGGCATCAACAACGACAGGTTCGTTAGAATGTGTGGAAAAACCTGCGAATTTTATTTTACCTTCCTTTTTAAGAGTTTTTATTGCATTTAAAATAGGCTTATATTCGAGTAATTCAGGATTTCTGACATCATGAACATACAAAATATCAACATAATCCATTTTTAATCTCGAAAGACTTGTACTGAATTTTGATAGAAAATCTTCAGCGGTTGTCTGCTCAGATGGCTTGCCTTCCCTGTCAACGCCGGCAGGTTTAATTTTTGTAGCAAGATAAAATGAGTTCCTGGGATAATCTTTAAGAAGATTTCCGAGCATGATTTCATTATTCCCATTCTGATAAACATTAGCCGTATCAAAAAGCTTTATACCCTTTTCGTAAGCTGCTTTGCAGAGGTTCGGATTGTCAGCTCTCATAACTCCAAAACTGATTACCGGAATTTTCATCCCGGTATTACCAAGAGTTCTTAAGATAATATCTTTCTGCTGATCTGATTTTGCTGATGTTAATGATGGCGATAATGCCACTATTCCTGCAGCTCCTGCAATACCGGTTTTAAGAAACCCTCTTCTGTTTATATTTTTCATCAAAAATTCACTTTTAAATTATTACAAATTTGAATTATGAAAAAACTTAGTTTTGCAATTTCACCCTTTATGCAGTCGTGAAGTCGAATAATAACTCTATTTAAGGCTTCTGATTCTTACCTCAATACCGGAATCCTTCAGCAATTTCACAATTTCATTTGTGTCTGTTTCTCCAAAATGATAGGGATAAAGGATCTTAGGCTTAAATGCAAGGGCAGCATCGGCAACCATGGACGGAGTCATAGTATAAGGGAGATTCATTGGAAGGAATGCAACATCTATATTTTTAAGCGATTTCATCTCAGGCGTGTTCTCGGTATCGCCGGCGACGTAAAATCTTTTCCCTCCTATCGTAAGGATATATCCTATTCCCGCTCCTTTCGGATGAAAAGGATGGCCCGGAGAACTCTCGTTTACGATATTGTAAGCTGGCACTGCTTCAATAATAATGTTATTTATTTCCTGCCTGTCTCCAGCCTTCATAGCCATTGCCCATGAAACCTTTGCAAGGGAGTTTTGATTGCAGAAAAGTAACGTTCCGGGCTTCTTCAGATCCCCTATTAAATTGACATCCAGATGATCGCCATGTTCGTGTGTAACCAGAATAAGATCGGCTTTCGGAAGAAAGTCATAATTCCCCGATGACCTTACAGGATCTATATAAATGACAAATCCGTTCACTTTAAACATTAGTGATCCATGCCCGATAAAGTGCAATTCAACTTTTCCGGTGTTTGTGATAATCTTATCAAATTCAGGAGGTTCCTGAGAAAAACCGGGAATTGTCATAGCTGTAAAAATTAGTATTATAAATGCTTTCTTAAATGTATCCAGGTTGCAGTTCCTCATATCAGTAAATTTAAAAGTCAGACAATATACAAAGATCAGAAATTATTTAATAAATATTTACCTCTTTTTATATTACTCATCAAATATCTTACCATCAAAATAATAATATATTGATTTTTTAATAACTTGCCTCCGGAATTTAGGTCAAGGTGTTAATTTATTAAAATTGATGCGTTTAGGGAAAGATAAACAGGCTACCTTATTAGCAGTTTTTCTGGTTTTTGCAGCATCAGCCAGCGGACAGGTGGGAAAAAGTTACAAATTTCCTCTAAATGGTAATTTGCAGAAAACCGATGTCATAAACGGATGGCAATCTATCATTATAAACTATTCAATATCTGAGATCAACATTGAAAGTATAACAAATGATGCCGGATCATTTTATCGTATATCTATTCCCGGCCATATTCCTTCATCTGACCCGGGGAAACCTGAGCTTCCGGTCTTTTGCCGGCTGATCTCAATTCCGGGAGGATCAGGGTACAGAGTAAAAATATCAGATGTCAGAACATCAAAAATAAACCCGGCATCGAAAAAAATTACCGGACTTCTTTTTCCTGCCCAGGAAAGTGAAACAAAGGAAATCCAGCAGACAAAACCAGTTTTTAAAATTGATAAATCTGCTTATGCCACAAGAGGAATTATATCCTCGGACACTGTAAAAATTGAACCGCTGGGTACTGTAAGAAATAATAAACTTGCAAATCTTTATGTTTCGCCCGTAAGATATAATCCGCTTACAAACTCTCTTGAGATCATCACATCGATGAAAATTGAGATAACATTTTCAAATTCAGCCAATGTTGCTCCAAAATCTCTTGTCGCACAACCAGGATCTATTAATGAATCACTTAATAAGGGAATTCTGAATTACAATCCCGGGCAGGTAATACCTGGATTCTCGAGCAAACCGGTTAAAATGGTCATAGTAACCGATGTTGCATTTAAGAAACAACTTCAGCCGTTTTTTAAATGGAAAACCCAGAAGGGTTTTAAGCTTATTGTTATCTACAGGGGAACCGGAATGGCGGGTAATGATTATATGCAAATAAAAGATACACTCAAAAGTATTTACAATTCTTCTACAGAAAGCGATCCTCCGCCCGAATATCTGCTGATAATCGGAGATGTCAACAGAGTTCCCTATTATGGTTCAGATGGTAACGGCAACGTCACCGATATGTATTACGGTGAATTTAATGGTAATGGCAACTATATTCCTGAAATGTTTATTGGCAGATTGCCAGTTGCTGATACCAATGAAGTAAAAACTGCCATTACAAAAATCATTCAGTATGAGAAGTTTCAATTTGCTGACACAAATAAATTTTATTCGAGGGCACTTGTTAGCGCAGGTTATGATGAAAGCAATGCCATTTATATGAATGGCCAGGTAAATTATGCAGTTACAAACTATCTGACAAAAGCAAACAGGATAAACGAATATCACTTTTACTGTCCCGATTCCTATACGGCAAAAGATTCTATAATAAAACTAATAAATAATGGCGTTTCCTTTATAAATTATACTGGTCACGGTGAGGCAGACGGATGGTTACATGTTAATATTAAAACACCTGATATTCAGTCATTTAGAAACAAAAACATGTATCCTTTTGTAATAAGCAACGCCTGCAGGACAGCACAGTTTAACCTGCCAACTTCATTTGGAAACAGGATGATGCTAACAGCCGATAAAGGAGCTATCGGGTTCATAGGATGTTCAAATGATTCATACTTTAATGAAGATTATTACTGGTCAGTTGGTCCGGGAATTATATCTGCCAATCCAATATATGATGGATCATCTCTTGGCGCCTACGACAGGATGTTCCATACTCATGGGGAATCGCCTTCAGACTGGTATTATACCCTTGGTCAGATTAACTATGCAGGAAATATGGCAGTGAGCGCCAGCACTTCAAAATGGAAAAAGTACTATTGGGAAACATATAATGTTGTAGGCGATCCGAGCCTTATTCCTATCCTGGGAACTCCGGGATCATTTAAGGCGTCCTTACCTGATACCTTGCCGAATGGTATCAAATCACTTTCACTGAATGTAGATCCATTTGCTTATGTAGCTGTTTCGCATTTCGATACCCTTTGGGACGCTTCATTTGCATCAGCTTCCGGTTCTGTAGTTCTTGGTATGCCTGGGCTTTCAAATGATTCATGTCTTGTTGTCATAACGGGTCAGAATAAAGTCCCCGTGATAAAGACAATACATATCTCAAATATCAGGAAAGAATTTATAAATCTTTCGGCCACCACAATAGATGACAGTAAGGGAAATAACAATAACCTTGCTGATTATGGAGAATCAATATACCTGAAACTTAAAATCAGCAATCTCGGACTCACCGACGCCCATAATCTCTATGCAAAAATCTCCTCTTCGTCGGATCTGGTATCAGTCACGAGCGACTCAGCATATATAGGAACTTTGCAGGCACAATCTGATATGGTTCTTGCGAATAGCCCTGGCATATCTATTTCCAATGACGTACCCGATTTATCGGTGGTTACATTTAATCTTATATTAAAAGATCAGCTGTCTGAGAAACACTATTCAGTTGATATCTGTATTCATGCTCCCGATCTGCAGATCGTAAATTGCATAGTTGATGATAAAATTGTGGGAAACGGCGATTTCATTCCTGATCCCGGAGAGACATTCAACCTGGTTTTCAAGGTTCGCAACCTGGGAAGCAGTAACATAAATGGACAATTTAATATTTCCAGTTCTGACAACGATTTATCTATTGTGCAACCTAGTGTTAAGTCAGGCGTACTGCAGTTCGGACAGATCACTGATATTCCAGTAATGGCGAAGCTTTCAGAAACAGTTCCCGTTGGAAGCCTTTTATCAGTTTCATCAATTCTCGATTGCAGCCCTTATATTGTGGATAAGGATTTCTCTTTCAGGGTCGGAAAGGTCAGGGAGAGTTTCGAATCATCTTCTTTTAATGTTTTCCCATGGATCAATATAAGTCCTATACCGTGGATTATCGATTCAACAAAAACTTACGATGGCAATCTTTCTGCCAGATCAGGGGCAATATCTGATAACGGATCAACCTCACTGGTTATAAGGACCATCTATGCAAGGGATGATTCTGTTAAATTCTTTTACAGTGTTTCATCAGAACCAAACTATGATTTCCTTTCATTCAAGCTTAATGGAGTGGAAATGCTTAAGAAGTCGGGCGAAGTTCCCTGGACCAGGGCTGCTTTTGCTGTTTCCGCCGGACTTAATAAAATGGAATGGAGCTACATAAAAGATAAGACAATGTCTGCGGGTACTGATTGCGCATGGATTGATATGATCGATTTTGCGCAGTCAAGTCCTTTAACCTATATTCAAAGGGACCTTCAAGTTGCCAGAGTTGTTGTGCCCTCAGACAATGGACAGTATGGACTGGAAAACATTGGAGTCAAGGTTCTGAATGTCGGTAAGGATACGTTAAACGGATTCAATCTGGCATACCAGATAAATGACAATTATCCTCCTGTTGAACAGTATTTTGATAACAAGGTTATTCCTAATGGTGATACAGTAAAGGTATCATTCATGGTTAAAGCTGATCTTTCAAAATACGGAATATACAAAATCATTACGTATGGATTTAATAACAGAGATGATTATCCTTTTAATGACACGATAACAGCTAAAATTGAAAACACAAAAATCAATGAAACACTAACTGTATTTCCAAATCCGTTTGGCAATAATCTTACAATCAATGTTAACTCCCCGGTTGATGACAAAATTGAAGTGTCCATCACCAATATTTCCGGTATAAAACTTTATGACATTGAAAAAGAAATTAGTAGAGGAAGCAATTCATTTACTATCAGTGATTTCAGACTAGTGTCCTCATTATATTATCTTAACGTTAAGGGAACTATATTTGATAAAACTATTCCTATTCTGAAAATAAATAAATGATTTACTAACTGATTAGCAGGATTAATATGTCAACCATAACACCTATCAGGGAAACAGCATTTGAATTGTTTAAAAAGTATAATAAGTCGGAAAGCCTTCTGAAACATGCTCTGTCAGTTGAGAGTGTAATGCGATATATGGCAAGTAAAAACAGAGAAGATGAGGAGAAGTGGGGGATCGTCGGTTTGATTCACGATCTTGATTATGAAATGTATCCTGATCAGCATTGCATCATGACTGAAAAAATATTAAAAGAGAATAACTGGCCCGAAGAATACATTAGGGCAGTCTTAAGTCATGGCTGGGGTCTGGCAACTGATGTGCAACCACTTACTCTTCTCGAGAAAACAATTTACGCTGTTGATGAATTAACAGGTCTGGTTGCCACCAGCGCTCTTGTAAGGCCCTCAAAAAGCGTTCTTGACATGGAGGCAAGATCAGTAAAAAAGAAATGGAACGATAAAAAATTCGCTGCAGGAGTCGACCGGTCGGTTATTGAGAAAGGCGCTGAAATGCTCGGAGTAAGCCTCGATGAGCTAATTACCGATTGTATCATGGGTATGAGGAGCGTTGCGAAAGAAATTGGGTTGCATGGATAAATTCCCTCCCACACTCCTCCACTAAGCTACGCTTTATACACATTTCAATAATTGAGGCTTTGAATCATCAAAATCTATCATCAAATTAGTCAGGATTACTGGTCATACTGATAAGATTCCTCACTTCGTTCGGAATGACAATTTATTTTTAGTAGCATAGGGAAAAAGTGGCGATTCGCCACATCAATCTGAATTTTAGTATCTGTCTTGTCCTAAAATAGGTTTACACATAAAAGTGTAAAATGGACAAAAGAATTA
>OCZT010002935.1_pt1 | contig 17551 bp, 16 predicted proteins | sample 1539031 | NCBI WGS metagenome assembly OCZT01 (sample SAMEA3539308, study PRJEB22396) | soil metagenome | biome: tundra; feature: field; material: soil | place: USA | collected 2010-05 | depth 0.15 m | reverse complement strand
AGGTGCACAAACATAGCGCGGTGGTGCAGATCCCGCGCATCCTGCCGCGCATGGTGAAGCTGCCGCGGAACGATGCGCGCCGGGACTACGTCTTCCTGGATCGCCTGATCGGGCATTACCTGGCGGATCTATTCCCGGGGACAAAGCTGCTGGGCTACTGGCTGTTCCGCGTGACGCGCAACAGCGAACTTTACATCGACGAGGAGGAGACGGCGAACCTGCTCAAGGCGGTCGAGAACGAGGTGCACAACCGCCGCAAGGGGGATGCGGTGCGGCTGGAGGTCGATCACCATTGCCCGCTTGCCGTGCGCGAGCCGCTGCTCAAGACGCTGCGGCTGGGGCCCGACGACCTTTACCTGATCGACGGCCCGCTGAGCCCGAAGCGGCTGATGTCGCTGACCGAAGGGGATCATTCGCCCGAGTTGCGCGACGCGCCGTTCGTGGCGCCGTTGGCGGCCAAACTGCGGCATCGGCCCGACTTGTTCGCGGCCATCCGCGAGCGGGACATTCTGCTGCATCACCCGTACGAAACCTTCAACAGCGTGGTGGAGTTCCTGGAGGTGGCCGCGGCGGACCCGGACGTGCTGGCGATCAAGCAGACGCTCTATCGCACCGGCGGGGACCGGCGCATCATCGGCGCGCTGGAGAGCGCCGTCCGGAACGGCAAGCAGGTGACGGCGGTGGTGGAATTGCGGGCCCGGTTCGACGAGGCGAACAACATCCAGTGGGCGCGCCAGCTCGAGGAGGCGGGCGTGCACGTCGTCTATGGCCTGGTGGGCTACAAGATTCACGCCAAGAGCTGCCTGGTGGTGCGCCGGGAAGGATATGACATCCGCCGCTACGTCCACCTGGCCACCGGCAACTATAATCCCACGACCGCGAAGCTTTACACCGATCTGGGGCTGCTCACGTGCCGCCCGGACTTCGGCGAGGACGCCACGAATTTCTTCAATCTGCTGACGGGCATTTGCCAGTTCCAGCGCCTGCAAAAGCTCGTGGCAGCGCCGTTCGATCTACACGACCGCTTGCTCGGGCTGGTCGAGCGCGAACAGCAGAACGCCCTTCAGGGCTTGCCCGCGCGCATTATCCTCAAGCTAAACTCGCTGGCCGATCGCGAAGCCATCGAGGCGCTGTATCGAGCCTCGGCGGCGGGCGTGAAGATCGAGATGATTGTCCGCGGCATCTGCTGCCTGCGACCGGGCCTCAAGGGCGTGAGCGAGAACATCACAGTGCGGAGCATCGTGGACCGGTTCCTGGAACACAGCCGGATCTATTATTTCGAGAACGCGTGTCAGCCGCAGGTGTTTATCAGCAGCGCGGACTGGATGCCGCGCAACTTCTTCCGGCGGATCGAGTTGGCCATTCCCGTGGAGGACGGCGTGTTGCGCGAACGGCTGATCAGCGAAGTGCTCGCGATTACCCTGGCGGACACTGCCAAGGCCCGCTTCCTCCAGCCGGATGGGTCGTATCGGCGCCCCGCCGCCGCCGCGGGTGACAAGCCCATCCGCAGCCAGGCCCGGTTCCTGGCCCTGTCCGCGGCGGAAGAGGATGCGCCGCGCAAACCGGTTGACGGCAAGGCGCGGTATCCGCAGGTCCGGCTTGCCCCGCCGCCGCTCGCCGCGCCGAAGGGAAAGAAATAGGCCCGGCATGAAACGCGCCGCGCCAATCTCCGCAGCGAACGAGCCCGGCTCGCGCGGCCCGGGATTGCTGGCCGGCTCACTGAAGCAGCAATGGAAGCGCTACCGGAAGCAACTGAAGCGCTGCCAGCACGAGTGTTCCCCCAGGGCGATCCATGCCTTCCGCGTCGAAACCCGGCGGCTGGTGTCCACCCTGGAACTGCTGAGCGGGTTTCTACCCTCGCGGCAGATGGAAAAGGCGCAACGCATACTCAAGCACCACCGGGACGCCTTCGACGAATTGCGCGACACCCAGGTGCAGTTGGCGGCCGTCGGCGGCATGCGGCGGGCCTTTCCCGCCCTGAGCCCGTTTTACGCGTGCCTGCGAGAGCGCGAGGAGCGGTTGACCCGCAAGACCTGCAAGCGCCTCACGGAGGTCAGGACCGGTCGCCTGGGCAAACTGATTGCCGGCTGTCGCGGGGAAGTGGAGGAGCAGCTCACGAAATGCGCGCCCCGGAGGGCGCTGGCGGTGCTCGTGCGGTCGGTGGACCGCGCCTTCCGCCGGACGCGGCAACTGCGAGGGCGCATCGACGCGAGCGACACCTGGACCATCCACCGTACGCGCGTGGCGTTCAAGAAGTTCCGCTACATGGTCGAGGCCTTGGCGGAGCATCTGCCGGGGATTGCGGCGGAGCGGCTGGCCGCGCTGCGCCAGTACCAGACGATGATGGGCGAGATTCAGGACTCCGAAGTGCTGCTGGCCACGCTGGACAAATTTCTGCTGCGGCAGGAGATTAAGCCGGGTGCCGCGCACCGCTTCCGCGCGGAACTGCTGCGCCGGCGCCAGCGTTTGATCCGCGTTTACCTGAAAGCAGCGGATCAATTGCTCGAATTTTGGCCGCTGCCGAATAGTGGGGCAGGCGTCTCGCCTGCCCAGGCACGGCGGGAATTCGAGCCGAAAGTTAGCAGCGTATGAATTTGTATATCTTGCGCCACGGCATCGCGGTGGAACACGGCGCGCCCGGTTATGCGAAAGATGCCGACCGGCCGCTCACGCCCGAAGGCGAGCGCAAATTAGGGGAAATCGCCAAAGCCATGCTGGCGCTGGACCTCGCCTTCGACCTCATTCTCTCCAGCCCATATACGCGCGCGCGGCAGACGGCGGAGATTATCGCCGGGGCCTTTAACGCCCGGAAGAAGCTGGAGTTCTCGAACAGCCTCGCGTGCGGCGGCGATAACAAGGAACTGGTTGATTATCTCAAGCGCCGCCAGCCGCCGCCCGAGAATGTGCTACTCGTCGGTCACGAGCCTTACCTGAGCGGGCTGGTCTCGCTGCTGGTGGCCGGGACCGGGAATTGTTGCGTGGTGCTCAAGAAGGGCGGCCTGTGCAAACTCTCGACCGAATCGCTGAAATATGGCCGCTGCGCCGCGCTGGCGTGGCTGCTTACCCCAAAACAGATGGCGCTGATGGCCTGACGGCCGTGCAGGACACGCAAGAAGACGAATGCCTACCCCCAGCCTCCCCATGAAGCCAAGGAACATCCAACAACCAACATCGAACCCCCAACATCCAATAATCGCCCCAATGGCGGCCATTGGAGGTTCGATGTTGGATGTTGGATGTTGGATGTTCAGGGGTTCTCGCTTGGGGGGATTCTCTCCCTTGAGCCCAGACAAAGCAAATAAACGGCAGAGTCGCCCCCGCAGCTTCCGAGCAATCCGGGCCAGGGCGATGCCGCAGCATTCCGATTCGGATTTCGGGCCCTCGGATTTCCTTCGGCCTTCGGCCTTCGGGTTTCGGATTTCCTCCTTCGCCTTCACTTTGATTGAACTCCTGGTGGTCATCGGCATCATTGCCCTCCTGGCCGCCCTGCTCCTGCCGGTGTTGGCGAAATCCAAGGCCAAAGCGCAAGGGGTGACGTGCGCGAACAACCTCCAGCAGCTCTCGCTGGCGTGGGCGTTGTATGCCGAGGACAATGGCGATTGGCTGGTGAATAACCACGGCGTCCCGGAAACCCTCGCCCGCCGCGACACCTGGGCCAATAATGTCGAGGATTGGCAGAGCAGCGACGACAATACCAACATTACTTATCTCACCGACTCGGACCTGGGGCCTTATGCGAACGGGTCGGCCCGGATCTATAAGTGTCCAGCGGACCGAGAGCCGGCGCCCAACGGCCCGCGCATTCGCAGCATGTCCATGAACGCCATGGTGGGCGATCCCGGCGAGCTGACCAACCGGTTCAATCCCCTCTACGTCCAGTTCTACAAGCTGGCCGAGGTGTCGAATCCCTCGGGCATTTTCGTTTTTCTGGACGAGCAGGCCGACACCCTCAACGATGGCTTCTTCGTCAACCGCCTGGAGGAATATTCCTGGGGCAATGTGCCGGGCTCTTACCACAATGGCGCGGTCAATCTCTCGTTTGCCGACGGTCACGAGGAGTCCCACCGCTGGGTCGTGCCCGGCACCGTCCGCCCCGTCCTGCGAACCCGCATCGATAAGTTCCCCGCTTCGCCACCGACCGACTTCGATTGGCTCAAGGCCAGGACCAGCTTCAAGAAGCCTTAGCGCTTAATCTTCCCTTAAGGTCGCCTCTGGCAGGGTGAAATGCGTTGATTATCAGGCGAAGTGAACGCATAAAGAACCGAGGCGACAAGAATGAGAGTGCTGGCAGTTGAAGACGAACCCGACCTGCTGAACAGCCTGATGAAGGCGCTGCGGGAGGACGGCTACGCGGTGGACGGCGCCCCCGACGGCGACGAAGGGCTGTTCAAGGCGGAGAGCTATGACTACGACGCCATCGTGCTGGACATCATGCTGCCCGGCATTGACGGCTGGGAATTGCTGCGGCGCTTGCGCCAGACCAAGAAGACCCCCGTGTTAATGCTCACCGCGCGCGATGCGGTGCGCGACCGCGTGCGGGGCCTGGACACCGGCGCGGACGATTACCTCGTCAAGCCTTTCGAGCTGGCGGAACTGCTGGCCCGGTTGCGCGCCCTCATTCGCCGGGCCGCCAGCCAGGCCGAATCGCGGCTGAAGATTGGCGACGTGGTCATCGATACCGCCGCGCGCACCGTCATGCGCCGGGGCGAGGAGATCGTGCTCACCGCGCGCGAATACACCCTGCTGGAATATCTCGCGCTGCACCGCGGCAAACTGGTGACCCGCACAACGCTCTACGACCACCTCTTCGACGAGAACGACAGCACGCTGTCCAACCTCCTCGACGTGCATGTCTTCAACCTGCGCAAGAAGCTCGGGCACGACTTTATCACGACGCGCCGCGGCCACGGCTATTGCATCGAGTCCACGCCATGATCTTCAACTCCATCCGCTGGCGGCTCCAAGCCTGGTACGGGCTGATTCTGGTCGCGGTGCTCGCCGGGTTCGGGCTGACGGCGTATCACGTCGCCCGCGAAAACCAGTTACGGCGGATTGACCAGGACCTGGACCAGCGGTTGATGGCTCTGCTGCGCCCCCAGCCGCCGGAGCGGCCCCCCGGGCGTTCGCCGGGCCAGCCGCCTGACGGACCATTCGAGGCGCCGCCTGGGTCGCCGCGCGAGGAACCGCGCAACCAGCCGCGCAGCGACCACCGCTTCGGTTCCGCGGACTTCCTCTCCACCGTCCGTGACGCGGTCCAGCGAGGTGGGGCCCTCGAATCCAATCAGACCAATACCTTCTACTATGTCCTGTGGCAGGAGGACGGCCCGATCCTGGCGCGCTCGCCGGGCGCGCCGGCCGATGTCCCTGCGCCCGAGCGCGTTGGCCTCGGTAAGCCACAAGCGTCCGAGCTACGCGACGCGATTGAGAAGGGGCCGCCCGGCGGCCCCGGTCCGTCCACGTTCCCCGAGGCGCGCACGCGGGGCCAAATGCGGGAGCTGTTTCGCTTCCTGCCGCGGGGCGAGTGTCTCTTGGTTGGCCGCTCGCTGGCTCCGGACCTGGCCGCCATGCGGCGCCTGGCACTCTGGCTCGCGGCGGCCGGGGCTTCGGTGCTGGTGCTTGGCCTGGCGGGCGGTTGGTGGGTGGCCAGCCGCGCCATCCGGCCCATTGAAGTAATCAGCGCCACCGCGGTGAAGATCGCCGGCGGGGACCTTTCCCAGCGCATCAACGCCGCCGACACCGACAGCGAACTGGGCCGGCTGGCCGGCGTACTGAACTCGACCTTTGCCCGCCTGGAAGGGGCCTTCAACCAGCAGGCCCAGTTCACGTCGGACGCCTCGCATGAGCTTCGCACGCCCGTCTCGGTTATTCTTTCGCAGACCCAGACCGCCCTCTCCCGCGAACGCCCCGGCCCCGAATACCGGGAGGCGCTGGATGCCTGTCAGCGAGCCGCCCGGCGCATGAAGAATCTCACTGAATCACTGCTCGAATTGGCGCGCCTGGACGCCGGCCAGGAGCCCATGAAACAGGAGCGCTTCGACTTGCTTCGGGTTGTGAACGAGTGCGTCGAGATGGTCCGCCCGCTCGCCGCTGAACGCGGGATTCAATTCCACTGCGACGTCGCCGCGATGAATTGTCTCGGCGACGCCGGGCGCATCGGCCAAGTTGTAACGAACCTCCTCACCAACGCCATTCACTTCAACCGCGAGCAGGGGGAGGTTCGCCTCACGGCTCGAAGCGAGGGAGGTGCGGTCCTCCTGACGATCGCTGACACCGGTCAAGGCATACCCGCGGAGGATTTGCCCCACATGTTCGAGCGGTTCTATCGGGCGGACAAGTCCCGCTCGCGCATCCAGGGCCACAACGGTCTTGGCCTGGCCATCTGCAAAGCGATCGTGGATGCCCACGGCGGCAGCATTGCAGTCTCCAGCCAGGTCGGCGCCGGCAGCACCTTTACCGTGACGCTGCCGCTAAAGTGAAGCTCTTGGATTGAAAAGAGGGCGAATGGGCGGCACAATCCGGCCCAGCGCATGCCCTTCGACCGCGATAAGATGAAAGCGGCGGCAGCCGCCCTGGCGGAGCAAGGCGTCTTGATCGGCACCTCTTCCTGGAAGTATCCCGGCTGGCGCGGCCAGCTTTATCGCGAGGACCGCTACATCTGGCACGGTAAGTTCTCCGAGGCGCGCTTCGAGCGGCTTTGCCTGGCGGAGTATGCGGAAGTGTTCAAGACGGTGTGCGTGGACGCGGCCTACTATAAGTTCCCCGACCACCGTTTTCTCGAATCACTGGTTTCCCAGGTGCCGGCGGACTTCCTCTTCGCGCTCAAGGTGACGGACGAGATCACCATCAAGCGCTTTGCCGACCTGCCGCGGTTCGGGTGGCGCGCCGGCGCCGCCAATGAGCATTTCCTGAGCGCCGGCCTGTTTGAGTCGGCGTTCCTCGGCCCTTGCCGGGAGTTCCAGGCAAACATCGGCCTGTTGATCTTCGAGTTCTCGCACTTCTCACCGCGCGAGTTCGAGCGGGGGCGGGACTTTGTGGAAGCGCTGGACGGGTTTCTCGGCAAGCTGCCCCGGGGCTGGCGCTACGGCGTCGAGATACGGAACCGAACCTTCCTTCACCCGGAGTATTTTGCGGCCCTGTCGCGCCACGGGGCGGCCCATGTCTTCAGCAGTTGGCAGGACATGATGCCCGTGGACGAGCAACTCGCCCTGCCCGGCAGCCGCACCAGCCCCGAGTTCTTCGGCGCGCGCCTGCTGCTCAGGCCGGGCCGCAAATACGAGGAGGCGGTGAAGCTGTTCAGCCCTTACGACCGCATCAAAGATCCCTATCCGGAAGGCCGCGAGGCGGGCGCCCGCCTGATCCAGGAAGCCCGCAGCGGTGCGGGAGGAACCAAGGGATTCATTTACGTCAACAACCGCTTGGAGGGCAACGCCCTGGAAACCATCGCCGTAATGGCAGAGCAGGCCGGGGCGGCTCCGCTCAGCAGATATGCTGTTCCCTGAGTTCGCGGATGCGATCGCGCAGGCGGGCGGCGCGCTCGAATTCCTGCCTCTCGATGGCGCGGCGCAGTTGATGTTCCAATTGCTCCAGCTCGGACAGCGGTCGGTTCTTCTGGACCTGCGACTCCAGCTCCCGCAAGGCCATGATTGACCGCTCCCGCTCAAACTTGAATGTGTCGTCCTCCATCTCCTCCAACCCTTCGACCTTCCCGATGGCTTCCCGGACGACGACCAGCGCATCGTCATAAGCGGCTTTGTCCACCGCCTGCATGACCCTTGCGCTGGCGTTGACCCGCAAAATGTAAGGACGCCATTTCTCCAGGAACTGCTGGTCCTCCTCGCGCCGGGCGTAGCGGTGCAGGAAATCGAAGGCCCGCAGGTTGCGCGCGGTATCCCGGACGGTGCGCGGCCAGTCCTTAAGCTGAAAGAGCCGCACGTAGCGGAAATAGTAAAGCGTGCCTTCGTGGAAGAGGTCGCTGCAATCGCTCGGGCTCAACTCGAAGTCGGCCTCGGCCCCGGAGAACTTGGCCTGGTTCAGGCGGTGGGTGTGATAATCCAGGGTGGACTCCATCCCGTGCGGGCGCAAACCATCGGGGCGGCCGTCCATTTCATATTGCTCGATCCCGAGCGGCGTGCGCACCTGGAGCAGCTCGCGGCCGTCGTCCCCGTGGACAATGCGTGCGTCGTGCTCCGGGTCGTAAGGCCAGTCCTTCAGGATTCGGCGCAGGTCGGGCGAATTGTTCATAGCGCTGTCTCTACTATGGCCTTTTTTGAACGACATTCAATCCCTTCTTGCAAGCGCGGGAGGTGGGGTTGGGAATCGAGTTGATTCGCTCTCTCCGCGGGTTACTGTTGATCCGCTTATGCCATTGACACCGTTGCATGAACTTATTCCCGTGCTGCAGGTGGCCATCGGCCCGGTCATCCTGATTTCGGGCGTGGGACTGCTGCTGCTGACGTTGACGAATCGCTACGGGCGGACGATTGATCGTTCGCGGCAGCTTGTGCGGGAACAGCGCGAGTGCGCCGAGGCGGATCGGCAACGGCTGGCGGGACAGGTGGAGATACTCTATCGCCGGGCGCGGCTGATCCGGCTGTCGATCCTGCTGTCGGGGGTGAGCGCTTTGCTGGCGTCGGTGCTGATTATTGTGCTGTTTCTCACGGCGTTATGGAAGCTGGAGGTAGGGTTGGTGATTAGCCTGCTTTTCATTGCCTGCATGGTGTCGCTGAGCGGGTCGCTGGTGGCGTTTATCCGGGACATCAACCTCTCGCTGGGCGCGCTGAAATTGGAAGTGGACTACGAGAAACCGGCGGTTTAGCCCGCATCGGAAATAAGCTCGAACTCTCGAGCTGGGGCGACATACATCAGCGTGACGCATGAGGCGCTCGGCCCGGTGCGGGTGATGCGCACGTGTGGCTGCATGGGCGAGGTCGTCAGCATGGCCGCGTCCCTCTGCAAGCAGCACGACTGCAACCCGCGCGGCGTGTATGAGCAGCACCTTGATGAACTGAAGCAACTCATGACGCGTGGGGTAGGCAAGCAGGCCGCCGCCGCAGTGCCTTGATTCGGCGACCTGGCCAGGACGCTCGCCCTCCGACAGATGGGGAATTGCGCGCGTTGGACGCGGTTGGCTGCGGCTTTGTTCGGGCAACACTCCGGTAACGCTCCCCGGCAGATAAGGTATTCGTCCGGTCTTGCCGCACCCGCAACGCGGTTTCCCTCCTCCGTCTTCTGCATTCTACATTCTTCCTTCTGCCTTCATCCTTCCTCCCGCGTCCCTTGTCTCGCTGGCCATACCCCGGCGATACCCTGGCGACACCCTGGTGTTGCTCCCATGTGCCTCTGGCAACTCTCTGGTGCTGCGGCACTTGCGAAAGGCGTGTTTTCGCAAGTCCCTGCGGTCGAGGCACTTTGGCCCTGGTCATTGTTACTTTACAAGCTTCTTCCCGGGCATAAGCTGCGCACTCCTTGCCGACGGAATACTGCTGTCCGGTCAGCGCACCCGACTGGCCCAGGCGCGGACGGCTCCGTCGCTTCGCTCCCGCAGTGATGCAGGCATCCCGCTGATTCTCGGTGAGCGAGTGGCTGTATCTTTTGGAAGCGGCGCTCAAACGGTTCCGCCAGCGCCGTTGCCGCAACGAGCGGGGGTCGGCGGGCTTGACCCAACGGCGCCGAAACTGTTTGTTGCCGCGCAACACAAACCAGACCCAATCTCCGCACCGGCCACTCTTGAGAACCCGATCCAGACACGCTCCGGAGGGTGCGCGGAGCGGACAGACGCGGCACCCAGGCCGACGCGGCACGTCGCGCCGCCACGGCGCTTTTCTCCCCTGGGATTCTTTTGGCGTGGAAGGTTTCACAATTCATGATTTGACGCTGGTCAACGCACAGTTGTTCATGGGGTTTTCGGACCGCGCGTCGGTTCCTTCGTATATGGCCTCTGCTGCCGCTACCTGGTGGCCGTGTTTGGACGCGTTGGAGCGGGTGGAACCAGGTGCTTTGCGCTTGACGCCGGCGGCAGGGGGCTTTAGCGTCGGCGATGTGACGGGCAGTTCGCGCAGGACGGGAACGGTGAACTCCGGCGCCGGGGTCGGTGGCGATGCGGGGCGACGCGGCAGTGTGAGGGTCCTGGCCGACTTTGTCTTTGCACGAGCACAGCCGGCGGAGCAAGCGCCCGGCGATTGTGAACAACCGGCTCGCCTCGACTTTGTCTTTACACCTACGACTTTGTCTCAAACCCACGGTTGGCCTAAACCTAAGTCGCATGGAGCACCTCACCAAAACACATAAGGATGCCCTCTGAGAGCTAGTCAGACTCACCCGTGCCGGTACGATTCCGGAAGAATTTGATATCCACTGGTGTGCTGAGGGAGCCCTCATTCTTGTGCCCGAAAAGGGATTCTTAAAAGCTCCTGGTATCACAAAGCTATGCCTCGATGCGCTTGCCTCAGCAAGTCTGATCTTCTCCCGTGTCGAGATGCAAACCCGCTCCTCCGAATTCGGGGGTAGCGTAACTGCAACCCAGCGTGAAGATTTTCGCTCCTGCTATGTGACTCCGAAGGGCTTTAATGCTGTAGATTCCGATTTTTCGCCTACAGCGGGAATCCTCGTTCATAGGCCCCCGGTAGAGATTTCCGAAAGCCTCGCGCGCTTTAGGGCTGATTACCCGGATACCTCACGACTCGCATTCATTATGATGAGGTTTGGAAAAAGTTCCTGCGTTACCTTGCCGCGCGAGGGGAATCTGTTCCAAAGATGACGCCCTCGCGTGCATTGGAGCTAGTGCTGTCGTTTTACAAGGAGGCTCGCGCAGACCAGTGCCAAGTAGCGGACAATCAGGATATGCTCCTTTTCCAATGGGGGACGTACGATTGGGGTGGCGGAGAGCACTTTGAACTGGATATGACCCGGCAGTTCATATTTGGCGACGGAGACGACGAGGACATCTGGCAGTTCCACGTGAGGTTTAGGTTTGCACCTGGCGAGGGGTTCGCCAAGCTCGGGAGCGGAGACCGCTGGTGCAAGTCGCTGGGGGACTTGCCTGACTTCACACGCTTTATCCGCGAGCACCCTGCTACTGCTGCCGCCGCTTCTCGGACAGACGGGGTGGCGTCTCTCGACTATGAATGCGCTGGGTGAGCAGGCACACGGGCCGAACAACAAACCGCTTGAGCCGACAGCCGCCGCCCCTTCTGTTTACGGGAGTTGGAGTAGATTGGCTGCTCGCGGGCTTTGTCGGTGCTCAGGTTCCGGCGGCTGCGGTAATGCTGTCCAACTTTTGCTGCAGCCGATACCCCGGGCGCGTCCGGCTTTCAGCCTGGAGCCACTGGCGGCGCATTGCTGAGCGTCTTCGTTCACCATCGTCATGACACTTCAAGAAATAGTCCGGCAGCTTGAGCAGTTTGATCGTGGTATGACGATCTATGCAGCGCACCCGTGAGAGCCGTCCGCAAATGCGCTCGTCGCCCGCCCGCGAGAGCACAGAAAGGCGCATGGACGCCGATAGGTATAACGAAGCCCCTGGGGCGATTATAATTCTGGAACTCGGCGTCCAAGTCCTTATTCTCGCGGTGCTAATGCTGCTCCTGCCGATATGAGCAAACTCAACGCGGGTATAATTGGGGCCGGCTTCATCGGTCCAGTGCATCTTGAGGCGTTGCGCCGTCTCGGAATCCCGGTCACCGGGGTCCTGGGGAGCACGCCTGAATCCTCAGAACGTGCCGCCGGGACTTTGGGCCTGCCACGGGCCTACCGCAGTCTGGAAGAACTGTTGGCCGACAAGGAGGTCCACGTCGTCCACATCACTTCCCCCAACCGGGTCCACTTCGCGCAGGCCAGTGCGGCGCTGCGGGCGGGCAAACACGTGATGTGTGAGAAGCCGCTCGCGATGAATAGCAGCGAATCTGCCGCGCTCGTCGAGTTGGCCCGCCAGACGCGCCGCGCGGCGGCGGTTTGTTACAACGTGCGGTTCAACCCGCTCTGCCTCGAGGCGCGGCAGCGGGTCTTGCGCGGCGACCTCGGGCCGGTGCATTCCGTTGTCGGCAGCTACACCCAGGACTGGCTGCTGCGGCGCAGCGATTACAATTGGCGGGTACTGGCGGACCAGGGCGGTGAATTGCGGGCCGTCGGCGACATCGGCACGCATTGGCTGGACCTGGTGCTGTTTATTACCGGCCTGTCGGTCGAGGCGCTCTGCGCCGACCTGGCTACGCTCCACCCCACGCGCGAACGGCCCCGAGCCGAAGTCCGGACTTTCAGCGGCAAGTTGCAGAAAGCGGCTGCCGCCGAACCCGTGCCCATCACCACCGAGGATTGCGGCGCGGTCTTGCTGCGTTTCCGAGGTGGCGCGCGCGGGAGCATGTGGGTGTCCCAGGTGACGGCCGGACGCAAGAACTGCGTGCGGTTTGAGATTGCCGGCGCAGAGGCCACCCTGGCCTGGAATAGCGAGAAACCCAACACGCTGTGGATCGGTCATCGCGACCGGGCCAACGAGTGTCTGTTGCGCGATCCGGCGCTGGCGTCCCCGGAGGTGCGTCCCTTCATCAGCCTGCCCGGGGGCCATAACGAAGGGCATCACGACACCTTTAAGCACCTCTTCCGGGCATTCTATGACTACATCCGGGCGGACGACTTAGCTGCCCCTGCGACTTTCCCAACCTTTGCCGACGGCCACCGTGAGATTGTGGCATGTGAGGCCATTCTCCGCAGCCATCGCGCACGGGCCTGGGTGGACATGAAGGAGTGACACTTTGACTATGAAATATACCTACGAACAGCTTGCCAAAATGATCGATCATTCGCTCCTGCATCCGACGATGACGGACCAGGAGCTGGAGGAAGGCTGCCGGGTTGCGGCCAGGTTCCAAGTCGCCTCCGTGTGCATCAAGCCCTATGCCGTCAAGCGGGCCGCGGAACTGCTCCGCGGCAGCGGCGTCCTGGTGGGCGCCGTCGTGGGCTTCCCGCACGGCGGCAGTTGCACGGAGTCCAAACGCTGCGAGACCCGGCTGGCCTGCGAGGATGGGGCCGCGGAGATCGACATGGTCATTAACATCGGCAAAGCACTCAGCGGCGACTGGGATTACGTCGAAAAGGACATCCGGGCGGTCTGTGACGAGGCCCACCAGCACGGCGCGAAGGTCAAGGTCATCTTCGAAAACGATTACCTGGGCAAAGGCGGCGCCGGGTTAAGCAGCGATGAGTTGAAGCGCACGCTCTGCCGCATTTGCGAGCGCGCCGGGGCGGATTGGGTCAAGACCTCCACCGGCTACGGCTTCGTCAAGCAGCCCGACGGCAGCTATAATTATCGCGGCGCGACGGAGCATGACCTCACGCTGATGCGAGCCAGTTGCTCTCCGAAGGTGCAGGTCAAAGCCGCCGGCGGCGTGCGCGACCTGGATGGCCTCATCAAGGTCCGCGATCTGGGGGTCTCCCGCTGCGGCGCCACCGCCACCGCCGCGATGCTCGAAGAATATCGCCGACGGGAAGCGGCTGAGAAGGCGGGACAATCCGCCCGACCCGCGAAAGCAGTCACTAGCAGCGGCGGCTATTAACTCCCCCTGAACAACCCGGTTATGGGCCTGAGGCAGGGCGTTCTTAGGCCCGGCAATCCTGCGCGCCGCTCAACTCTTACTTGCGCGGACGGAGGCTGTGTGCTTGATTACAGGGGTAAACTTGCAACGGAAAACAAGACTTTCCGGTTTAGGTGGGATGGCGAAACCAGCGCTGGCGGGATTGCTGGCGATCCTCCTTCTCACTTCGGCCACTCTTGCGGTCAGCGGCGCCCTCCATCAGTTGCTTCATAACGATGCCGCCAGCAGCCACCATATCTGCCTGGTCTGTTCGTTTGCCAAGGGTCAGATCAGCGCGACGGACGTCGCGGTCGTGGCCGCCCTGCTGGTCCTGTGCCCTCTCCTTAGCTACCGTGCGAGCACGCCCTCGCCCCTGCCGGCTTTCGATTATCGGCTCTCCCCCAGCCGCGCTCCGCCGACGCTTACCTCCCTACTGTCGGTCGTGGCTTAAGGCGAGTCGCAGGACTCCCCGACTCGGCGCTTGGCCCTCACCCGTAGTCCTGTTTTCCGAGGTTTGGAGTCCCAAATCCTTACTGCGGATAGATCACCTGCCCGCACAACAACAAAATATGAACGCCAGAAGATTCTTGACGCCAGCGCGTTGCCGGGTGCACTGCGTACCGATTAGCCCAAGTTCCGAACGAACGCTCCCGGTGCTCGTCGCTTGTGCGATCAGCGCCGTCCTGCTCGCCGCCGTCCTGCCTGCTCACGCCGCGGAGGCGGCTCCAGCGCGCGCCGCCGTGGCGAGCAACATCGTCCTAACCGCGGCGCAGCGGGAGAGAATCCACATGGAAGCGATCAAGCCAGCCATCTTCCGGCGCACGATTGAAACGACCGGCACGGTGGGCTTCGATAGCGACCAGGCGACCACCGTCCTGTCTCCGGTCTCGGGCCCGGTCTCACGGCTTGTGGTCTCGCTCGGCGCGAAGGTCAACGCCGGGGACGTCCTGGCGACGGTGGCCTCCCCCGATTACGCCACGGCCATCAGCGCTTACCGCAAGGCGGTGACGACCGCGAAAAACGCCCGCCGCATCGCCGACCTGGCCAAGGAGCTTTCCCACAACAACCTCGCCCGGAAAGAGGTCGAACAGGCGCAGACCGACGCGGCCAACGCCGAAGCCGATCGCGAGAGCGCGTTGGCGCAACTCCACGCCCTCGGCGTGGATGCCCCGACGATCCAGGCCCTTCAGGAGAACCGACCGCTGGAGGACCACGCCGGGATTATTCGCTCGCCGATCGCCGGCACGGTCGTGGAGAAGCTGATCACGCCCGGCCAACTCTTGCAGGCCGGCACAACGCCGTGCTTCACCGTTGCCGATCTTTCCCAGGTTTGGGTCATGGCGAACATTTTTGAGTCTGATCTGGCGGCCGTCGAGGAAGGCGACCCGACGGAGGTCGTGACCAGCGCTTCGCCGACCAACCTGCCCGGCACCGTGGATTACATCTCGGCCATCGTGGATCCCAGCACGCGCGCCATCGGAGTGCGGGTGGTCGCGAAGAACCCGAAGGATGTTTTGAGGAAGCAGATGTATGTGCGCGTCCTGATCCATTCGCGCCGCGAACAAACGGGGTTGCTGGCGCCGGTGCCGGCGGTCTTGCGGGACGACGAGAACCTCCCGTTTGTCTATCTCGCCAACGCCGACGGCAGTTTCTCGCGACGGCGCATTACGCTGGGCGGCCGCGTGGGCGATCGGTATGAAACCACCGCCGGCCTCACGGCGGGTGACCAGGTTGTCGTCGAGGGCGGCCTGTTCCTGCAATTCCTGCAAAACCAGTGAGCGCGCCCGAATTCCCATTGCCCGAAGGATCGCGGCGTTCCGCCTCGGCCATCAATCGCATCGTCGCTTCGTCGCTGCAGCAGCGGTTCCTCGTGGTCCTCGCCACACTTCTGCTGATCGGCGCCGGCAGTTGGTCGCTCAATCGGCTGCCGGTCGAGGCCTATCCGGACCTGTCGCCACCGATGGTCGAGATCATCACGCAATGGCCCGGCCGCGCTGCCGAGGAAGTCGAGCGGCTGATCACGGTGCCGATCGAGGTCGAGATGAACGGCATCCCGAAGATGATGACCGTCCGCTCCATGTCGCTCTATGGACTGTCCGATGTGCGGCTGACCTTTAGCGACGGCACGGACAACTACTTCGCCCGCCAGCGGGTCTTCGAGCACATCGCGGGCCTGAGCCTGCCTACCGGGGTAATGCCCTCGGTAGCACCGCTGTTTTCGCCGTCAGGCCTGATCTACCGCTACGTGCTGCAAAGTCCTGACCGCTCACCGCTCGAGCTGAAGACCATCGAAGACTGGATCGTCGAGCGCCAATACAAGTCGGTCCAGGGGGTGGCGGACGATGCAGGGCTGGGTGGCGAGACAATGCAGTATCAGGTGCTGTTCGATCCGACGAAGATTGCCGGTGCCGGGCTTTCCGTACCGCAAATCGTCACCGCGTTTGCGGCCAACAATGGCAATGCCGGCGGCGGATTTTATTCGGAAGGCGGACAGTTTTATTACGTCCGCGGCCTGGGCCGGTTGCAGACGCCGGAGGACATCGGCAACGTTGTGCTGGCGGTGAGCAATGGCATTCCCGTTCTGGCAAAGGACCTTGGCCGCGTGGTGATCGGCCACGCGCCGCGCCTGGGCCAGTTTGGTTACCAGGACCAGGATGACGCCGTGGAAGGTGTCATCCTGATGCGCACGGGCGAGAAGACCCAGGAGGTGCTGAAGCGCGTTGAAGCAAAGACCCAGGACCTCAACCGGAACATCCTGCCCAAGGACGTCAAGATCCATACCTTCTATGACCGAACCGATCTGATTTCGCTGACCACGGAGACCGTCGAGCGCAATCTCCTCCGCGGCATGGTCCTCGTCGTGGTCGTGCTGGTCTTCTTTCTCTACGACGTTCGCGCCGGCCTGATTGTCGCCACCACCATTCCCCTAGCGCTGTTGCTTGCCTTCATCTGCCTCGACCTGCGCAACGTCTCCGCCAACCTGCTATCTATCGGCGCGGTGGACTTTGGCATCCTGGTGGACGGCGCGGTAGTGATGGTGGAGAACATCTACCGCCGGATCGCCGCGCGCCACGGCCAGCCATTCAAGATCATGGAAGTCATTGCGGACGCCGCCGCCGAAGTGGACCGCCCTATTTTCTACGCCGTCGCTGTGATCATCGCGGCCTTTTTGCCGATCTACGTTCTTCAAGGGCCGTCGGGCAAGCTCTTCACGCCGATGGCCGACACGATGATCTTCGCGCTGGTCGGCTCCCTGATCATCACGCTGACGCTCCTGCCGGTGCTTTGCTCGTGGGCCTTCCACAAAGGCGTGCGCGAGCGGCGCAACCCCGGCTTCGAAGCCGTCAAATCAGCCTACACCAAAGGCCTCGATCTCTGCCTCGCTCATCCCTGGGCTGCCACGCTGGCGTCCGTGCTGGTGCTCGGCGGCTCACTGCTGCTGGTTCCCGCGATTGGCGACGAGTTCATGCCGCACCTGGACGAAGGCGCGCTCTGGATTCGCGCCACCATGCCCTACACGATCTCATTCGAGGAATCGCGCAAGATCGCACCGCAAGTCCGCCAGATTCTCCGCTCCTTCCCCGAAGTCACGGTGGTCGCGTCCGAGCATGGCCGGCCGGATGACGGCACCGACCCCACCGGCTTTTTCAATGTGGAATTCTTCGTCGGGCTAAAGCCATACGGCGAATGGAAAGGGGCGTATCGCACGAAGGCGAAGTTGATCGAGGCCGTTAACGAGAAGCTCCAGGCGTTTCCCGGCATCATCTTCAACTACACGCAGCCGGCCGAAGACGCCGTGGATGAAGCCGAAACCGGCCTGAAAAGCGCGCTGGCGGTCAAGGTCTTCGGGACGGACCTCCAAACGCTGGAATCCAAAGGCCAGGCAATCAAGCGCGTGCTGGAAGGTGTGCGCGGGATCAAAGAGATCACGCTGGTCAGGGAACTCGGCCAGCCGAGCCTGACCGTGAACATTGACCGCGCCAAGA
>OCZT010002934.1_pt1 | contig 17552 bp, 11 predicted proteins | sample 1539031 | NCBI WGS metagenome assembly OCZT01 (sample SAMEA3539308, study PRJEB22396) | soil metagenome | biome: tundra; feature: field; material: soil | place: USA | collected 2010-05 | depth 0.15 m | reverse complement strand
GATCGTCGACGACGATATCCGGTTCGACACCGTGGCCCTCGATGAGCCATTTGCCATCGGAACTCCAGGCGGGGTTGACGCTGTTATACCGGTCGGAGGTAATGGCCTGAATCGTTCCCGAATCCACATTCAGCATCTTGATCTGCACAAACTGGTTTCCGGCAGGTTCCACATAGGCGAGCCAACGACTGTCGGGCGACCAGCTGAGGTCGGGAAAGTCGCCGGCCATCGACTGCGCGATGCGCTTGTCCTGTTTGGCCTTCACGTCGTATATCCAGAGTTGCTGATCCTTGTCGCGGTAAGCCAGCCAATGGCCGTCGGGTGAGGGAATGCCTTCCCAGCGCAGCACTTTCGCGTCGTGGGTCCATTGTTCCGGGGCGCCGTTTGCCGGGAACTTCCGGAACTCTGTTTCTCCGCTCTCAGTGGAAAGAGCGACGATGCTCTTGCCATCCGGCAGGAACCGCGCTTCGCGGTACCGGACTGCCGAGTTACCGGCTACCTTGACGATGCGTCCGGTCTTGGCCGTGAGCGTGAAGACCTCGCCACGTGCCGTAAAAACCGCATTCGCGCCGTCGGGCGAGATATGAACGCCCGTGAGAAAGTCGAGCGGTTTCCTGACCCAGTGCTCGCGCATCTGATCGAAGTCGGAGACCAGAGTAATGGGGATAACTTCCTCGTGGCCGGTTCCAAGGTCGAGCAACCAAAGATCGGAGCCACAGGCGTAGACGATGCGGCCGTCGGAAAGCGATGCCGATTCGATGTCGACTCCGTGCTGATGGCTTTCCTGTTTGAGTCCTTGGCCCTGGGTGTTCATGGAATAGATGTTCATAACGGCATCGCGCTCGGATAGGAAATAGACGCGCCCGTTCCAGAACATTGGATGGGTTGAGGTACCGGTCCAGTCTGCCGTCAAGGGCACGGCTTCCTTCTGGCCGTCGAAGCGCCATATCTTTTCAGCCCAGCCGCCCTTGACAGTCAAGGAATGATACTACCTTGGGGGGTAGGTGGACCATGGCTCGCGAAGCCTGGCGGCTTCAGGTCCGCCATCTGCGCGTGGCAGGACGGGATGGCCGTTCACGTACTCCGGCAAATGTGCATTGGCCATGCCGCTGCGTTGGATAGGAGCCGACTTACTCCGATGGTATTTGCCCGGCTGTAGCCGCGATCGAGCAAATACCATCGGAGCTCCGGCATCCTGCAAGCTGCTCATTTGAGAGCGTGTCCCCCACCCCAAACGCCAGCGGCCGGTATCGCAAGTGCAAGGATTGACGTCAGCAGAACCGTCCTTTCATCTCTTCCAGTCCTTGGTTCGCGAATTGGCTGCTTTCTCTCCTAGCTGCTCGCCGGCACGTTTCATTTGTCTCCGTGGATGGCGGCTGCGGTGGCGTCCACGACAGGTGTACCGGTGCCCCAAAGCACACTCGTGCCCCAAAGCACACTCGTGCCCCAGAGTACGCTGTCGGCGTCCACCGAGCTGGTGCCCCACAGCACGCTGTCGCTTTGCAATGAACTGGTTCCCCAAAGCACTGATTCTCCGCTGACATTCGTGCCCCAGAGAACCGAAGTTCCCCACAATACGGAGGTGCCCCACAGGACAGAGTTGCCCCCGAGCACGGAGGAGCCGTTCACCAGGAGGACGACGTTTCCGTTAGCGTCTACCGTCGCGGCCGGTGACATGGCGCTGCCCACCGCCGGGGGCGCCAGGTTGGTGTTCGCCAACGCGGCCTGGATGTCCAGATAGCCGGCGCCGACAGTAAAGATGTCGGCCTGCTCGTAGAACCTCTGGCCGGTGGTCGAATCCGTGACTGTGCTGGATTGCACGAGATTCTTGAAGGAGGTCAGCATCAGCGTCGCTTTGACCTGATCGGGCGTCAGAGTGGGGTTTTGTTGCAGCATGAGAGCCACGGCCCCACTAACCATGGGCGTAGCCATGCTCGTTCCGCTCAGTACAAAGTAGGTGTCAGAGGCGGCGCCGTTGCCATACTTCCTGTACAGAGAATGGGGAATCGCATTGCCGGGGTTTTCCTGGCTCAGAGTCTCCGCCGGAGTGTACAGGGAGACGATGAGGTTGCCGGGAGCCACGAGATCGGGTTTCACCACCTGGTCGAAGAGCGACGGGCCCTTGGAACTGTAGCTCGCAATCACATCGTCCGTGCGATCCGCCGTGCCCTCGGTATTCATGGCGCCCACGGTGATCACATAGGGGTCGTTGCCCGGAGCGGTGATGGTGCCATAGCCATTGGTGCCGGCGGCGTTGTCGCGGCCGTAATTGCCCGCCGCAACCACGACGACAATGCCCGACTCCCAAGCCTGTTCCACTGCCTGGCAAAGCGGGTCGAGCGTGTAGCTTTCAAAGACCGGCCTTCCCACTGAAAGACTGATGACGCGGATGTTGTAGGTGCTCTGCAACTGGATGGCCGTCTGAATGGCCGCAATCACTTCGCTATCGGTACCTGCGCCATTCTTGTCGAGGACGCGAAAGTTGATAAGGTTCGCGTTGCCGGCAATGCCCCGAAAAGTGTAGCGGGCGTTCGCTCCGGTGGAGTTACTGCCGGATCCGGCGATGATCCCGGCGACATGAGTGCCATGGCCGTACTGGTCGGCGGCGTTGCCCGAGCCTGTGAAATCCTGGCCGAATACGACATTGCTATTGCCGTTCTTCTTGTTGCCGTTCAAGTCGGAAATATCGGCGATTCCGCTGTCGATCACAGCCACGCCGATGCCGGTGCCATCCAGGCCCTGCGCCCAGGCTGCGGGAGCGTTGACGGTGTCGGTGTGGTAGTCGAGGACGGGAGCCGGTGTTCTGGTGCTGGAACTGCGCAGCGGACGATCGGGCGAGATGAAGACGACCTCGGGATCGGCAGCCAGATCGGCTAGCATCGAAGCCTGGATCGAATAAGCGCCGCCCTTGAACCGGCCAAGCTCCCGATTCAGCTTGCCTCCTCTGCTCAACACTTTCTCATGGTGCCTTGCGGTCGGCACCTGGTTGAACTGCACGATCACGTTGACCCGGTCGGAAGCCTTCTTCCCCTCCAGGTCTTTGGACATTTTGTGTGGGCCTGCGAAGGCCAGGCTGGCGCACAGGATAACCGCGCACGCCGTCAGGATTGCTCTTCCCCACATAGCGCTACGACATTGTTTGAATTTCACCTTTGTTTCTCCTTTTGTTTGGCCTGATCTTCAGGATCGAGTTCTCTGATTGCATCCAGGAAAACAGTCCCCGGATGCGCCGCTTCGAAGAGTCCAAGCTCTTCTGTGTCGGCGCGCTGAAAGCGCCTCTTTCGTAGCCGGATAAGCCGGTCGCTACCAAATCCTCGGGTGAAGAGGAACAGTTTCCTGCATTCCGGCCTTTCCAGACCCGGACTACGCATGAAGCTCTGTTCGGCTTTCCGTAATCTTGGATTCTTCTAACTTATCGGTGCAGAAACGCGACCCTTGAGCAGGGCCGCCATGATTCTTGGAGGAATATCCTTACAAAAGTACCCATATTCTCGGAGAACTATGCTCATCGGAAGACTCAGACAACTTTCTTACCAAGCGACTGAAATAATCCAGGTATTTGTTCAGGCGGTTAGTGGGCAGGATCGGCTTCAGGGCTCGCCGCTTCGGTAAATGAGGCAGTTGTTTCAAGAACGCGGTTGTGGGCCGGAGCTGCCGGCAGCATGTCTCCAGGATACGGACCAACAGGCTTTGGGTGTGCGTCCTGGTCAGTCAGTTTGTCCTCCAGCTCTTGCGGGTTACAACCACCGGACATGTGGCTTGTTCGGCCGGGCAGTTTGTCGCTTCCAATCCCAGGCAGGATAGGAAGCTGACCAAGGCATCCGGTCCCGCCTCATTTTCCCGTTCAGCCCCCCGTTTCAATTCACAGAAGCCAGTTGAGGATGCTGCGCCACGCCAGGCGGCTTCAGTTCGCGATGCTCATAGTGGAATTGTTTGGCCGCATACATTCTCCTGTCGGCTTCGGCCAGGAGCTGTTCCGTGTCCAACCCATCCTTCGGGTAGAAAGCCGCCCCCAGGCTCAGAGACAATAGATCTGTGCCGCACACTTCGCGGCCAGCCTCTTGTGCCAGGGTGCTCAGCAGGACGGCTCTCTCGCTGACCGAACCCGGCGTCATGCTGGGTGCGACGATGACAAACTCATCGCCGCCCATGCGTGCCGCGTAATCGTACTCGCGGCACACACCCCGCACCAAGTTGGCGAATATCTTGAGTACCTTGTCTCCTGCCAAGTGGCCATAGCGATCGTTGACCTGTTTGAATCCGTTCAAGTCGCACACCATGATTGCGACGGTCGAATGCTCCCGCTTGCAGCGGGCCAGCTCCTGGTCCAGATGCATGGACAGCGCCCGCGCATTGGGCATCCCGGTCAGGTAGTCGCAGGTGGCCGAGGTCTCCGCCTGGCGATACTTCAGGGCATTCTCGATGAACAGCGCAACCTTGGAAGTAATGACCTGCAGCACGCGCAGGTGGTCGCTGGTGAACGCATCCGCTTCAGCCTGGTAGAGCGTCAATACGCCAACCAGCCCGTTGAGACCATCTAAGGGAACAGCCAGGGCAGAGCGGAGTTCCGTGGTCTTCTTCGGATTGTGCGCAAAGCCAGGGTCGACGGCGGGGTTTCCATTGATGATCGGTCTCGAGTTTTCCGCAACCCAGCCGCACAGACCTGTCCCCACCGGAATGGTCAGCGACGACAGCAGCCGGAAGTTGTCTCCGCTGACGAATTCGGGCACCAGGAGATCGCCCTTTCGGATGAACGCGACAATGGAATCGTAAGGCACCAGCTTGCGAAGCCTCATGGCGACCAGGGAGAGTGTTTCGTCCAGGCTTAATGAGTTTCCCAGGTCCTGGCTTAGCTCGAAAAGAGTGTGCGCCTCTTGCCGGGCGGACGCGATGGAAGACAGGAAATCCGTCTGGCTGCCGCGGCGGCGATTGGGTTCAAGTTCAAACCCGGCAGCCGGCTTTTCGCCTCGTTCCACCTTGTAGTTGAAGCTGAGTGAATCTCTTTTCCCCTCTTCCAGGCCGCGGACCGCGAGGCTTTCCAGTTCAAGGTAACGGCGCTGAAGAATCTCGACCACCTTCGGGTCAAACGACGTGCCGGCCTCCTCTGCAACCTTTCCCATCGCCTCATCCAGGGGCAGGGCCTTGCGATATTGGCGATCCGAGGCCAGCGCATCCAGGCAATCCACCGTCGCCAGGATACGCGCGCCAATGGGGATCTCTTCTGCTTTGAGCCCGTCCGGATAGCCCGTGCCATTCCATCTTTCGTGATGCGACCTGACGATCGGAGCCACAGGATAGGGAAAGGCTACTTTCTCCAGGAGTTCCGCGCCGACGATCGGATGGATCTTCATCTTCTCGAACTCTTCCGGAGTCAGGCGGCCGGGCTTGTTGATGATGTGATCGGGCACAGCCAGCTTGCCGATGTCATGCAACAGAGCCGCGGCTCGAAGAGCATCCATTTCTTGCTCATCCAGCCCGAGTTCCTTGGCAATCTCTACCGCATACGTGCGCACGCGATGCAGGTGCTGGTGGGTGGTGTGATCCTTGGCGTCGATGGCCAGGGCCAGGGTCTCGATGGTACGCAGGTGGAGCGCACAGACCTCTTCCACATGGCGCTTTTCCGTTTCAACTTGCTGCTCTTCGATCTCGACGCGCTTCTTTTCATCCTCCAGGCGGCCCAGGTAAAGATGATAGGAGCGGTAGATCCCGTACATGATGGGCACGATCAGAAGCGCGTTCTGCCAACCGATATGGCGGCTGGCAAAGCTGACAATACCCGCTATGGCAGCGCCGACCAAATAGTATGGAAGGGACCAGAAGTAGGTTTCGGCCCAGAGCTCGCGCAGTGGGCGCTTTTCGCACAGCGCGATTACGATGGAGACGGGGATGGTGTTGCTCAGAAAGTACGTACAGGCAGCCACCAGCAGCAACAGGGGCATGCTGTTCTTGAGAATGCCCGTCGATAAGTGATAGGCGAAGTAAGTCAGGCAGATGGCGATGGAGGTATTGCTCAGGACGTTGAAGACCACCTTCACCGCCTCCGGCCGCTGCTTTGTTTTCCACAAGCTCTGCACCAACGCAGCGGTGCAACCAATGACCAGCGTCTCTGCCAGCGAGAGTTCCAGAATGCCGAGGAGGACGAAGAGGAAGAGCACCGACATGGTGCTCTCCATGCCGGGCAACCTCACCTTCATCGTGGAGGCCAGGATCGCGATCAAAAAGTAGCAGCCGAACTTAAGCAGATCATTGGAGTGCCAGTGGAGGCAGGCTGCCCCAAGCAACGCGGCTCCAGCCCCAGCAGTAAGGGCGATGAATACCTTTGCCCGAATTGGTATGGAATTCTCCATCGATAGGGCTCTTCCACTCCCTGGTCGACCTGCGCTTCTTCCCCTTGCGGTCCTGCCGCGCCGCCTCTTGGCGAGTGGGCGTCCCCATGGCCGACGCCGCGGCCAGTCCGCGCAGAAACACTTCGTGGCCCTCGTCTGTGTCGCGCCGCACAGTGGAACGCATTGCCGCGTTGGCCTCTGGCGTGGTCGCGCTTATGACGATCCGCTTGCCCACAAAGAAGCGTGGACAGCTTCAACGATTTCATCGGCAAGGCGCGTTTGGCCTTTAGTTACAGAAGTGGTAGTTACAAAAGTTACTGGGGAGACAATTGCAGAGCCTAGTTTGTTGGTATCAACGCGACATGCTTGCCAACGCCGTTCTGGAAGCGGGTCTGCCACTCTTTTTTGCCCGGAGTAATCGGCTCTGTTGACAGCCTCATCCGAGCAATCTGAGGAATCTGAGGGGCGGGCAGCCTGAGGATGCCGGCAGAGCCATATACGCTTCAGGCCGCCCCTGCAATCTACACCCTTTCATCGGAGCAATGTGCTGTCCCGGCCATTACACCAAGGTGCAGCATTCGAGATCTTTCGTGGGATCGGAGGCACTTTCCCGTTTGCTGACTGCAAGCGGAGTTGCGGAATCCGGCAGTTGCGGTGGCTCGGCGCCTTGCATCTCCGCCGCCAGGATGTCAAGCGGCAGGTCGGAGGGTCCCGGTTTCCGCACCTGCTCATTGCCATGAGTATCTGTGCTGCAATGAGACAGCAAAACTCCCACCGGCACAGGAAGCGCGCGCAACAGGGAAAGAGTCGCGGGATGCTGCGCCTGCTCGATCTTTGCAACCGGCAGGCACTCGGCGATGGCGCCAGAGTCGAGCACCGCGAGCCTGTCGCACAACTGCAAGACCGAGACCAGATCGTGGGAGATGTAGAGCAAGGCCGTCCCGTTTCGACGGTTCAACTGCCGCAACAGTCGGATGATCTCAACCTGCGTTACCGGGTCCAGGGCGCTGGTCGGCTCGTCGGCTATAAGGATGGACGGGCGATGCAGCAGGGCCAGCGCGATCAGAACCCTCTGGGCTTGGCCAACGCTGATTTGGCCGGGCTTGCTGTGCAGGAAACCATCGTCACCGGTGGGCAGCTGCACCTCATGCATCAGTTGCCGCAGACGCGACTCGAGCGCCTTCCGTCCTGTAGACTCGTGCGCGCGCCACGCCTCATCGAAGTGCGATCGTAAAGAAACGGCTGCGTTGAGCGCGGTCATCGGACTTTGTGGAACAAGGGCAATTCTTTTCCCGCGAATCCGTCGCGCTTCGCGTGCGGGCATGGTCAGCAGATTGCTTCCATCGATGAGAACTTCTCCTGAAGCCTTGCCGCCGCGCCACGGAAGCAGGCCCAGCAGCGCCATAACCAGCGTGGTTTTGCCAGCGCCGCTGGTACCGACCATGCCCAGCGCCTCTCCGGCGCAAAGGTCGAACTGCACATCCTTGAGGACACACCGTTTCCCGTAGTCCGCCCGCAAGCGAACCTGCATCACGGGTGCGCTCATCGCGCGCCTCCCTGGCGGCGGCCTTCCTCGCGGCGGATTGAATCGATGTTCCAGACCGGCCCAGGCGAGAGGATCGACGGTTGCACACCGCGCAATTGCGGCGAGAAGGCTTCGAGAGCATTCGGATAGACCAGATAAATGAACGGCTGCTGGTCGGCCACAATCTGTTGTACCCGATCCACGGCCAGTTTGCGGTCATGCTGCAAAGAACTGGATGCCTGCCGCTGCATTTGCCTGTCGATCTCCGCTTCCCATTCGGTCGCGGGAGTCTTTTCCGAAGGATTCCACTGATGGTTCGGCGAGGAACTCAGCCACAGATTCATCATCGAGCTTGGATCTGCCTCGACATCCGACAACCCAAGCAAACACGCTTCATAGTCCTGCTTGTGCATCAGCCGTTCAATCAGCGCGGGGAAATCCAGGGCGACGATCGTAACCTGCATTCCGATCGCAGCCAGGTCCTGCTGAATCATCGCAGCCATCTTCTGCCGCGCGGCGTTACCCGAGTTGGTCACAATGGAGAACTTCACGGGGTGGCCCGCGGAGTCGAAAAGCTGATTCCCGCTGCGATGAAATCCCGACGCTGCAAGCAGCCGATCGGCATCGGCGGTGCTTTCATGGGGATACTTCAGATCGTCGTTGTGCCATAGCTTGTTGGCTGGGGAAACGAAGCTGAATGCCGGCGTGGCGTGGCTGTCGTAGGCGATACGCGCCAGGTCGGCGCGATGGATCGCCTCGGAGACCGCGACGCGGAAGCTCCGGTTCTGAAACCATGCTTTCTCGAAGCCGGGCAGGGGAGCGCCCGAGGATTGGTTGAACCAAAGCTGCTCCGTATTGAGAGTGGCGCCCAGGTCGTGAATGGACTGGGGCGACTTTTGAGCCAGAATGCCGTAGTAGTCGGGAGAGAGGCCATCGATAAGGTCGTACTCTCCGCGCAGGAATAGCGAAATCTCCTGCTCGCGGTTATTCAGAACATCCAGCCGCAAACCGGTCGCGTAGGGCAGTTGCACTCCAGCGCCGTCGCGCCGCCAGTAATTCGGATTGCGGCTCAAGCGCACATACTGGCCGCGCTTATAGTCAGCCACAACGAATGGTCCCGACGTAATACGGCCTTCACTGGGGCGATTGGCCGGCTCGATGGCAATCTCATCGAAGATCTTGCCAACCCCAATAATGCGTTTCGGGAGGTGGATCCTCACCGTGAGCTTGTCCGGCGTATCGACGGTGACTTCGGCCGGCGAAAGAAACTCCTCCGCGACAACGGCCTGGGTCGATGGCGCAAGCACTCGACGCAGCGACCACGCGACATCCGCTGAGGTCAACGGGGTCCCGTCGGAAAAGCGGAGGCCGTCGCGCAGCTTGAATACGATCATCGTGCCTTGCGGCGAGACGTGAAAGCTCTCGGCGAGCTGTGGCTCGGGCTCTTGGGTTTGACGGTTGAGCCTCAAGAGCACACCGCCCGTCAGGTAGCGCACGAGTTCGGATGCCTGCTCGTCCACCTTCGCCGGGTCGAAGGTTTTCGGGTCATAGTGAATAGCCCATGCAAGTTCGCCAGACTGCCTGGGAGCAGCCTGGCATGGGGCAGGGATCGTAACGAGCGCCAACAGACCGGCAGACAGAAGCGACGAACGCAACAGACTAAACATTTGTTTCGGCCTCCGTAGTGAAGGATTCGAGAATCAGCAGTACCACGACGAGCAGCGCAATCGGCAGGTACACCCAATGGGACCGCGCAAGCAGGGCGGAGTTGTCGAGTTCCAGCAGCATCGCACCCCAGGACGGCATCGGCTCCCCAACGCCGAGCCCGAGCGCGCCCAGGTTCGCCTCTGCCATGATGAACGCCGGCACGCATATCAGAAACTGTGGGAGCAATAGTGAGCGGAGATGGGGCACCAGGTGAAGACGGATAAGTTGTCGAGTCTTGAGACCGCAGGCGTGACCCTGAATCATCCACTCGGCCGAGCGGAGAGTCACCGCGCCGCGATAGATGGCCCGTGCGCAAGCCGGCCACCCGAGGGCGGCGAGCACGAGGAAAGTGGTCACGGCTGTCTCGAGTGGCGAGGCAGTCAGCGGCAGCAAAGAGCGGGCCATCATCAAGAGGAAGAGCCACGGCAAAGACAGAAAGACGTCGCTCAGGAACATGAGTATGGCGGCTACCGATGAGGGGCTGAAGGCGGCAAGCAAGCCGAAGCAGGCGGCGATCATGGTGGTGATTGCCGCTGCGACCGTGGCGCCCGTCAACCCGATCAGAAGCGCTGCCGCGACGCGAACCGTGCGGTCGCGGCCGAGTTCGTCGGTCCCCGTCCAGTGCCGGGCCGTCGACGGAGCCATGGTCGCATCGCGGTCTTGAGAGGCATAGTCATAGCGGGCCAGCCGGAGCGCAAGCGCCCCAGCAAGGATGAGCAGCAAAAGGATGGCGGCAGGCACCCGCTTCTTCATGCCGCCTCCAATGTCACAGCGCGCGTCGAGAGCATCCCCGCAAATCCGACCACGCACGCCATCAGCAAACTGATCGCAACCAGCACCGGAAGGTCGCGGTTCATCACCGCGGACCAGGCAAGCTGGCCCACCCCCGGCACTGTGAAGATCACCTCAATAGGAACCAGCGCCCCCAGCGCAGTGACGATCGACAGCGTGGTAAGAGCGCACAATTGCGGAGCTACGTTGGGCAGTATGTGCATGCACACCAGTGCCCGCGGCGACAGTCCCTGCGCTCTGCCCTGCAGAAGATGCGGCGACCGCCACGCGCCTTGCAACAAGCTACGAAGGAACTTGAACTCCCTGGCGGCGATGAGGAGTGAAAGCACCAGCACAGGACCGCCCGCTTCAGCAAGGATGCAGGCCGTCGCCATCGCCGCCGTTGGAGCTGCCAGCAGAAGTGTGAATGGCAAACCCCACATAACTCCGGCCTTGCGCAGACCGCTGATAGGCAACGCAGCGCAGACCGCCAGCAGCCAGCCATAAGAAATGCCCCGCGCCAGAAGCAAAGCCGAAACCCGTACGCGCGCGCCGATCAATTCCGCAACCGGCACGCCGTACTGACGCGACTGGCCGAAGTCGCCGTTCAGCCAACTCTTGACCTCCTGCATCGCGATCAGGTTCACGGACTGCTGCCGGTTGTTTACCGCCTCAATCTCCGCTTGCGCAATTTGTGCGTATTTTGCATCCATTTCACGGGAATCGGAGAAGAAACCGGGAGCGAAGCGCACCAGCAAGATCGTTCCCGCAGCGGCGAAGAGCATAAGGAGCAGGGTGCGCCCCGCGCGCGTCGCGATGGTCATCGCCAGACTCACAACGCCTCCTCTTTGACGGTCCAAGCGGCGCCAACAAGCATAATCGAGATCGCAAGTTTCACTCGAAATGGCATACGCGCTCCTCTCCCGCTTCGCAATGGTCTTGCGCAGTATCTGCATCGATGAATCGAGCGGGCAGATTATCTTGCAGCCCGAAGCCGCCTCCCCACTGACATTATTCAATTCGTCAAAAAGGGCCATTTCTTTATAACTGTACAGATGAGAAACATTCGAGAGGGCCGCGGTCCCTTTTGTGTAAGTCCGCGGTTGGAAGTCAGCAACTTCCTAAAGGCAGTACCGCCGATCGTCGCGGGGACGGCACTGCTGCGGGCGAAACATCAGCGGGGCGGCCTAACCTGGCGGTGGAGCAGTGCCGGGCGGGGGCCTTGTCCAGAAATGCGTTGTTGGTCTGGGCGGCAGGCTGGCTCTGGGCCGGCGGCTTGGCCGGAGCGACGGCCGGGACGGGTGCGGCGGTCGGGTTCTGGGCGAGGGTCGCAGCGGCCATCAGGCAGACCGCCATGAGAGCGGCTCCAGGCCGGGCAAGCGGTGCAAAGGAAGATTTCTGCATGAAACAAGCCCGGGTTCCTTGGGATTCAGGCACTATGCCGTTTTGATGAGCGATTCGGCAAGGGCTGCTGCACGGCCTCTCCATGGTATCGTTGCTTCGGTTCAAATTTTCATTTGCAGGAGAATCTACCGTGCATTTTCGTCTCCGCTGCCTTGCAGTGTTGCTTGCCCTGGCTCTTCCGGCCGCCGCACAGGACCGTGCCGCCGGCCTTGAAACCGCCTTCGCCCGCGCGCAGCACCTGAAACGGGGCATCAACGCCTCGGAGTGGTTTGCGCAATCGGCCAGCGATTATTCCGCGGCCAGGACCAATCGCTACACCGACGCTCAGGATATTGCGTTGATGGCGCGGCTGGGCTTCGACAACGTGCGGCTGAGCATCGACGCCGTGCCGCTGGTGCAGTGGCCACATGGGCAGGATGGCTTGAACGCCGAGTTTGTGGCCCGGCTGGACCGTGCCGTGGACACCATGCTGGCCGATGGATTGGCGGTCCAGATCGACCTGCACCCGGAGGGCAGCTACAAGCAGCGACTGGGGACGAGCGATGACGCCGTGGACCGGCTGACCATGCTGTGGCGGAGGCTGGCGGCGCACTATGCCACGCGCGACCCGGAGAGGGTCTTCTTCGAGATTCTGAACGAGCCGGAGGTGCACGACGCCTTCCGCTGGGCCGGCATCCAAGCGCGGCTGGCGGCGGCCATTCGCGAGGTTGCGCCGCGCCACACGATCATTGCCACTGGGCCGAATTACTCAGACATTGTGGACCTGCTGGCCATGCATCCGCTCAGCGACGGCAATGTGATTTATAACTTCCACTTCTACGATCCGCACGAGTTTACCCACCAGGGCGCGGGGTGGGGTGAGGCCTGGTGGAGTTATACGCATGGAATTCCCTATCCGGCGACGGAAGGCTCGATGGCCGAGTTACTGAAGGAGGTTCCGGACGCGGCAAGCCGGTTCAAACTGGAAGGTTACTGGCTGGACCACTGGGACGGGCATCGCATACGGCTGTTGATCGACGAGGCGGCGGTGTGGGGGCGTGAAAACAAGGTGCCGCTGATCTGCAACGAGTTTGGGGCGTACCGGGATTACACGGATCCGGGGTCGCGGATGAACTGGATTCGCGATGTGAGGACGGCGCTGGAGGCCGACGGAATCGGCTGGACGATGTGGGACTATCGCGGCGGGTTCGGGGTGGTGTCAAAGGAAGACGGGCAGCCGGCGCAGGTGGACGGGGCGGTGGTGGAGGCGCTGGGGCTGAAGGGGCGGTAGGAGCGGAGTTAGCGGGGTTACGGCGTTACCAGGGATACCGTGTCCTGTTCAATTCCGTACAGGGTCGCCGCTCCCTGGTGGTCGCGTCGAGTTGAGGGTCGTGGCTTCGGGATACATCTTCCCTGGTAATGCTATAGCCGCGCTGCGCGCGTGTTAGCGGAGTTCGTTCCGGCCTGCCAACCCCGCTAACTCCGCAAGTCCCGCTTCACTTCCCGCCCACGTAACTCACGTGCCAGATGGAGCGGGAGCCGTCGTCGGAGACGAAGAGGGAGCCGTCCCTGGCTTGCGCGACGCCTACGGGGCGGCCCCAGACTTGGCCGTCAGGCAGGACGAAGCCGGTGAGGAAGTCTTCGTATTCGCCGGTCGCGTGGCCGTTTTTCATGGGCAGGCGAATGACTTCGTAGCCGGCGCGCAGGGCGCGGTTCCAAGAGCCGTGCTCGGCGGCGAACCCATCCCCTTTGAACTCAGCGGGGAACTGGGAGCCCTCGTAAAACAGCATTTCGAGCGAGGCAAAGTGGGGATTCACCAGGATGTCGGGGGTGATGACCCTGGCTTGCAGTTCGGGGTGCTTGCCGGGGTGGCGCGGGTCCTGGATGCCGCCATTCGGGCCGCCCATGTAGTACCAGGGCCAGCCGTAGAAGCCGTCCTCCTGGACGTGGGTGATGTAGTCGGGCGGGAGGTTGTTGCCGATGCCATCCCTTTCATTGGTCGAGCACCAGAGTTGGCCGGTGAGGGGGTTGATGGCTTCTCCTACACAATTACGGAGGCCCCAGGCGTAGACCTTGACGAATTTGCCCTCGGGGGTGAACTCGAGGACGTCGGCGCGGTGGAACTCCTCGGGGTGGGTGTCGGCGTCGTCCACGTTGGAGTGGGACCCGACGGAGGCGAACAGCTTGGTGCCGTCCTTCGAAAAGACCACGTCGCGGGTCCAGTGTCCGCCTCCTCTGAGGCGTCCTCCGCCGGGCAGGTCAGCAAGATTTTCCGCGGGGCCGGTCGCCGTCAGATCGCCGTTCTTGTAGGGGAAGCGGACGATGCCGTCGGTGTTGCCGATGTAGACCCATGCGGGGCTGGAGCCGGCGGGATAGAACGCGATGCCGAATGGCTGGTGGAGGCTCTCTGCAAAGACCGAGACCTGGGCGGCCCTTCCGTCCGCACCGACGCCGCGGAAGACCTTGATCTTGCCCGAGGCGCTCTCGGCGAGGAAGAGGTCGCCATTGGGGGCGGTGCGGAGCAGGCGGGGGTTGTCGAGGCCAGTCCAGTAGAGCTCAACCTTGAAGCCTTTGGCAGCGATGGGCCAGGCGCTGTCAGGCCGGGCAACGAGGGTGGGGCCGTTATCGACTGATTGTTCTGGAGCCGGGGCGGGCAGGTCGGCCACGGTCAGGTGGCGGCGGATGCCGGGGGACTCGTGGGCCGCGTCGGTGAATGCGGCCTTGCCTTTGAGGACGGGGTGTTGGGGCGCCGGTTTTGCCGGTGGATCGCCGGCGCGTGCGACAAGGCACGGCAGGAGGGCAAGGGGCCAAAGGAGGGCTGCAACCCTCAGCAAATAAATTGAACGATGCACGGGACCTCCGCGGGGAATGCGGTCACTTCAAGGATAGACGATGGGAAGGCGGCGAGCAGTTGCGATGTCAGCGTCCCCAAAAAAGCTGCCGTCTACTTGGATGCGGCTGGGCTGGAAGCGGAATCGGACGGGGCGTTCCGGTCCGGGGACGGGCCGCTGAAGAGGGAGGGCGAGATCGAGGCCGTGACGGTGACCCGGTTGCGCTCTTCGGTCACCACGGCGGTCTTGAGTAGTTCCTTGAGTCCGTTGTTGGCGGCGTTGTCAGGCAACGGGGCGGTAAAGCCCCGGGCCATGGTCACAAGCACGTTGAGTGCGGCGGCCTGGCTGGCGGCTACGTCGCTGCTGGGGGCGATCTCAATCACTTTGACATTCAGTGAGCCTCCCAGCGACAACGTCGGCGTAAGGCTGGCGATGATGGTGGAGTCGGCCTCAAGCGGCAGCGAGAGGCCGAATACCCGGATGTCGCCGCTCTCGGAGAAGGGCAGGCCGATCTGGCCGATGCCCCAGGCCAGTGAGAGCAGCGGGACCTCGTGGTAGTGCTCCCTCAGCAGCGTGGAGTTGGCGAAGGGCAGGGCCGCTGTGCGATGCCGGTCAATCATGGAGTGAATCTGCTCGGGGGTGGGGGTGTTGGAGACGGCCACCATGTCGTAGCCGATTTGCGCCACCCGGACCGTGCGGCCCTCCGAGGGAATCGAGTAGATGGTATGTCCGGCGTAGGACTCGCGGGAGGCGGCGTGGGCGTCGAGCCAGGCGTTGAGCCGCTGGCCGGTGATCTTGCCCACCAGCACCATCGAATAGGCAACCGGCCCGTTGGGTCCGTTGGGGTCCGCCATGCGGTGCAGGGCGATGGCCGCCTCGTCCAGGTCGCGCTCAGGATCGATTCCAATCGCATCGATGAACTGCTGGTACTCCGGCATGCGCTGAGGCGGCTTCAGGTCTTTGTGCAAGAAGGCGCGCACAGGCCTGAGGTTGACGTAGAGGATGCCGTCGGACTCGGGCAGCAGGCGCGCGGCCTCGGGCGGGGCCTTGGAGCGCAGGAAGATCGCCGCGGCCAGAAAAGCAAGGACCGCAGCCACTATCCACAGCGTTCTACGCGTGCGTCTGTTCATCAAGGGCCGTCAGAAATAACGTATCACCTCTGACGGGCTGGAGATTCCCACTCACGATTCCCGTAATTACTGTTTCGCCGGTTCCTGCTCAAGTTCGGCATTGAGGTGAATTGTGCCTCCGGTGACGTTGAGGGTCTTGGTCCAGTCTGTAAAGCCCTTTTTCTTGACGGCAATCTGATGGCCGCCGGGAGCGACGGAGACCGTGGAGGGTGTGTTGCCCACAAATGCGCCGTCGATCTCGACATCGGCTCCGGCTGGGGTGGAGTCGATCGCCAGCGAGGCTTGAGCGGCGGGAGCCGGAGCAGCAGGCACAGACAGTGGCGCTAGCACCGAAGGAGCAACCCCGAACTTGGTCATGTCCAATGACATGTCGCCCCTGATGTAGGCCGTAGTCTCCGCGCCTTTAGGGATGGTGATGTCTTTACCATGCATTAACAGAAAGAGCGCCGAACCACCCAGCGTGAAGACGGCGGTGGCTACCATGGCCCCCACCATTGCCCCCGTGTGGCTTCCACCTTTTCCACCCGCAGTTGCTGTCAGCGCGGCCTTTTCGTTGTCCATCAGCCGCACGGAGTCTAAGGTCATTTCAAGTTTGCCTTCACGCCCCAATCTTCTTTTGGGCTGTGCCTCCGTGACCGTCGCCGAAGCGGTTGCGCCTTTGGCGATCACTACCACCCCCATCACCTGAACTTCTTCCAGAACCTCAAAATCGACGTGTTCTCCAATTTTCGCGTCAGATGAGGAGAGGTTTCGCCCAATGCGCAGTTTGACCGGAGTCCCATCAAGCAACGTATTCGGCTTTGCCGCGACCGCTGCAGAGGAAGTGGCTGACGCAGCTTGTGGTGCCGCAGGTGCTTCAGGGATGTACTGCGGTTGTTGAGCTACGAGCAGAGGGCAAATTGCAAAAAGCAGGACTGTAATAGCGTTCTTGCGCACGAGTCTTCTCCTTGCGATTCAAAACCGCCAAAACTGTCAAGGAATAGCAACAGAATCATCCACCTAAACCCTGCTTTTCACAAGAATGTTTTTGCAATGCTAAAAGATCTGTCGCTTTAGAAGGGCGCGGCTTAGCCGCGCCGCAGGAGCAGCAAACCAGATGCGGCTTCACAGGCTGCGGAAAAACTTGTTAGATGAGAGGTTTTGCCGGTTGTGTCAGGGCACGACTTTAGTCGTGCCGCTTGAGGAGCCAATTGAGAATTGGGCTTTAGCCCCTGAGGGAATGTAGTTTTCAACGATTTGCAATCCCGCAGCGGCTAAAGCCGCATTTCATTTGCTGTTTCTACGGCACGACTGAAGTCGTGCCCTGACACTTCTTGCAGCCCTAAATGCGTTTTTCCGCAGCCTGTAAAGCCCACGATTCCAATTGCCCGTCGAGCGGCGCGGATTCTGTCGGGGTTAAAACCCCGACCTACCAGCCGTGCCCTTTCAAAGCGGTGGATTTTCTGGAAGGATATGCTTTGCGCTTCGAGACGCAATGCCTTCTCGGATATTCTGAAGCTCGGGGGTTCACAATGCCTGCAAATGCCGCATTGATTCATCCCGGAGAGATTCTGCTGACGGAGTTCATGGAGCCGCTGGGGCTGACGGCTTACCGGCTGGCCAAGGATCTGGCTGTTCCTGCGCCGCGGGTGGGGGATATTGTGCGCGGGAAGCGAGCGATCTCCGCCGACACGGCGCTGCGGCTGGGGATCTATTTCAAACTTCCGGCGCAGTTCTGGCTGAATTTGCAGAACGAGTACGATCTGCGGCGGGCGGCGGCGAGTCCGGCGCTCAGGCGGGTTGTGCCTCGTGCGGCGTAAGTGGCTTTTTTACAGGGCGGGATGAGGTTCGTGGTTTCCCAGGTCCGAAAATCCGGACCTGGGCCACCCAGGTTGGTGGT
>OCZT010002933.1_pt1 | contig 17553 bp, 13 predicted proteins | sample 1539031 | NCBI WGS metagenome assembly OCZT01 (sample SAMEA3539308, study PRJEB22396) | soil metagenome | biome: tundra; feature: field; material: soil | place: USA | collected 2010-05 | depth 0.15 m | reverse complement strand
ACTCTGATTTAGGGATATGGAGTTTATCCTCGAGGTAGCCGAACAGAGCGAGGGATATTTCAGTATAGAAGTCTGTTTGTTTATTTGCGAGCATGAGAGTCCTGGCGGTTTTAAGTCTTTTACCGGAGATGCGCTGAGCTTTCTGGTAGCGCATCAGGGAGATATTTCCGGAGAGGCGGTCTTCCCTTCTCTTCCACATGACAGCGCCGATAAGAGCAAAGAATGGGAGGACAGCGGCGGTCCAGAATCCCAACTGATAAAGGACTATTTCTCCTTTTTGGTGCAATGAAGCGGGGGAAGTTTTTATATATCTGATATCATCACCGAGGAGTTTAATATCTTCCTTAGACATGCCGGCATAGCTCTGGTCGCCGGTTCCCTGTTCAACATTTATGTTATAGGGAGGGGTGCTAAGGGTGACATAGCCTTTTTTATTAGGATCGAAGTAAGAGAACTTAACCGGAGGGATTTCTTTTTTACCAGAGTTGCGTGGAACTATCAGATACTCGATAGACTTTTTACCGGAGATCCTTCCCTGGCGGTTGATCTGGTCAGTGGACTTGGGATCATACTTTTCCATTCCCGAAGGAAGATTTATTTCGGGCACGTTAAGGAGGGAGACGTTCCCCGTGCCGGATATATTAAGCTTAAGGGAGAGAGGTTCATTTGTTTTAGTAGAATTTTTATTCAGCTCAGATGTAAGAGTGAATTGCCCAACGGCTCCTTTGAAGGATTCGGGTTTATTTTCAGGCAGGGGCATGACGTTTACTTTTACGGTATTTGATTTAGCGTTGAACTGAACCGTTTCGGCGTTACCAAAGAAGGGGTCATTAAAGAAATCATCAAATACACTATTGCCTGATTTTCTTTTTTTCTGGATCTGCACGGGAACTTTTAGTTCCATAGGAGAGACGGTAAGCTCGCCGCTTTGTGAAGGAAAGAGTGCGGCTTTTTTAAGAATGCCAACCCTGAACTGTCTGCCTTCAACATTTTCCGTGGTAAACATTATATTGTTTGGAGTTTCAATCTCCTCTGCCCAGAAGCCCTGGTACTGGGGCAGTTTGGACACCTGCATCTGGGAGGCAATATTCAAGCGGGTATAGAGTTTATAGGTTACGGTAACCTGTTCCCCCAGATAAACTTTCTGCTTATCGGCAAAGACTCTGATGAAAAGGTTTTTACCTATCTCCGAGTTTTGAGCATCGGGGTTTGTACCGGATTGATTATTAGTGCCGGGAGGAGGGGCCGAACCTTTTACTACTTCAATTTTAAGGGGCTGGGTTTTGAAGGTTGTGCCTTTATAAGAAACGGAAGCACTGCCAATATTAAAGGTGCCTATTGATCTGGGCTGCAGGTAATAGGAGTAAGTAAGTGAGCCGGAGACCGCACCGTTCATAATCTGCATACTGGTGGATTGGTTTGGGCCTGACAATATCATGAAGTTAGCAAAATCAGGGGAGGTAAATCCTTTAGCATTGTTGACATCAGCGCCTGAGAATGAGAAGGAAACCTCGAACTGATCACCTACTCCTACTTTGGAACTGCGGACTGATGCGGTGAAGCTCTGCGGGTAGAATCTTGCGCATGCAGTGATAAGAAGTAGAAATACAAATATGAAGTTTCTTTGTTTCATGGATCTTTTTATTACCAATCCTTATCAGTTTTAACGGGAACGCCGACCTTCTTTCTTAGTTTTTTCTGAAGATCTTTTTCATCATTCTTTAGGGCCTGGAGAATCTGCTCTGCTTGTTCCTTTGATATTTTATTCTGCTGCGGCTGCTGTTGTTGCTGCTTGTTTTGGTCCTGCTTGTTTTTATCTTTGTTTTGATCTTTCTTGTCCTGGTCTTTTTTATCCTGATCCTTATTATCCTTATTCTGGTCTTTGTTCTTATCCTTATTTTTATCGTTCTTATTCTTATCCTTTTGATCCTGCTTATTATTCAGCATGGATAAGGCATAGGAAAGATTATACTTTGTATCGTCATCTTGAGGGTTCAGCTTCAGGGCATTTTTATATGCTTCGATGCTTTCCTTATACTTTTGAGATTTAAGGAGAGAGTTGCCTATGTTATGAAAAGCCCTGGACTGGAGATTACTATTATTAGTTTTTGAGAGTGAGGACTGGTATTGTTTGAGGGCTTCATCATAGCGCTGCTGTTTATAATATGCATCACCCAGATTGAAATTACCCTGGAAGCTGTCGGGGGCTTTTTCCAGTCCCTTCTTAAAGTTAACCTCAGCATCAGAGTATTTTTTCTGATGATACTGATCGACGCCATCATTTATCAATCCTCTTGTGCTCTGGGGAAACAGAGAAGTGCCAAGGGAAATAAGGAGGAGAGATAATATTGCAAATACATTTTTCATTTATTCAAATCCAAGTCTTTTATTTAATCTGGTGAACAAAGGCGACTTCCTTTCGCTTAAGAAGAATTCTATCAACAAAAGAATAATAGCCGGTGCAAGAAAATAATAAAACCTATCCTCGTATTCTGTAATTTTTTTAACACCGAATTCCGCTTTCTGAAGAGAAGAGAGGTCGCTGTAAATCTTATCGAGGTGATCCTCATAATTAGTACCCCTGAAATACTTGCCATTGCCCTGCGAGGCGATATGTTGGAGGATCCCTTCATCGAGTTTAGTGATAACAATGTTGCCCTCGTTATCTTTTTTGAAATCGACCTGCTGTCCCTGGGCATTATTAACGGAGATAGGCGAACCTTGCAGAGAACCCAGACCAATGCAGTAGATTTTTATATTCTTTGCAATGGCTTCACTAACTGATTTATCGATATCGCCTTCATGATCTTCGCCATCGGTTATTAAGACAATAACTTTTTGTGTGGATGTTCTGTAATCGAATGATTTTACGGCAAGGTCGATAGCTGCTGCGATTGCGGTACCGGGCTGGGGGACAGAGTTAAAGTCGACGGCATTGAGAAAGAGACCTGCAGCGGAATAGTCCGTGGTTAAAGGGAACTGCACATAGGCTTCACCGGCAAAGATAGCGAGACCAATCCTATCACCTCTTAATTTTTTTATCAGACTGGATATCTGGTATTTTGCTTTTTCAAGTCGGTTGGGTTTTATATCTTCGGCTTTCATGCTTAAGGAAACATCGAGGAGAATATAGACATCGATGCCTGTCTGCTTAACTTCCTGCATGCTGGTACCGATCTGCGGATCAGCGGCGGATACTATTAATAGAGTTATTGCGAGAAGGAGAATGGCGTATTTTAATATTGTTTTAGGCCTGCTGTAATTGGGCATTAAGACACCCTGAAGCTTCTTCTGAGCAAAGGAGCCCAACAGTTTATTTCCCCTGATAATTAAATACCAGAACAGTGCGGCTAATGCCGGAACGGCATACAGGACATACAAATATTCCGGGTGCGCAAATCTGAACATTACGGTAATCTCTTAAATATTGTTTTTGACAAACCAACTTCCAAAAAGATCAATAATAATCCTGCACCGAGCCAAGGAAGGAAAAGTTCCTTAGCGTTGCGGTAGGATGTGACCTCTATCTTAGTTTTTTCGAGGCGGTCAATTTCTTTATAAATCTCTTCAAGCTTATTGTTATTAGTAGCCCTGTAGAATTTGCCGTTGGTAATTGAGGCAATCTGGTTAAGCATGCCCTCATCAATTTCAGCGGGGATCATCTGGTAGCGGATGCCGAAGGGAGTCTGCACGGGATACGGAGCTTCGCCTTTTGAACCGACACCGATTGTATAGACCCTTATATTATAGACCTTGGCAATCCTGGCTGCGGAGATGGGATCGATTTCACCGGCGTTATTCATTCCATCTGTTAAGAGGATAATTATTTTGGACTTTGAATCGCTATCCTTTAATCTGTTTACACCATTTGCTATTGCATTACCGATAGCGGTTCCATCTTCAATCATACCGGGTTTAACTTCGCCGAGAAGATTTCTCAGGACGGCATAGTCGATAGTTAAAGGGCATTGGGTAAAGGCTTCGCGGGAGAATATGACCAATCCAATTCTGTCAGAAGTTCTGCCTTCAATAAAACTATCAATAACCTTTTTAGCTTCACCGACACGGTTTGGCTTAAGGTCTTCCGCAAGCATGCTACCGGAAATATCGAGAAGCATGGCGATATCGATACCCTGTGCGAAGATGTTTTCACCGGAGTTAAATGTCTGCGGTCTTGCAAGGGCAACGATAAGGAGTCCTACACCTAATGCTCTGAAGAGGACGGGGACATCGCGGAATCTTTCTTTCCAGGTCTTCGGGACTTTGTTCATTACAGTTAAGGAAGAATATGTAATGGCGGGTTGTTTTTTCTTTCCCTGGTACCAATACCAGACAAGCATAATGGGAACGATGGCAAGGAACCAGAAAATCCAGGGGTATGCAAAGGTTATATCCTTAAACACTCGTTACCTCCTGAGCGAGTGCCGAGGGCACTTTTATAGGTTCAGGGATGATGATCCAATGGTCTAAGCAGATTGCAATATTAAACATTGGGAACCTCCTGAGCGAGTGCCGCAGGCACTTTTATAGGTGCTGGGGCAATGATCCAATGGGCTGCGCCGGCTGCAACATTAAGCATTGGGAACCTCCTGAGCGATTTGATCGGCAGTGCAATTAACTATTTCGAGAGCCTGTTTCATCATCTCTTGGTTAACCGAGTTTTCCGGTTTGAACTTTGCGAACTTAACAAGGTCGGCATTATTCAGGAAATCATTAGTAATATCTATAATATTTGCGGCGCCGGTTTGCTGTTTTAACTGAATATTTACTTCAGTGGTGGTTAATTCAAGTGCAGGGAGATTAAATTTCCTTTCAAAGTAGGCCCTGATTATTTCAGTAATCTCCGAATGATATTCCTTCACCATGCCCTTCTGCCAGAGCTGTTTTATCTCCAGTTTCTTAAGTGCATTAAGGGCTTCGATATGGGGAGGGAGGATTATCTTAGGAGGCATGACAACCTTTTTCTCTTTACTTTTTTTAAACCATAGATAAAGAAGAAGAGCGGTGCCGATTACAACCGATGCAATAACAAACCACATGAGGATCAACAACCAATTGAGAGGAACCTTTACAGGATCTTTTACATCTTTAATCTCAGCCTGCGGATTTACCTGAAGTGTATGGACCAATACTGTGACCGGATATGACTGGATAGTTTTTAATGTTGAATCATTAGCGAATAATTTTTCTCCGGGACTTTTAAGTGCACGATATTTAATTGCTATGGGGGGAATATTTATAACTGCGGAATCATACTTAGAAAGAACGGCTTTAATTATCGTAACCATCCGGCCGTTTTCTTCTTTGGTAACGGCGGTATCTATTTTAATAATATCTGCCATTTTAAGGCTGTCCTTAATTAGCGGAGAGATGATGCCTATGCTTTTATCATACTCAATTAGTAAAGTATAGTTGATATAGTCCCCGATTTTATAGCTGGTAGTATCAGTTGAAGCTTTTACTCTTATATCCTGCCCAAAGAAAACAGTGTTTAACAAGAACAGGAATATCAGTACGGTCCTTTTTACCATCTCTTCTCACGCATCCTGAAAAATTTAACCAAAGGAGTGATATAATTTTGTCCTGTGGAAACTTCTATACTATCGAGGCGGCTGGCGACAAAGATATTCTTTCTTTTCTGTTTATTTTCTTCCTGGACAGACCTATACCACTTCTGGAATTTTCTATCAGAGGTATCAATATATCTTTCCGCGCCGGTTTCTGCGTCAGTAAACTTCACCAGTCCAAGCTTAGGAATATTATTTTCCTTTTCATCCTTAATTACGATGCCAATAAGGTCATGCTTTTTGCCGACTATCCTTAATATCTTTTCAAATCCTTCATCAATAAAATCGGAGAGAAGGAAGACGATGCTTCTTTTCTTGATGGTATTATTCATATACTCAAGCGCCTGCTTAAGTCCTGTAGCTTTTCCTTCAGGCTCAAAGGATAAGACTTCGCTGATTATTCTGAGGACATGGGTTCTCCCTTTTCTTGGCGGAACGAACTTCTCAATTTTATCGGTGAATAAAAGCAATCCGACCTTATCATTATTTTTCATAGCGGAGAATGCCAATATAGCGCTAAGCTCGGCTGCTACCTGCTGTTTGGTTTTATCGACAGTGCCGAATATTAGGGAGCCGCTCATATCTACCAGGAGCATAACAGTAAGTTCTCTTTCCTCTTCAAATATTTTAATGTAAGGGTGACCGAAGCGCGCGGTAACATTCCAATCGATATTACGGATATCATCGCCGAACTGGTATTCGCGAACTTCAGAGAACTCCATACCTCTACCTTTAAATACCGAATGGTATTCACCGGAGAAGACCTGATTTACCAGTCCTTTCGTTCTAATTTCAATTTGACGGACTTGTTTCAGAAGTTCTTTAGTTAGCATTACGGCACTTCAAGCTTGTTTAGTATTTCCTGTATAATATTTTCAGAAGTGATTTCTTCAGCTTCAGCTTCATATGTAACGGCAACACGATGACGAAGCACATCGGGACAAATAGCCCTAATATCTTCGGGGATTACATATCCTCTTCTTTTAATGAAAGCCATTGCCTTGGCACCAAGGGCAAGGTTTATTGTTGCTCTGGGGGAGGCGCCATAGCTGATCATATCAGTTAATTTAGGGAGACCGAAATCGTTTGGCGTCCTTGTAGCAAATACTATATCAAGGATATATTTTTCTATTTTCTCATCTATATAAATATCCTGGATGAGTTTTCTTGCTTTAAGAATATCCGCGGGAGTAATTACGGCATTAACTTTTAGTTCCGAATTAAGGACATTCTGCCGCATGATCTTCATTTCCTCTTCGCGAGAAGGATAGGTTATTTTAATTTTAAGCATAAACCTATCGACCTGTGCCTCAGGCAGAGGATAAGTACCTTCCTGTTCAATCGGATTCTGTGTGGCAAGCACAAGGAACGGTTCTTCAAGCTTGAAAGTTTCGTTGCCTATAGTAATTTGTCTTTCCTGCATTGCTTCAAGAAGAGCGCTCTGCACCTTGGCGGGGGCACGGTTTATTTCATCTGCAAGAATGAAATTAGAAAAGATAGGTCCTTTCCTTATGAAGAAGTTTCCATCCTTCTGATTATAGATCATTGTACCGATTAGATCGGCTGGAAGAAGATCAGGCGTGAACTGAATCCTCTGGAACTTTGCCTTCATTGCTGAGGCAAGTGTATTTATGGCAAGAGTTTTTGCAAGTCCCGGCACACCTTCAAGCAGTATATGACCATTGCCAAGAAGTCCTACAATCAGTCTTTCAACCATTGCTTTCTGACCGACAATAACTTTAGTGATCTCATTTAGGAGAAGATCAATAAAAGCACTTTCCTGTTTAATTCGTTCGTTTAATTCGGTAATATCCAATTTAGATCCTCATTTATGATTTTATTGATTTACTTTTTGAAAAGTAATAAGATTAGACGACTGCAAACTTAAAAAGGTTGCATATTTTATGCAAGGAATTAAGATTTTTTAATATACCATTTATTATTGACCCACATAATTGCAATAAGTTGCTCTAAAAAGCACCCGCTTTTAATCAAATTTTATTTACACGAAATACGCCGAACTTAAGATAGGATGTTTCGGGCATTGCGGGGAGTTTGGGGTGATCCATTGAGGCTGAATTAAAGTAAATAAGCTGTACAGGACTGGTTGCTTTTACAGAAGCACTATTTACAGCTGAAATAAAATCATCCCTAGTTATATGGTACGAGCAGGAGGAGGTAACAAGATAACCGCCATTTGATACGCATTGCAAGGCTAGTTTGTTCAATCGCTCATATCCTTTTTTTGCTGTCGGGATATTCTTCCTGCTTTTAGCAAATGCCGGGGGATCAATCATTACAACATCAAACTTCTTCCCTGAAGCCGCCGACTTCTCAAGATAATTAAATACATCCTCTTCAATAAAATCTGTTTCGGTAATAAAGTTATTTAGTCTGAAATTCTCTTTGGCAGCCTCAATTTCATTTGCTGAAGAATCAACAAAAGTTACGTTAGCGGCTCCTCCTTTGGCAGCATGGAGTCCGAATCCGCCAGAATTACAGAAAGCATCAAGCACAGTTTTGGCGTTAACTATTCCTTCAATAAAGAAGCGGTTATCACGCTGATCAAAATAGAACCCGGTCTTATGTCCCTTTTCAAAATTGATCAGGTAATTTACAGCGCCGTCATTTATGAGCTCATTTTTAATTTCACCAAGATATACTTTATCCTCTGTGGGAAGTCCTTCCAGAGTTCTGAAATATCCTTCATTCTTTGAGAAAATATTTTCGGCACTAAACTCTTCCTTTAAAATATCTGCAATAAGATTGATATTCCTGTCCATTCCATATGAATAAACCTGCAGGACATATGTATTATTGTATTTATCAATTATGAGTCCAGGCAGATAATCACTCTCACTAAATGAAAGCCGGAATGAATTTCCTGAAGGATACAGCTCTTTCCTAAGCCGGTAGGCATTTAATATTTTCTTTCTTAAATCTTCTTTCAGGTCTTCAATTTTGCCGGTGCTAAGAATTCTGACGGAGATGAGGGAGTTCTTATTATAGAAGCCGGTTCCAATCAATCCGCCTTTTGAATCAAATAACAAAGTTAAATCACCGTTCTCTATTCCTTCCTCAATTTTGTCTATTTCATTGCTGAACACCCATAGGTGTCCATTCCTAATTCTTCTATCCTCGTTCCGTTTTAATGTAATTTTCTTCATATACGTATCATACTGAATTTTATAAAAGCCCCTTAATTGTTAACTTTATATTCTAAAAATAACCAAATATGAAATTTAAACTATTATTTCTATATATCATCATTTGCGCGGGCTTATTTTATCCGCAGGAATATCAATACGCCATTATATCGGATATTAAGTTTGGCGCTCCTAATTCTGAGTCACAGCTTAAAAGAATAGTAGATAACATAAATTTAAGGGAGGAGATAAAGTTTGTTGTTGTTATAGGTGATGCAACTCTGAAAGGCAGGGATAATGAATTCACTGAAGTGAGCAAAATTCTTGATAAACTAAAAGTTGACTACTACCCTGTATCGGGTATTAACGATATGAAATACAGTTCCAGCGGGGGGAGTCTGGCAAAGGAATTATGGGAGGATGATAAATTTGTTCTGGAAGTCGGTAATACTTCAAAACATATTGGCCTAAACGACTTCTCCCCCTGGAGAAGTAAAGGACATTTTTCCATTGAAGACCTTAAATGGCTGGATACAGTAATAACCTCTACTACTGCCGGTGAGGAAGTGTATCTTTATTCCTCTGTCCCACTTACTGAAAAGAACATCGGCAACTGGTATGAAGTCCCCAACCGGCTAAGCAATAAAAACTGGCGTGCACTCTTTTATCCCGCACAGCAGAATAAAATATTTCCGGAAACATCACCTCCAAGTGTAGAGATCAAACCCTCCATAACCAAAGAAAATAACTGGAACTATACTTTAGTTAACAACAAAACCGATTCATTATTCTTCTATGAAATTTCAAAAGATACTCTCCAGAAATTATGGGGAGCCCTGAGCAAATCCGATACATCAAATAATATTACCACTATAGATTCTTCCGGCTTCATAAATTATTCCGCCGATATCCTGTGGCAGAAGGACCTGCAGAAAGAAATGTATGCCCCCGTGCTGGTTACCGAGGATAAAATATTTACTGCTTCATTCAACGGTGAGATAAACTGTTTTGATCTTGATGGCAACATCATCTGGACACACCAGCTTGAAAGAACAGTCCTCAGCGGCTTTGTCAGAGAAAAGGACCTTGTATTAATAGGCACCTATGAAGGTGACTTGTTCTCCTTAAACGCCAATAACGGAAATGTAGTGCAGGTAATGGGAGTAGGCGAACCGATAACTTCGCAGCTTGTTACCGCTGATGTGCATTATAATGATACTGATACCAAAGGTGTAGTTGCAGCAACTTCTGATGGCAGCCTTTACTTTTATGAAATCTTTTCATTCGAACTGATCTGGATGAATAATTCTTCAAAGGAGATGATAGAAACCAAACCACTTGTATTAAAGGATAAGATCCTTTTTACTGCTCATGACGCCTATCTTTATAATATTGATCTGAACTCCGGAGTACTTAACTGGAAATGGTCCGCAAGGAATTCCAGTAATCTATCTTCTCCTGTAACAAACGGAAAATATGTCTTTGTTTCCTCACCTGACAAATACATTACCGCAATCGACTTGCTTCAGGGTACCCCGGCTTGGAGGAAAAATGAGCACAGAGGTTATGAATCACTCAACATCACAAATGACAATCAGAAACTTCTCATTAAATCCCTAAACGAATATTTCGTTATAGCCGATGCCTCTACCGGAAAAGGGGAAAAGAAAATCAAATGCGGATTCGGAAATGACCCCAATCCCTCCACCATCCTGGAAATAAATAACGACTATCTGTTCGGCACAGGAGATGGAATGATCTACCGCGTTGATAAAAATTCTAAATGCACTCCGGTACTATTTATGGGAAACGCCAGAATAACTACACTCCAGAGCGTTGGCGATAACCTGGTAGCAGCGGCAAACTGCGACGGCAAAATCGTACTATTTAAACTAAAACAGGACTAATGGAAAAATTTACAGGAATTATATTCGACATTGACGGAACACTAACCTCTACAAACCAGCTAATCTTTGCCGCATTCAACCACATCGCAGAGAAATACCTTCACAAGCAGTTCACGGATAAAGAAATTACCGAAATGTTCGGTCCTACTGAAGATGTTATACTAAAGCAATTGTGCCCCGATAATTATGACGAAGTCCGCAAGGACTACTATGATTTTTATGAGCAGAACCATAGTATGGCTGACCTCTATCCGGGTATTGCAGAGATCCTTGATATCTTAAAGAAAAAAAACGTTCTCCTCTCAATCTACACAGGGAAAGGCAGGGATGCCTCAATCATAACATTAATGAAACTTAAGATTTACCACTATTTTGATTTAATCATTACAGGCGATGAGGTAAAAGAGCATAAGCCCTCTCCCGAGGGAATCACGCTATTCCTCGAGAAGTTTCGTTTGCAAAAGGATAATGTACTGATGGTAGGTGATTCCCCGGCTGACATAAAAGCCTCTCGTGCTGCTGGTGTAAAGGTTGCATCAGTAATTTGGGACAGCTATTCCAAGGATGCAGTACTAAAACTCAAACCGGATTATCTTTTCAATTCAGTCGGAGAGCTTAAAGAATTTCTTCAACAACACACCCATTCCCTCTTTTAACTATATTCTATTCTCTCTATTTTACTATATTATTTTGATACCTTTTAATAATATATTTGTTCAACTGTAATGCTGAATAGATTTCTCTGTTTATCATATATCATGACTGTACTTATCTTAACCGGGTGTGAAAGACCCCTTAATTTGACTAATCCCGATTCAGGGATCCCGCCTGCTGTACCTGTAGGGTTAAAAGTTATCTCCGCTTATGATGGTGCAGTCCTTATCGCCTGGCATGATAATACTGAGCCTGATTTCAAAGGATATAACATATACAGGAGAATAAACAATTCCGCCTTCACCTTTCTGGCTTTTATAACCAACAGTTACTATTTCGATGATTCTTTGGACTACCAGACAAAATATTATTATAAAGTAAGTGCACTCAATAGTGCCAATAGGGAAAGCCTGCCAGCGGATTCAGTCATGGCTCAGCCTTTGAATATCTATGCGCCCGGTACCCCCGCCACTTTATCTTTCAATATAAGTGCAAGAAACTGGAATAATCAGAAATCCGTTTATCTTAATTGGAATCTTAATTCCGAAGGAGATGTTTCCTGGTATTATGTTTACAGAAACCTTAACCAAACTTTCGCAGCGGATAGTTCTACATTCATAGGCAAATCTTCTGTCCCCAGTTTTACCGATACAACAAACTTTTCGCTTTATACAAATTATTATTACAAAATAAGAGCTGTTGATAAAGGAGGACTACAGAGCAGCGACAGCCGTATAATACATGATATGATCTTCGATGTGCCTGCTATGATATTCCCCCAGAATTATGCCCTGGTAAATTATTTCAATCAGTTTGCAATTAAAACTTTAAAAGTACCGGCAGATTACAAAATAGTGGTTCAGACAAACCAGTTCTTTGATGAATTCTGGAGTATAGTTGTCCATTCTGATCTCATAAATGATACTTTATATGTTGCTTTTACCCCCCCTTATCTGAATTCAAATGTTACATATTATTGGCGTGTGGCTGCTTATTCGCAAAACAGCAGCGACCCCAACAGCGTTTCCCAATTATTTCAATTTACAATAAAACCTTAACGTCTGTTTGAAAAAATTATTCTACATAATTCTCTTGTTAACGCCGGCACTTTCCCTTGCCCAGAAACTAACTGACAGCCTCGATTTTTACATAGCTACAAATCAAAAAAATAACCTTAATACCCGGCTCGAAAAACAGCTTAATACCTTTTACCTTACCTCTTTTTTCACACTGACCGGACTTTCCAATAGTTTCATCTATAATATAAATGAAAATTATAACTCCACCCTTGTAAATAGCACGGATAAAAGTATTAGGGATGAGCATTATCTCAACATTAAAAGTGAATATATCATTAGCACTCCTTTGCGTCTCGGTTTCCTTGCTTCCAATAATATTTTGTCAGATAACAGGAAAATAGAAATAAACTCCGCTTCTATTTCCAATGCCGTTCTCTTTACCACATATGCTCCTGCAGATAAAATTTATGTCTCCCCTTTTCTTGGTTATTCAAATAACAGACAGATCGGGCAGAATGATTCAGGATTACTCCTGGGGTTCGAAGGACTTGTTGATAACCTGGATATTTCCAACTGGAATATAAATGCTGATGTCAGGTTAAGAGATGAGGATATTTCCCCTAGGAAAAACACAATAAGAAACCTTGCCCTTGTTGCCTCAACTCTTTTTGAGGAAAATGTCTCAAACATTATTGGTATTAAACTCTTCCAGGCAAGAAAAGATTTCTATTATGCTTCTGATCCCGCTACCCTTTCTTATTTTGATGTTGTTAATAATATTCAGAGCAGAACTGAATCCGGCTATGTTATTGAAGACCGGCTTAATTACAACCATGTCCTTCCATTTCTTTCCCTTGATCTTCTCGGTAGAATAAATTACAGGGAAATAGACAGGGATACCCGGTACAAACTCCCGCAGGTTACTTCATCTTCCGCATTCGATGCTAAAGTGGATGAACTAAAAATTGAGTTCGAGTCAAATGCCTCCATAATAACCGATAAATTCAGCGGCTCCCTCCGCATCAATTATTCAGAAAGAGATGAAAACAATATTGCTAAAAATTACCTCGGTCAGTCTAATATCTTCTTTGATGAAAGGTCAAATCTTGAGAGCATGAAAAACAACACTACTATACGAGGCTCTTTATCCTTTATCGGTAATTATGATTTTTCAAAAGATGACCGCCTCTTCTTCAGTCTCTACCAGAATAAGCTTAGATACGATACCCCCAGCTCAGAAAATTTTGACGACAGGGATGAAGTCCTGTCAATGGTTCGGCTTAAATACTCTAAAGCGCTCACTCCTTTCTTTACTGCATTCATAAATGTAGAAGGTACTTATAACCATGTTGTATATCTCTTCTCCGAAAACAGTTCTAACAATAATGTTAACAGGGTTATTCGTCTTTCCTCCGGGGGTGATTATAAAGGGTATAACCTTTCCTCATTAAATATTTTTGAGGTGTCTGCAAATTACACTACATATGATTTTGAGGATTTAGTCCCTAACTTCCGGAGTTTTTCATTTAGACAGCTTAACATCATTGATTCCACCACCCTTAAACTTACCCGGAATGTTTTTATAAATCATTATGGTTATGTTAAATTATCCGAACAGGGGGATCTAAAGTGGGCTTCCTTTTCAACCCGACCCATACGCTTCCTTGAGGAAATCTACTCCGAACCTAAATTAAATTTCATAATTTCTAAAGTAATCCTTTCGGGAGGTCTAAGGTTCTTTACTCTAAATACCTTTACCTATCTGGTTAAACAAAAGATTCCTGAATCTCAATATTTAAGCATAGCACCGGTAACCGAAATATCCCTTAATTTCAACACATCCCTCTTCTTCAGACTTTACGGCTATTACGAATTCATTACAACAAATAATACATCAAAAAGAAAACAAATCAGCTTTACTATGCAGACGATTTGGAATTTTTAGTTGAAAAGTACCTTATTTTTATTATTTTCCATCATTAAAACAAGGAGCCCTTTGCCAGAAAATAATTACCATCTTGAGATCGAAAGCAGCCCCAAGAATTTGATCACTGTTGAAGAGTTTGTAAATTATTTTGCAGTAGATCTGAATGTTAATAAAGAAAAGATCCCGGGACTTCTACTCTCGGTCACCGAGGCATCTACAAATGCAATCATCCATGCAAATAAAGGCGATGAAACCAAACTTGTAACAATCGATGTTACTAAACAGGATAACCAATTGATTATTCGCGTCAAGGACCAGGGGAAAGGATTTGACCCCGCCAAAATCCCCGATCCGACTGAAACGGAAAACCTTCTTAAAGACTCCGGTCGTGGTATTTACCTTATGCGTGTCTATATGGATGATCTTAAATTTAACGTCACCCCTGAAGGTACCGAAACTATCTTAATATTAAATCTGTAATAGCTTAATTCTCTTTCATCTATCATTCAAATAACTTTGCAAATAGCAAATATCATATTTATTTTATATCAGTTTTAATTATCCATTTTAATTATTAGGAGAAAGAAAATTATGGGAAGAAAAAAAATTGCCGTCATTGGCGGTGGACAGATTGGCGGAGTCCTGGCTCAGCTCGCCGCTCTTAGGCAGCTTGGCGATGTTGTCCTCTTTGATATTATTGAAGATATGCCTCAGGGAAAAACCCTCGACCTGGTTGAAGCCTCAAGAGTTGATGGTTTCGATGTTAATATTAAAGGTACAAACACTTATAAAGATATCGCAGGTTCCGATATCGTTATTATTACTGCCGGCCTCCCGCGTAAACCCGGTATGAGCCGCGATGACCTCCTTGTTACCAACGCTAAAATTATGAGAACCGTTGCAGAAGGTGTCAAAGATAATGCCCCCAATTCTATTGTAATAATTATCTCCAATCCACTCGATGCTATGGTTACTCTCTTTAAGGGTATTTCCGGCTTCCCCGCTAAAAGAGTAATGGGACAAGCAGGCATCCTCGATTCTTCACGCTTCGCAACTTTTATATCCTGGGAACTGGGCGTCTCTGTTAAAGATGTAAATGCCCTTGTACTCGGTGGACATGGCGACACAATGGTTCCTCTTACCCGGTACGCTAATGTAAACAGTATCCCGGTCACCGAACTCCTCGAAAGAAAATATAAGGATAAAGAAAAAGCTGCCCAGGTAATGAAAGATATGGTCGAACGTACCAAATTGGCTGGCGGCGAAGTGATAAAGCTTCTTAAGACAGGTTCTGCTTTCTACTCCCCTGCTTCATCAGCTATCTCGATGGCAGAAGCGATCATTTACGACGAAAAAAGAGTCCTCCCCGTCTGCGCTTTCCTTCAGGGAGAATTTGGAGTTTCCGGATATTATGTCGGCGTCCCCGCTGTTCTTGGTTCCGAAGGTGTCGAAAAGATTATCGAACTTACACTCAATAATGAAGAAAAAGCTCTGTTCGATAATTCCGTAAACGCCGTAAAAACCTTGGTCGCCGATATGGAAAGATTAGGATTGTAGCAAATCCACTCCTTCATTTTATAATTAAGAGGTTGTCCCTATGGAATTGAATAAATTCCCATAAGACAACCTCATTTTATTCCCTCTTCTTAGTGAATCTCCTCCACCCCATTTCCGTTTCATTATGAAACACTTTGACAAAAATCACCCGTATATTTTACACGAGAGATGAAGCCGAGATGAACGAGAGATGAGCGACTCAGTACACCAATAGCTCTAACTCTCAACCCTATGTCTCAAAATGCGTCACTCCCATTGATATTGTTAAAAATATTCTTTAATTATAATATCTATTTATTATCTAAAAAATAATATGAAACTTCCCTTCATCTATAGGTTCTATAGTTGTCAAATTAACCCGATTAGGTGAAATATGAAAACTTATCCTAAAACTCTGATTTTGCTTCTCTTTGTTCTATTAAAAACTCAAATTATTTTTCCCCAATGGGTTCAAACCAATGGCCCCTATGGGGGTTCTATAAATTGTTTTGCAGTAATTGGAATAAATATTTTTGCCGGCACCCAAAACGGCGTGTATCTTTCATCAGATAATGGTTCAAACTGGAAACAAGCAAATAATGGTTTGAATAATCATGTTAATCACCTTGCAATCGAGGGTACAAATATTTTTGCAATCACTTCTTCTGGCCTTTTGTATAAATCAACTAACAATGGAACGAACTGGACGCAAGTAAATATAGACCTCAATAATCCTGTAGTTTGGTCTCTTGCTACTAGCGGAACTAATATCTTTATTGGAACTCATTATGACGGAGTATTTCTCTCAACAAACGAAGGGAAAAACTGGACGCAGGTAAATAATGGCTTAACTAATACTCAGGTTTTTTCTCTCTCTGTAAATGATTCCAGCGTATTTGCTGCTACCGGTGGAGGATTGTTTCGTTCGATGGACTATGGGCTAACTTGGATAAATTTGGGATTTTATCTTTTACCAGGTAATATTAATTCTCTTGCAGCAAGCGGAAATAATGTTTATGTCGGAACTGAGGATGGAGGCGTGTCTCATTCAACAGATAATGGAGCGACATGGAAATGGATATTTGATAATGCTGGACTTACGGGGGTTATTTATATAGCTGCTGGCGGGACAAACGTTTTTATAGAAACAGGTAACGAATCTTTGCTTTCTTCAAATAATGGATCAACCTGGATAAAAGCAAATAATGTTCATGCAATTGCTTTCAACGAAACATATATTTTTGCGGGTGTTGGTTATAGTGGCATATCTCTCTCAACTGATAATGGAACAACCTGGACTCAGATTAATAATGGTTTAAATATCACTTCTGTTAATGCAATTACTATCAGTGGAAATAACATTTTTGCAGCGCCTCATGGGGACGGCGTGTATCTTTCAACGGACAAAGGGGCAAATTGGAAACAAGTAAATAATGGACTGACACAATCTTATGTTAATTGTCTTACTGCCAGTGGAAATAATATTTTTGCCAGCAGCTATAGCGTTTTCCTTTCAACTGACAACGGATCAAATTGGTCATCTGCAAATAATGGATTAACTGATCCTAATATTTATGCTCTTATTGTCAATGAGACTAATATTTTTGCTGGCACTTATTATAAAGGTGTATTTCTTTCAACGAACAATGGAACAAATTGGACACAAGTAAATAATGGATTTACCATTCCTCAAGTCTATTCTTTTGCTGCAAATGGAGCTAATATTTTAGCCGGTACTAGTCTTGGAGGCGTCTTTCTTTCAACAAACAATGGAACGATTTGGACTAACTTAAATAT
>OCZT010002932.1_pt1 | contig 17557 bp, 16 predicted proteins | sample 1539031 | NCBI WGS metagenome assembly OCZT01 (sample SAMEA3539308, study PRJEB22396) | soil metagenome | biome: tundra; feature: field; material: soil | place: USA | collected 2010-05 | depth 0.15 m | reverse complement strand
CTTAACTGTTCTATGAAAATACCTAATCAACAAAATCAAAAAACCCAACCACAAAAAGCATTTAGGATTATTTAAAACTTGTCAATCTATTTCAGGGACATTTACAGCACTTTTAAATTGCAAGGTTAAATTAGCACCCAATAAATCATCTTTTAGGCCGGATTTGTTACAAAATTTTTAAATATTTACATCTACTTTGTTACAAATTTTTTTAAATATTACCCTATCTTTATTACATGTTTAAAAGAGCAATCATAGAGGAACTGGAGAAATGGGCTGTTGAACCGGGTCGTAAACCATTGGTTATAAGAGGGGCCAGGCAGGTTGGAAAAACTACAATGATAAACCAGTTTGCAGCTCAATTTGAGCAATACATCTACCTAAATCTCGAGTTACCTGGCGATCAAACTCCTTTTAAAACATTTTCGAATATAGAAACCCTGATTCAGGCAGTATTTTTTATAAAAAATAAATCGCTGGCACTAAAGAACAAAACCCTGTTGTTTATTGATGAAATACAGGAGGTGCCCGAAGCATTAAATATCCTGCGATATTTTTATGAATTGGAACCGGGTATTTCCGTTATTGCCGCAGGTAGCCTGTTGGAAACCCTCTTTGATAAAAACATCCACTTTCCTGTTGGCAGGGTAGAATATAAAGTGTTGCGCCCTGTTTCTTTTCCTGAATTTTTAGCAGCTATGGGAGAAACAGCAGCATTGCAGCAGTTGCAACAGGTACCCGTAGCATCATTTGCGCATAATAAATTGCTGCAACTTTTTCATACATATGCCCTTATTGGAGGAATGCCGGAAGTAGTTAACCATTATATACAACACAAAGATTTAACAGCGTTGTCCCCCATCTACGATTCTTTAATCACTTCCTACCTGGATGATGTGGAAAAATATGCTTCTAATACTACGCAGGTATTGCATATAAGGCATGTTATCCGTACCTCCTTTTTACAGGCCGGTAAAAGAATAAAATTTGAAGGCTTTGGAAATTCCGGCTATCGTTCCCGGGAAATGGGAGAAGCATTGCGTACATTAGAAAAAGCGCTGTTGCTTCAGTTAATTTATCCAAATACGGGAGCTGAATTACCATTAATGCCGGATGTAAAAAAATCTCCACGCCTGCAGGTGTTGGATACGGGCATGCTTAATTATTTTGTAGGCATACAAAAAGAAATTTTGGGAACTGAGGATTTAAACAAAATTTATCAGGGAACTCTGATAGAACATCTTGCAGGACAGGAAATGCTTGGCTTTCAACATCGGTCATTAAGCAGTCTGCATTTTTGGGTAAGAGAAAAAAAAGATTCATCTGCGGAGGTAGATTATTTATTTGTTTATGAAGGGAAATTAATACCTGTTGAAGTAAAATCCGGAACTGCAGGAAAGCTGAAATCTTTGCATCTTTTTATGGAGATGGCGCCACATATAATGGCGGTGAGGTTTTATGCAGGTGAAATGAATATTACAGAAGCAATCAGCGCTGCAGGTAAAAAATATCAATTACTAAACCTGCCTTACTACCTGGTTTCTCAAATAGAACATTACCTGGCATGGTTTCAAAAACAAATTAAGCAATGAGCAAATGGAAAAGCTTAATAAAAAAAGTATAACTCACATTTTCTAAAGCCTGGTTAAAGCCGGCCTGATGTATGAGTAGGGTATCCAATAAGTTTCACGCCGGCACATAAAAAAAAGCGAACTCTTTTCAGAATCCGCTTTGCTCCTGCCTACCGGCAGGCAGGCTTAACCCTTACAACTAAACAATAATTATGATGTCTTAACTTTTATTTTCTCTTTGCCATCTTCATTCTTCTTTTTTTCTTTCCAGCCATCACCTTTGTTTTTTTTCATTTGATCCAGTTTTGTTATTTGCTCTGCGGTCAAATAACTTTTAAAGTTTGCTTCTCTTTCTTTCCTCAATGTTTCAAACTGCTCTTTCTTTTGATCAGCGCTTAATGATTGATTTTCATGAATTGCTTTTCCCCTTTGTTTAAAAGATTCACTGCCTGCTTTTATTTTAGCAACCTGGTCATCAGTTAATCCAAGTTGAGATTTTAATTCTGCCGGGTTTCCACGCATTCTATTGCCCCCTCCTGGTCTGTCGCCTCTGAATCCTCTGTCATTTTTTAATTGCTCAAATTGAGTTTTTTGTTCAGGAGTTAGTATTGCTGAGATCTTATTTTTTCTTTCCTGCATTAAAGATTCCCTCTGTGCTTTAAAGTCTTTAACCATCATGTTGTCATTTTTATTTAATGCCTGCATCCTGGTTTTAAAATCTTCATTAATAGATTTCATTTGTTGTTTTTGAGCATCGGTTAAATTAAGTTTCTCCATTCCTCCCATGCCTTTGCCATCACGCCCTTTGTGATAGCCTTGTCCTTGTCTATCCCATTTTTTTTGACCATCTGGATTATTCTGGTTTTGCGCACTGGCACTAAATGTAAATGCAGCAATGGCAAATAAACCTGCGATTATTTTTTTCATATTTTTTTGTTTAAAAGTTTGTAATGAATAATGGATGGTTTATTAACCACATAGTTTAAGCAATAAAATAAAAGAATTGTTAAGAAGACGAGAGACGAGAGACGTGAAAGGTGAAACGTGAAACGTGAAATCTCATCCCGCAAGGCGGGAACGTTTGCCGTTTCACGAATAATATTACACTAAGTCAGAAGAGACTACATGGATTGAATCTTTATTTGCCAATTGACCGCAGGCAGCATCAATATCTTTACCACGGCTTATTCTTAGCCTTACATTCACCCTGTGATTAGCGAGGTAGTCCATAAATTTTTGCGTTGCATCTTTATCAGGTTTTGTAAAGTCTGCTTCATCAATTGGATTGTATTCAATAATATTTACAAGATGAACAGGAACCTGCTTATAAACTTTTATAAGATCATCTGCATCCTGCATGCTATCATTTACTCCCTTAAATAAAATGTATTCAAAGGTGATATCGTTTCCTGTTTTTTCGTAAAAATAATTCAACGCTTCAATTAATGCTGCTATGTTATTGGTTTCATTTATCGGCATTATTTCATTCCGCTTTTTATCAGTAGCCGCATGAAGTGATAATGCAAGATTGAATCTTACCTGGTCATCACCTAACTGTTTTATCATTTTAGCAACACCTGCAGTTGATACAGTTATTCTTCTTGCACTCATCCCTAATCCGTCGTTAGCCGTAATTCTTTCTATAGCTTTTAAAACATTTTTATAATTAAGCAAGGGCTCACCCATACCCATAAAAACAATGTTACTTATTTTTTTACCGTATGTTTTTTCTGCCATCTGGTTAAGCAAAACCACTTCATCATATATCTCATCAAAATCAAGATTTCTTTTTTTCTCCATATAACCTGTTGCGCAAAATTTACAACTCAGGCTGCAACCGATTTGTGAAGAAACACATGCGGTCTGCCGGTTATCAACAGGAATTAAAACGCCTTCTGTAAGATGATTATCGTGTGTTTTAAATCTTGTTTTAATTGTGCCATCACTGCTGTATTGTGAAATATCTACCCTGATGGCAGGTAACGAAAAAGTTTGTGATAAGGTTTGCCGTAATTCCTTACTCAGGTTGGTCATATCATCAAAGCTATGAGCATGTTTTTGCCACAGCCATTCCCATACCTGCTTAACCCTAAATTTCTTTTCGCCTAAGGTTTCAAAATAATTCTGAAGTTCTTCAAGAGAGAGAGTTCTGATGTTTTTATTTTTAACCTGATCCATTTGGCAAAGGTACGATTTGCAAAGGTTGTTAAGCAATGATTAAGCTTAATGTACTGTTAACTGAAGTGACAGAATTTTGCATCGCAGGCATACATGATCTTAGTCTTGATCTTGAAAAAGTAAATGTGAATGGGGTTCTATTGCTATTGGTCATCTATTGGGTTGTAGTGGTGTGAGAATTTCCACAACTTTATTATATGAGATGAAAAGAGGAAATGCTAAATATGGTTCATACAATCTTATACAATTCTTTTTTCACCAGCCTGTAATTGGTAAATACAGAAAGCGCTAATAATAATAAACCAACTGCTAAAACACTCCAGTGCAAAAAATAAGGAAGATCATTTCTCTCAACGAATGAGATTTTTACAAAAGCATAATGCAATAAAGCTGTGATGGCAACAGCAGCAATCACAACAAAAACATAGACAGGTATCCATGTTTTAGCAACAGTTTTACTTAACCAGTTTGGTGAATAACCCAGTGTGAGCAATAGTTGCAGATTCTCTTTGCTCCTTGCAATCATCAATTGTAAATAAAAAGAAAACAACATTAGTGCAAGAACAATGACAAGAATTCCGAACACTCCCAGAGCGCTTACAATATTCTGCAGCACTTTTTTTATTCGTCCGAATTTTGTTTTGTCTTTATTTAGATGATAATTTTTTTGTTCCAGGTAACTGATCAGTTGCGGATTATTAGCATCTTTTGTTTTAATATAAATTCTTGATGGATTTACTTTTGATATGCCGCCAAAATTTTGGTTGCTCCATTCCATAAAAGTTTTGGGAACGAGAACAGAATTTATCCTGTCAGTAAGTGCTACAATGTTTCCTTTAAAATTTTGAACACCATTTGCACCATAGATCTCTAAAATAATATTTACAGAAGAAATGGTTTTATTGGAAAGCTGTGGCAGATCCTGGCTGGGTGCAAACACATTATAGAGCTCTAAAAAATCTGAAGAGAAAATAATTGGAACTGTTGCTTGTCCCGGCTCCCATTTAAATGTAGGAGGAACGGTATCAATAAAATTATTGTCAATACTTTCTAAAAAAAGATCGGTGCTGAAAGGAATAATATTTCCTGCGCTTGCCTTAACCCTGTACTGATTGGATATTAAAGGCGCTGCATCCTCAACCGTTGGCTGGTTCTTTATTTCAGCCAGTTCATCGTCTTTAAAAGTATTATCCTTTCCCATGTTCTCATTGGTGATGACTTTAGTGATGGAGATAAAATCAAAACCATTTTTCCTGGGGTTATTTTCTTTTAATAAATTATTTATGTTGATGAACATTTGCATTGAGCTAAGCAATAAAAGCATACCAATGCCCAATCCAAAATAGCTAAGCCATTTTGAAATTTTGTTCTTACTGGTGTTAAGAAGTGTGCTTATGTTTTTGTGCATTGTTCCGTTTCCCGTTTGTTGTTTACCTCACCCTCATTCCCTCTCCTTGAGGAGAGGGAGGTCAAGCGTCATCAAATAATCATCTTAATTTTTTCACATTTCAATAATATTATCTTTACTGACCTATTGACTGAATGTCTTAATGACTTTATATCTTCTACTCCTACAGCCTTAATCTCTTTTCATTTGTAAAAAAATCTAATACTTTCAGATCAGCAAATATCATTGAAGCATTACGCTGTTTACATTCCTCATCTATTAGTTCAAAAGCTTTGTTCCTGTTATTCTCATCAAGATTGCTGAAAGGCTCATCAAGCAATAAAAAATCAAATGGCTGCATAAGTGAACGGATAATAGCAATCCGCTGCTGCTCGCCATAGCTGCAGGTTTTAGCCAGCCTGTTCAATTTGTTTGCGATGCCTAAACGCTTTGCCATCTCATCAATTTTTTGCGCAGGATGATAAGGATTTAGCTGCCTTTTTAATTCAATATTTTCTCTCGCAGTTTGATCAGTGAACAATCTAAGATCCTGGAAAACTATGCTGAGATTTTTTTGCCGGAAGGTTGAAAATTTTTCTAAAGAGAAATTTTTGATGTTCTCATTTTGATAAGAAATTTTTCCATCATAATCTTTTCTCAAACCGTAAATAAAATGGATCAGAGAAGTTTTACCGCTGCCGGATGGTGCAACAATATGTACATGTTCACCTTTATTAAGTACAATGCTTTTACCCCATACCTCTGAGCCATTCGTTTGATCTCTTTCAAAATAGGTGGGTACAACTTCCTGCAGATTTATTTGCATAAGATATCAGTAAAAGATTTATTTCTTTAACTTATTATTTTTGAAATTCTTTTTAATAACTGTATCTGCAGGCGATTTATTTATTTCTGTGTGCCATCCCTGTCCATTCTTTTTCTTTTCTTCAATCATCACTTTTGAAACATCATCAATATATTTATTCAGCAGCTTTAAACTATTGGTATTTTTATCAACCAGGTTTAATTCTGAATTAAAAACCAACCCACCGTCTTTAAATTCTCCGCCAGTTATATAAATATTGTTCCACATGGCAAGGTTTCTGTCGTAATAAACTTTACCAATACTGTCTTTTGTAAACTGTGTTTGCAAGACTTTTAATATCATTTGCAGATCAATAAATCCGCCCATGGGATGATCATTTATTTTACTTAGAAAGTCGGAATTTATTTGTGTTCCTGAAAAATATTTATTTACTGCATCCTGCGAATTACTGATGGCAAAATATTTATCATCACTTTTAGAAAAAGTATTTTTTTGTGTCATATCCTTTCCCATTGTTTTACTAAGATTTATTAATTTATTAAAGGCATCTTTATCACCAACAGCCACTGCGAATAAAAATGTTGCATCAGATTTTTGGTAATAATTGCTGACTATATCTTTTTTTGTTGATCCTTTTATGTTAACAGTATCATCTTTCATTGTTACATCGCTTAGAGCAAATAATATATCTCCTTTAGTTGCTCTTACAATGTCATCTAATGAAAGACCTTCCTGCGCCATGAACAGATTAATAAATCCATCCATCCCGGTAAGCTTTATTATTTCCAGCAGGTTGCCCGGTGTAAAATGTAAAGAGAAAACCGCAGCAAGATTTTGGGAGGGAAGTCTTTTGATCATATCTGTATTGATATTCCCATCACCTTTTTTTAAAATATCAGAAAGCTCTTTACCTAAGTACTGCTTTTTATTTGCGGTTACCTTTCCGTCCTGGAAATTGATCGTTGCAGTTGAGATATTATCCTCAAGAAATTTATCAAGCTTCACCATCCCTGCCATTCCCGGCATGCCTTGCTTTGAACCTTTGGACAGTTGATTTATATTTAGCCAAAAATGTGCATCGCCTTCTTCCTCAGCCAGCTTTGCAAATTTTTCATTTTCGTAAAGGCTGTTATCATTGCTTAATGAAAAAAGATTTTTACAAACACTTACTAAATTATCTGAAGGAGGCGCTAATGGAACCGTATTATTCGTAGAATCATTCAGCATATCTCTACCATGAAGTTTGCGGTGATCTGAATTTGCAACAAAAGCAAATCTTTCATCATTCCATCCAATTACTGCTTTGTCGGTTTTAAAAATGTTGAGTTCTCCATCTTTACTTATAGTGGCATTTGGATGCAGGCTTTTAAGAAAATCTGAGAATGCTTTACTGTCTTTTAAACTGCCTTCGAGAACAGCCTGTCCATCGTTGTTAGACTTTAATACAAAAAAAACCATGTCTGATTTCAGATCAATTCCTGTTTTAGCAAGGTCATCAATAAATGCCTTTGACGTTGCAGGTATTGTACTGTCAGACATTAACTCATTGTACCAATAGGTTTTTTTTATTTCGTCCCAGCTTAGTTTGGATAGTAACGATTTTGTATTAAGATCAACAATAACAGCAGCTTCTTTGGGGATCATTTTTCCCAGGTTGTTTTTTTTGCTGCAAGAGATAATGAGTATCGAAAACAATCCGATTAACGATATTAGTTTGATATATTTCATAAAAATTTTTTTTTATTAATTATTAAATGTGCTGAAAGTAACCCATAATTATTTTGTAAAATAATTTTCGAGTTCATTCAATGCAATTGTTTCCTGTTCGTTTTTTGCAAGATCTTTTACAACACAATTCTGATCCTGAATTTCTTTACTGCCAATAATTATTGCATATTGAATATTTTTTTTAGCAGCATACTTAAATTGTTTATCCATTTTAGCCGCCTCATGATAAAGCTCACAGCTGATCCCTTTGCTTCTCAATTGCTGCATTAGTTTGAATGCAAATTTACTTTCTTCAACTCCCATATTAAAGAATAAAGCGGTTGCGCCTTTTTGCATTTTTTCGGGGAACAGGTTTAATTCTTCCATCACATCATATATCCTGTCAACCCCAAAGCTTATACCCACTCCCGGTATATCAGGCACACCAAATAAACCCGTAAGATCATCATATCTGCCGCCGCCGCCAATACTGCCCATTTGCACATCTTTTGCTTTTACTTCATAAATAATTCCTGTATAATAATTAAGTCCTCTTGCCAAAGTAAGATCAATCGTGAGTGGTGATCCCGATAGCCATCGGGAGTGAATGGTAAGTTGATCTAAAATAAATTCCAGTTCTTCAATTCCCTTTTTTCCTTCTTCAATATTTGCAAATAATGTTTTAAGACTGTTAAGTTTTTCTTCATTTGTTCCCTTGATAAGTAAATAATTTTCTATCGTTTTTGTTTGCTCAGCATTCAATCCTTTTTGCACTAATTCTTCTTTTACTTTCTCTATTCCAATCTTTTCTAACTTATCAATGGCAACCGTGATGCTTATCATTTTATCAGCGCCTCCACAAAGTATTGCCAGAGCAGTCAAAATTTTTCTGCTGTTAATTTTTAATTCGATCTCAATTCCTAATCTTTTAAAAACTTCTAAATAAATTTCTGCCAGTTCAGCATCATTTATTAAAGAGTAGCTTCCTACAACATCGGCATCGCATTGGTAAAATTCACGGTATCTTCCTTTTTGTGGTCTGTCTGCACGCCACACAGGCTGCATCTGGTAGCGTTTATAAGGCATGGTAAGTTGCCCATAATTCATAGCTACATATCTTGCAAAAGGAATAGTGAGGTCATACCGCAGCGCTCTCTCTGTAAGGGTTTTTACATTCTTTCCTTCTAAAACTTTTTCAAAATCTTCCTTTGCCTGCCGGTGTTTCGCAGGATTATCCAAACCGTTATTTAGAATTTTAAAAATCAATTTATCTCCTTCGTCCCCATACTTCCCCATCAGGGTTTCAAGGTTTTCCATAGCAGGTGTTTCCAGCGGTTCAAATCCATACAATTCAAAAACGGTTTTTATAGTATCGAAAATATACTCCCGTTTGCGAATGATTTTCGCAGTAAAATCTCTTGTGCCTTGTGGTAGTGCCGGTTTCATTTTTACCCTGCTAAGGTGCTGATTATTTTTTGATAAGAAACAAAGATAACGACTGTATAAGCCATTTGATAAAAACCAATTTTTATTTGTTCTATAATTATTATGTAAATATTTGCACGCAGGATTATGGAATTTATTTATCTTCCCATCTTCATTAAAATTATAAAACATGAGCCTGGAAGAATTTGAGGACAACGTAGACCCGAAAACCAAGAGGTATATTTTAAGGAGAAGTATAATGGACCTTGGGATGGGATTAATATATATTGGTGTAGGATTTATGATTTTATTTGCAAAAAAGATCGGTCTTAATAATGAGTTTGTAGAGAGCACACCGGGTAAGATTTTTGCGGGAATGGTAATGCTGTATGGTTTATGGAGAGTTTACAGGGGTATTAAAAAAAATTATTTAAAAGAACGATGAGCTGGTATAACAAAATATTTAAACAACATGCGCTGCTGATATGCATTATTATGTATACTGTCAGCAGTTGTAACGGTCCTCATGAACGAACTGATACTGATACACCAAAAAAAGGAGTGATACATATTAGTGTAGATGAATCATTTGAGCCTGTAATAGATTCACAGATCCAGGTTTATGAGGCATTATATCCCGGAGCAAAGATTATTGCTGAATACAAACCCGAGGCTGAATGTTTCAGGGATCTTATTAAGGACAGCACGAGAATGATAATTGTTACCCGGGGACTAACAGACCAGGAAGAAAAATTTTACAGAGATTCATTTAGTTATTCACCAATATGGGATAAGGTTGCCAATGATGCAGTGGCTATTGTGGTAAATAATAATTCAAAAGATACTATTCTTACATTGGAAAAGATCAGGGGGATTTTAGATGGAACAACCGCAGATAAAGAAATTGCAGTGTTTGACGGACTAAGCGCTACCAGTACCGTCCGGTATGCTATTGATTCTATTTTAAAGGGAAAATCATTTGATCCTAAAAAAGTTTTTGCAGCTAAAAGCAGCCTGGATGTAATTAATTATGTCTCATCAAATGATAATGCAATAGGATTTGTAGGCGTAAGCTGGATCGGAAATAAAGAAGATACATCGCAACTTAGTTTTTTGAAAAAAGTTAAAATTGCAGCCATTGAATGTACAACCTGCGATGGTAAACCATTTGTAAAACCTTACCAGGCTAACATAATGCTGCATCGGTATCCGTTGGTACGTGGTTTGTATTATATCCTCAAAGAAAATTATGACGGACTTGGAGGAGGGTTTGCCAATTTTTTAATTTATGAAAAAGGACAATTAATTTTCCGGCGTGCTTATTTAGGTCCTGCAAAAATGAATTTCAGTATCAGGTCAGCAACAATGAATTAATAACATAAAAAATCAACACACATAAATCAAGTAAATGAACAACAAAATGCGAAAAATAAAAATCATCAGCTTTTTACTAAGCTTTCTTATTTCGGCTAATATATTATTTGCCCAGAGTATAGATGAAGGAAAACGCTTTCTATATTATGAAAGATATAACAGCGCCAAAGACGTGTTCAATAAATTGGTAAACGCAAATCCCAATAATATTGATGCGGCATATTGGCTGGGACAAACTTACCTGGGCGAGGAGGATAGTATCTCTTCAAAAGCATTGTATCAAAAAACTTTAAATGCAAATCCCAATTCTCCTTTAATGTTGGTGGCAATGGGGCATATAGCGTTGCTGGAAAATCAGAACAATGATGCCCACAATCGTTTTGAAACTGCTATAACTCTTACAAAAGGGAAAGATTATAATGTAATTAATGCAATATCCCGTGCAAACGTTGATACAAAAGCAGGCGACGCTGTGTATGCAATAGGAAAAATAAAAACGATCCCGGAAAATAAAAGAACTGCTGAAATATGGACTACTCTTGGTGATGCATACCGTAAATTGATTGATGGCGCTAATGCACAACTTGCTTACCAAAGCGCTTTGGCGGTAGATCCTAATTATGCAAGAGCAAGTTTTATGATCGGCAGGCTCTATCAAACCCAGGGATTTACCCAGGAGCTTTATTATATGAAATATTATAATGAAGCAATTACCAAAGATCCAAAGTTTGCGCCGGTTTATGTATGGTTATCTCAATATTATTATAAGAGAGATATAAATAAAGCAAAAGAATATTTAGATAAATACATTGCAGTAGCAGATGCTGATACTCAGAACTGTTATTACCAGGCATCTTACTTATATGCTTCCGGCCAATATCAGCAAACCATAACCAAAGCAAATGAGTGTATTTCTGCCGGAGGTAAAAATCCTTATCCAGGTTTATTTGGTTTAAAAGCATTTGCCTATGATAAATTAGGCGATAGTGCAAATGCTAAAACCTTTTTCGAGATGTATTTTCAAAAACAAAATCCTGAAAAACTGGAGTCAGGAGACTATGCAAAGTATGGACTGGTACTGTTGAAGTTCCCAGGCAATGAGGCTACTGCGGCAGGTTATATTCAAAAGGCAATTGCATTAGATACTTTGGAAGAAAACAAAATTGAGTATATAACCTCAGTTGCAAATTCTTATTTAGCATCTAAAAATTATAATGAAGCGGCTAAGTGGTATACAAAACTTTTCTCTATAAAAAAGAATGTTACCAAAACAGATATATACAATGCCGGTTATAATTATTACAGGGGTGGAAATTATAAAGCAACTGATTCAATTTTTGGATTGTACCAGCAAAAATATCCTGAAGATATTCTTGGAGTATATATGAGAGCGAGAGCAAGTGAAGGTATTGATACTGCAGGGGTTTTAGGTTTGGCAAAGCCATACTATGAAAAAGTTATTCAATTGGGAGAAGCATCTACTGATACTGCAAGAGTAAAATCCCAGTTGATTGTGGCATATAATTATATGATCGCTTATTATTATAATGTAAAAAAAGATAAAGCAACAGCACTTAGTTATAATGACAAGATTTTAGCGATTGATCCAACCAATGCCCAGGCTATAGCAAATAAAGCTGCATTAACAGCGCCGGTAAAAGTAAAGGTGCAGGATAATAAGGTCACGCCAACAAAAACAAAGGTCAAGGAAAAGTAATGAGTGTTACAGTTATACAGGCCCCGGGATTTTTATTCCGGGGTTTCTTTTAGGATTATTTGAAGAATGAAATTTCTTTGGCAAACAATAATTCAAACACTTAGTTAATCAAAACACTTTTTTAAAAAATTGGAAATTGCTATCGCTGTCTTAATTTTGCCTCCAGTTAATAAACCACTTGTATGTTTTTCTTACAGGCTTCCAACGATATAAATAGTACCGTGAATTATCTCCCTATAGGTATTCAATTACTTTTTGCAATTGTATTTATTGGAGGAATGATGGCGTTAACGCATTTGTTCGGGCCTAAAAGAAAAACTTCAGATAAGCTTATAAACTTTGAAAGCGGAATTGTCTCACGGGGAAATGCCCGCCAGCCAATGGCAATTAAATATTTTTTGGTGGCTATCTTATTTGTTTTGTTTGATGTGGAAGTGATATTTTTTTACCCTTATGCAGTAAATTTTAGAGAATTAGGATGGCATGGTTTTATAGCTGTACTAATGTTTGTTGGCTTTTTTCTTGCAGGTTTTTTTTATATCATCAGGAAAGGTGCATTAAAATGGGAAGATTGATTCGATGTGCTGATGTGCTAATATGCTGATGAGAAAATTAAAAATCTGAATCATAGAAAGTTAATAGCTTAAAAAAAATGAAAACTTATTAGCACATTAGCTAATTACCAAATTATCAAATTGTTTTTATGGCTCGTCCGGTTCAATATAATATTCATGAAAAACCAATGGAAGCTGCTGTTGGTACGGTGGAGGCGCCTGAAGGTTTTACAGGAGAAGGATTTTTTGCAACTAAGCTCAGTGATGTAGTAGGGCTTGCAAGAAAAAATTCCATCTGGCCTTTGCCCTTTGCAACAAGTTGTTGCGGCATTGAATTCATGGCATTAATGGGTGCTCATTACGACCTTGCAAGGTTTGGTTCTGAAAGAGTAAGTTTTTCTCCACGTCAGTGCGATCTATTAATGGTAATGGGAACGATCGCCAAAAAAATGGCACCTATTGTAAAGCAGGTCTACCTGCAAATGGCAGAGCCACGCTGGGTTTTAGCGATGGGAGCATGTGCCTGCAGCGGAGGAATATTTGATAGCTATTCGGTATTGCAGGGCATTGATCAGATAATTCCTGTAGATGTTTATGTGCCCGGTTGCCCGCCCAGACCTGAGGCAGTACTGGATGGTTTTATGAAGGTGCAGGAATTGGTAGGTAAAGAAAGTATAAGAAGAAGAAATTCTGAGCAGTATAAACAATTACTTGAAAGTTACGGAATACAATAAACCCCTATCTCCTAAAGGGGAATAAGGAGAATATTTTTAATCTAAATAATCAAAGCTCCGCCTTTGGCGGATTGGGGTATGACGAACGAATCAATCAGACAAAAACTAACAGAAAAATTTGGAGACCAATTAATTGATTGGGAAGAACCTTATGGCATGCTCACTTTCACTGCTCCAAAAGATATAAATCTTAAAGTTCTTCAATTTTTGTTTGATGATACTGAATTAAAATTTCAATTTCTTACTGATCTTACTGCTGTGCATTATCCTGATAGGAAAGGCGGAGAGCTTGCTGTAGTCTATCATCTTCATAATCTTGTAGATAATATCCGCATTCGTTTTAAAGTGTTCACTGATATTAATAAGCCTGATGTTTTCAGTGCAACGGCTTTATATCAGTCAGCCAACTGGATGGAAAGAGAAACCTATGATTTTTTTGGGGTGAATTTTGTTGGTCATCCCAATTTAAAAAGAATATTAAATATTGATGAAATGGAATATTTTCCTATGAGGAAAGAATTTCCTTTGGAAGACCAAAGCAGGCTTGATAAAGATGATGAAATGTTTGGAAGATAGCCCCTCCTATCCTCCCCGAAGGGGAGGGAAAAGGAGAAGAAGATAAAAGAAAAAAATCGGGGAAAATATTTGGAGATTTGTTTGAATAAATACATATTGATGAAGAAATGTTGATAGTTGATGTGGAAGATATGATGTATGCTTTTATTCAAATGTACCGTCCCTCTCCAGATGGAGAGGGATAAGAGGGTGAGGTTGCTGAGCAAAGAACAAAAAGTACAAGTGAGTAACACTCCAAAGGAGTCCTATTGGCTGGCGATGGTGAATAAAGAAATAATGTTGGTAACAAAATAATTTTTTAAGAGGTTTATGACAGAGCATATTAAATTACCACAGGGAAGTCTTGAAAAGCAAACCACTACCCTCAATTTCGGGCCTACACATCCCGCCACTCATGGTGTATTTCAAAATATTGTTGAGCTTGATGGCGAACGTGTAATAGATGCCACACAAACGGTTGGTTATATTCACAGGGCTTTCGAAAAAATTGCAGAAAGAAGGCCTCTTTACCAGATAACAACACTTTTAGACAGAATGAATTATTGCTCATCACCTATAAATAATATGGGATGGCATATTACCTGCGAAAGGTTATTAAAAATTAAAACTCCGAAACGTGTTGATTATTTACGTGTAATAATTATGGAGCTGGCACGTATTTCTGATCACCTGATCTGTAATTCTATTGTTGGTGTTGACTCCGGTGCTTACACAGGATTTTTGTATGTAATGCAATATCGTGAACTAATCTACGAAATTTATGAAGAGGTATGCGGCAGCCGCTTAACAACAAACATTGGTCGCATTGGTGGCTTTGAAAGAAATTTTACAGCAACAGCATTTGAAAAACTGGAGAAATTTATTAAAGAATGGCCGGTTGTTTTAAAGGAGTTTGAAAATCTTTTTACCCGTAACCGTATTTTTATGGAACGCACAATTGGCGTAGGTCCTATTGCTGCTGAAAGAGCTTTAAATTATGGATTTACAGGGCCAAATTTGCGGGCAGCAGGTGTTGATTATGATGTACGTGTTCATACACCTTACAGCAGTTATGAAGATTTTGATTTTACAATTCCCGTGGGTACAACCGGCGATTGTTACGACAGATTTTTAGTTCGCAACCAGGAGATGTGGCAGAGTTTGAGTCTTATAAAACAGGCATATAAAAAAGTGCAGGAGTTCAAAGGTGCAGATGCAGAAGTTTATCATGCTGATGTTCCTGAATATTATTTGCCTGATAAAAAGGAGGTGTACACAAAGATGGAAGCGCTTATTTATCATTTTAAAATAATAATGGGTGAAACAAATATTCCTGCAGGCGAATTATATTCTGCAGTAGAAGGCGGAAATGGAGAACTCGGTTTTTATTTAATTAGTGATGGCGGAAGAACGCCATACCGCCTGCATTTTCGCAGACCTTGTTTTATTTATTACCAGGCATTTACTGAATTGATAAAAGGAGGAATGTTAAGCGATGCAGTTATTACGATGAGCAGTTTAAATATTATCGCAGGCGAAATGGATGCATAAAATAATTTTTAATGTCAATACAATTTTCACAGCAGAAATTAAATAAGGTAAACGAGTTGATGTCTCATTATCCGCAAGGCAAACAAAAAAGTGCTTTGCTGCCTGTATTGCATTTAGCCCAACAGGAATTTGGAGGATGGCTTGATGTAAGTACTATGGATTATGTTGCTTCTTTATTTAACATCCAACCGATTGAAGTGTATGAAGTGGCAACATTTTATTCGATGTATAATTTAAAGCCGGTGGGTAAATATATTTTTGAGGTTTGCCAAACAGGTCCATGCATGGTAAATGGAAGCGATAATATTATTGATTACATCAAACAAAAATTAAATATTGAAATTGGTGGAACAACACAAGATGGGTTATTCACTTTAAAAACTGTAGAATGCCTTGGTGCCTGCGGTTATGCACCAATGATGCAGTTTGGAAAAACATATCGTGAACATCTTACAAAAGAAAAAGTAGATGCAATAATTGATGAGTGTGTAAAGAATGCAACAACTAATAATTAAATTTTTTTATGAGAATCATAACTGCCATATTAAAAGTTCGGGAACATCGTAAATCGGAAAAATTTGTGGAAGTGGAATTTCTTGTGGATAGTGGTGCTGTATACAGCCTGGTCCCAGGTATGCTTACAGATAAATTTGATATCAGCTGGATGTTTAATTGCCAGTTGCAACAACAAGATAAAACGCTCGATATAACAGTATAAATTTATGCGAAAATTACTTTTAGAAAAAGCAAATATTGAAGGCATCCGTGGCTACGATGTATATCGCCGTGAAGGCGGTTATAAAAGTGTGGAGAAAGCTTTAAAGATGTCTCCCAATGATATTGTGGAAGAAGTAAAGAGAAGCGGCTTGCGAGGCCGTGGTGGTGCAGGGTTTCCTACAGGAATGAAATGGAGTTTTTTGGCAAAGCCGGAAGGTGTTGCAAGGTATCTTGTTTGCAATGCTGATGAAAGTGAGCCCGGTACTTTCAAAGATCGTTACCTGATGGAATTTATTCCGCACCTGTTAATAGAAGGTATGATCGTTTCTTCGTTTGCTTTAGGTAGCAATGTTTCCTACATCTACATAAGAGGTGAGTATGATTGGATTACCGATATTCTGGAGAATACAATTGCAGAAGCAAAGCAAAATGGTTTCTTAGGGAAGAACATTTTAGGCAGTGGATTTGATTGTGAGATATATACGCATCGTGGTGCTGGCGCTTACATCTGCGGCGAAGAAACTGCATTATTGGAAAGTCTTGAAGGCAAAAGAGGTCTGCCAAGAATTAAACCTCCATTTCCGGCAGTAAAAGGTTTGTATAATTGTCCGACAGTGGTAAATAATGTTGAAACTTTGGCAGCAGTTGTTTCAATTATTAATGAAGGCGGAGAAGCATATTCAAAAATAGGAATCGGTAAATCAACTGGAACAAAATTGATTTCTGCATGTGGTAATATTAATAAACCTGGTGTATATGAAATTGATATGACTATCTCTGTCGAAGAATTTATTTACAGCGATGAATATTGCGGTGGCATTCCGAATGGTAAAAAATTAAAGGCATGTATTCCCGGTGGTTCATCAGTTCCTATTCTTCCTGCTAATTTATTATTGAGAACAGCCAAAGGCGAAAAAAGATTAATGAACTATGAAAGCCTTGCTGACGGTGGATTTGCTACAGGCTCTATGATGGGCAGCGGAGGTTTTGAAGTATTGGATGAAGATCAATGTATTGTTCGTCATACATTATCGCTTGCAAGATTTTACCGTCATGAAAGCTGCGGACAATGTTCACCATGCAGGGAAGGGACAGGCTGGATGGAAAAAATATTGAAGAAAATAGAAAACGGAAAAGGAGAACTGAAAGACATAGATCTGTTGTGGGATATTCAAAGAAAGATAGAAGGAAATACAATTTGTCCCCTAGGTGATGCAGCAGCATGGCCTGTTGCAGCAGCAATAAGGCATTTCAGAGATGA
>OCZT010002931.1_pt1 | contig 17559 bp, 7 predicted proteins | sample 1539031 | NCBI WGS metagenome assembly OCZT01 (sample SAMEA3539308, study PRJEB22396) | soil metagenome | biome: tundra; feature: field; material: soil | place: USA | collected 2010-05 | depth 0.15 m | reverse complement strand
TCCGCCCGCTGGGCATCAGTGTGGAGGCCGAGATTGGCCACATCATCAAAAGCTCGGACGCCTCTGGCCAGCGCGCGACGACGGTGAGCGTAGCCGAAGCCCAGGAATTCACTTCCAAGGTGGACGTGGATCTGTTGGCGGTGGCGGCGGGCACCACTCACGGCATCTTCAAAGAGCAGCACGGGATAGACTTCGGTCTGATCTCCAAACTGCGCTCTGCCGTGAAGCCGCCGCTGGTGCTGCATGGCACCTGCGGCGTGTCCATGGCCGACATTTCCCGCAGCGTGAAAGCCGGCATGACCAAGATCAATTTCGGGGAAGGGCTGCGCATGAACTACATCCGCTACTTCAACGAGCTTAGCCAGACCCTCAACCACGAACATCACGTGTGGCGGATCACGCGCGCTGCCAAGGACCGGCTCAAGGAAGACATCAAGGAAATCATCCGCGCGGTCGGCTCCGAAGGCAAGGCAGCGGCCATTAAGTGACGAGGCATTATACAGAACGTCATCAGTCTGTGCGCCGCGTGAGGGCACGCGGCCTACAGCGGGTTGTAGGCCGCGTGCCCTCACGCGGCGAGAACGAATAAGTGTGAAACTGATTCCCGCCCTACTCTGTGCCGGCTATCTCTTGACCGGCGCCGCATGGGGGCAGTCCCCGATTACCGTGGCCATCGGTCCACAGGCTCCCGGCGCCACGATCCCGGCTGACTTCATCGGGTTGAGCTTCGGCATGAAAGCCATGCTGCCGGACAAGACAGGAGCACACTTCTTCAGCCCCACGAACCAGCCGCTCGTTACGCTCTTCCAGAATCTCGGCCTCACGCATCTTCGCATGGGCGGAACCACGGTTGAGTCACCGACCACCATCGCCATCCCCGACCATACGGACATCGACAACCTGTTTGCCTTTGTAAAGGCCGCTCACGTGAACAAAGTCATCTATTCGTTGCGCCTGCTTGAAACCGACGCCGCGCAGCACTACGCCGAAACCGACGCCGCCATCGCCAAGTATATTTGGGACAAGTACCGGCCCTATCTGGAGTGTTTCGCCATCGGCAACGAGCCCGACCGGGGCACCATTTATGAGCAAGACTGGGGGATAACCAACTTTGCGACCTATCACAGCAAGTGGCGGCAATTCGCCACTGCGATTACGGAAGCCGTGCCCGAGGCAACTTTCGCAGGGCCGGACGCGGGGAGTGGCAACATCAATTGGACAACCCGCTTTGCCAAGACGGAGAAGAATGCGGGTAACATCCGAGTCATTACCGAGCACTTCTATGTCGGCAAGGCGGGCAAGGGTGTGGCCGCGCAGCAAGGAATCGACGCCATGCTGTCGCCGGACTGGATCACGGCCAACGAGAAGCTTTACAGCAAAATGGCGGCACCCGTGCTGGCGGATGGTTTGCCTTACCGGTTCACCGAGGCCAATGACCATTACAGCGGCGGGGTTGCGGATGCGAGTAATGCCTTCGCCGGAGCGCTCTGGGCATTGGACTTCCTACATTGGTGGGCCGCGCATGGCGCCCGCGGGGTGGACTTTCACAACACTCAGTGGGTCGCAAATGACGTTATCACTCTGGATTCAAACCGCCGAGTGATGGCCAACCCCAAGGGGTACGGCCTCAAGGCCTTCGAGCTTGGCGGCTACGGCACCATCGAGCCCGTCACGCTCTCCAACCCGGACGAGCTCAACCTGACCGCCTATGCCGTGCGTGGCGCCGGAGAGCATTTTGTGACCCTGATTAACAAGGAGCACGGTTCTGGCGCGCGTGAGGCGAATGTGAGTCTTGTGGTACCTGGGTCTGCGGGCCGCGCCACAGTGATTTTCCTTACCGCCCCGGAGGGAAACGCCGCGGCAAAAACCGGCGTCACGCTGGGCGGCGCATCCATCACCGCGGACGGTCCGTGGCTTGGCAAATGGCAGCCGCTGGCGGCAGGCCACGCCGGCCAATACGTGGTCAAGGTGCCCGCCGCTTCCGCGGCCATTGTCAGGATTCCGGCGCACTAGCGTAGCAAGCTCTCAGCCAAAGGAGGCTGATGGCGGCTCCGATCTTTGGGATAGCAATTTGAAGGGAGGGCTCGACCCAAACACCAATTGGCTTTATGCTCCGCTGATGCAGTTCAAGGAACCGGTCGTCCGCCTGTTCGGCGCGCTGTCGCAATGCGCCATCCGCCAGCCGCGGCGCGTGCTGGTGATCGCCGCGCTGGTCACGCTGGCAGCCGTCCCGGGAATATTCCGCCTGAAGCTGCGCACGGATGGTCATGCCTTGGTCGCGCCCAATGCGCCCGAGGTTCTTTATGATAAGGCCGTGCGGGAGAAGTTCGGGATCGAGGACCAGATGGTGGTGGTCATTCGATCGCGCGATCCCAATGGCGTTTTCAACCCCGCGACCTTGCAGTTGGTCAGGGATCTCACGGCTGCGCTGGCGAAGCTGCCGGGGATCGGCAAGTCAAACCTAATGAGCCTGGCGACGGAACCCAGCTTCCGCATGCGCCCGGGAACGCTGGTGAATCAGAGGCTGCTGGAGCCGCCGCTTAAGACCAAGGAGGAACTGGAACGGTTCCGCGAGGACTTGCGCCGGATCGAGCTTTACACAGGGACGTTGGTCTCCGCAGATGGCCAGGCCACGGCGATTCTGCTGGGCGTGCCCGCCGAGGCGGACCGTCCGGCGCTCTACCAGCGGGTGCTGGAGGTGATCGGCTCGCGAGACGCCACTCCAGACGAAATCGGTGTCACTGGCGCGCCCGTGGCGGAGTCGCTTTTGGGCAGGCACATCCTGGAAGACCTCGGGGTGCCCAAAGCGCTGTTGGGCGGGGGCACGCGAGGTCACGCCGAGGAAGCACAATGGAAGCTGCCGGCCAGCCTTTACGAGCTGCGCGTGCTGATCGCGCGACGGGTAGGTCTGGTGCCGGTGGCGGCGCTGGTGATGGTCCTCGTGCTGTGGCTCGCTTTTCGCAGCGTGGCGGCGGCTCTAGTGCCATTGCCGGGCGTGGCGGCGACGCTGCTGTTTGTGTTCGGGCTGATGGGATGGCGCGGGGTGCCAATTTACCTCACCATGGCGGTGATGCCGGTGTTGCTGACCGCGATCGGGGTGACCAATGACATCTATCTGTTCAACCGCTACTTCACGCTGCTACGCGAGAAAGCCGGCCACCGTCAAGTGGACTTGGTCAGCGAGACCTTTGACAAGCTGGTTGGCCCCGTTGCCGCCACCTCGCTGACCAGCGCCATCGGTTTCTTCTCATTCGGGTTTTCCCCATTGGGACCCGTGCGCGCGTTTGGCATAGTGACCGGCGTCGGCGTGCTCTTCGGCCTGCTGTACTCTCTCACGGTGGTCCCGGCGATGCTGGTGCTGATCAACCCGGCGTGGTTCTTGTCCAACCGGGCACGGGAGCAACGGCCTGCCTCTTCGGTGCTCTCTCGCGCATTCGCGCGTCTCGCGGAAGGGGTGGTGCGCTGGCGATGGGGAGTGGTCAGCCTGGCCCTGCTCGTCGCCGCACTCACGCCGTTGGGTTTGCGCCGGCTAACCGTGCAGGACAGTTGGACGGACGCGTTCGATCCCAACAGCGAATTCCATCACGCCACTCGGCTGGTCAACCAGGAGTTTTATGGCATGCATCTCCTCCACGTGGCCTTCGACGCTTCCCGGACGATCACGGGCTCAGTGCCGGCCTCAGCTCTCGGTCCGAATACCCTGATGTTGCGCGGTGACCAATTGGCCGACGCCGCTCTGATCATGGGGAATTCGATTGCTTTCTCCCTGGCGGATGAACCGCCGACCAACGCCGCCACCAGCGGGGCTGGGCGCGTGTCATTGAAAGCGCACATCGAAATGGGCTTCCCGCAGGGGACCAATTCCGTCTTCAGGCTGGTTGGCGGCCAGCCGGAAGGAAACTTCTGGCCAGAATTTGCCCGGCTGGGCCGGGCGCAGTACTCGGTGCCGATCCGGACGCAGATCCAGCCCGAAATCATTCGACTGACCGGCGACCTCGCTGCGTTCCTCCGCCAGCATCGCCAGGAGGCCGTCGGCGGTGTGATCGGCCCTTATGAATACCTGACCACCACCCGCTTTATGGTTCGAACGGGTGATCCCGATGCTCGCCGGTTGCCCGACACCGCGAGCGAGATCAAGCTCATGTGGGATTACTACGGCCTGGCGCGCGGGCTCCAGCGCCTGCGCCAGGTTGTGGACACCAATTACTGGACCTCGCTGACGACTGTCTTCCTCAAGGACGCCAACTTTGTTGACACTGCCCGACTGATGCAGGAGTTGCGCGATTATGAGCGCGAACGGCTGGCGCCTCGGGGCATCCATCTCGGTTTCGCGGGAGACGTCGCCGTGAGCCAATCACTCATTGGCGGCATCGTCGATACGCAAATGCATTCCTTGGTTTGGTCGCTGCTGGGCATTTTCGTGGTGACGGCGGTGTTGGGGGGATCTGTGCGCTGGGGAGTGTATTGTCTGGTGCCGAGCCTGTTGGCGGTGCTGGTCAAGTTCGCGCTGATGGGCTGGCTGGGAATCCCGCTGGGCGTGGCGACCTCAATGTTCGCCGCCATGACGCTCGGCATCGGGGTGAACTGCGCGATACATTTGCTGGAAAGCTTCAGCCAGGCGCAGGCCAGCGGCGCGCCGACGATGGCGGCTCTGAGCCGCAGCCTCGCGCTGACCGGGCCGCCGGCGCTGATTAACACAGTAGCGGTTTCACTGGGCTTCGGCGTTCTTACGCTTTCTCAGGTCCCCGCCAACGCGCGCCTGGGCCTCCTGTTGGTAGTGGGCCTGGTGAACTGTTTCCTCGCCTCGCTGGCGATCCTGCCGGTGCTGCTGCATTGGTGGACGCTAAAAAAGGGACCCGATCCGGCGCAAGTGGGTTCTGTCGCAGAAAAGGCCGGGGAACGAGTAAGGTGATGAGCGCGCGGGCGACTGGGTGGGGAAGGTGCGGAGCCCGCTGAGCCAGCCTGGAATTGTGGTAGAGCTTCCTACGGACCTGGGTTCAGGCGCTTGAACCTGGCCGAGAGCACCCCCTCCAAATTCGCAATCCGGGATAAGCGCAGTTTTTGAAAAGGGGTTAACATGGCTTATGAAATCAATTATACATTCGGCGCCCGGTGGCCCAAAACGTGAACAAACCACGCGTGGCAGGAAACTATCTGCACTCCTAAACGGACCCCGGTTCGGGTTTGGCCGTTGGCAGGCGTTGGCCGTCGGTTTGGCGATCGTTTGCTCGGTGTTCGTAGCCGGCCAGCGTTGCGCGGCCCAGTTCCCGCCGGGGCCGTTTCATGACTCGATGCCCAGCCTGGGCGTGTTTCGCCTGGTGGTAAACACCTCGCCGGATTTCACCCCGCTGGTGGCCCCGGCAGTGGGATTCAACGGGTATCCCGGCTATCACAGTTCGGACCAGCACCTGACCAGCCCGCTGTTGTATGATGCCAACACCGTGATCGGGCGCAGTTCGCCCCACCAGCGCGCGCTGCCGACGCCGCCCTATTTCCCTGCGCCGATTGACGCGCCGACGTTCGACACCCTCGCCGGGTACTCCGATTACGGGTTGTATGGCGGGATTCCCTTTCTCTTCGCGGCGGCTCCGAACCCCACGCGGGAGGTCTTGACGGAGGTCGAGGCCTTCGTGTTGTCCACGGTCTCTTCGGACACACAATGCCGCAACCCGCTGGTGCCGAGCGTGCCGATCAACTGGCCGATGGTGAAGGCCGGCACGGGCGTCGGCGTGGCCGCCAAGTCGCTCGGGATCGTTCGGGCGATCAGCACCACCGGTGTCCCCGCGTCTGATTTTCCCGCCTACAGCTTTTTCGACATCCATGTGGAAGTCAATCTGCCGCCGGTGGCGGGCACCTACTCGATGGTGGCGTTCCCGGCGGGCGGGGCGGTGCTCACCAATGGCAACGCCCTCGTGGTGACCAACCTGAATCTGACATCGCTGCCCCCGCAGGTGGTGTATATCCACGGCAATACCAATGCCGTGCCCATGCTGTTCAAGTTCAATAACGCGCCGTATTGGAACGCCGGCGATTTCTTCGGCTACCTGGTGCTGTCCGGCCACGGCACTTTCACCAATGATTGTACGCAGGAAGCGGCCCTGATCGCCGCGGCGCTCGGCACGGTCACCAACTCGAAACCAGAGATGCCCGTGCCATGGTCGCGCCCCAGCAACCTGTTCCCGTCGCCGGGCTCGGCTTACAACTCCCTGATGACGGATACGAATCCCCCGACCAGTGCCGATGTGCTGCATTTCACCGTGCCCGGCGCCGGGACGCTCTACGTCCAGAACCTGAGCTTGGGCAATCTCACCCAGTTCATCTCGCCGCCGCTGAGCGGGTCGGCCATGTCGTCCAACAACAATTCGGTGCTGGTGTGCCAACTCTCCATCGACGGTCAGACCTTCAGCCCGGCGCAACTGATCGGGCCGGCCGTGCTGAAAATCAGCAATAACGGCAGTCCAAGCCAGTTCGATACGTCCCTCGTCCAGTTCCAAGTACAGGGTCAGACTCCATTTGGGGTACTTTTGATACGCGAAAGCCCCACCCTGCCTTCGCTCGGCCAGCACAGTGTTCAACCGACGGCCCATGGCTACCAAGTCAGCAGTTTCTTCGACGTGTTCCTGGAACTGAGTACCGATGGCGTGAATTATATTCCAGCGGATCGCTCGATCCGGGTGCAAGCCAGCGCGCCGCCGGCCTCGCCCGGCTCGCTGTTCATCAAAGGAATCGCCGCGGGCGGTGGCACCCTGCAATGGCTGGGTCCTTTCACGCTCCAGAGCGCACCCAAAGTTACGGGACCCTACACCGATATGGGCGCGGCGGGAGGCCCGTTACTAAACAGCTCCACGGTTTCCTTCGGCTCGAGCCAGATGTACTTCCGCCTGCGGCAATAACCGAGCCCCTCGGAGAAACAACAAGAACAGAAAGCCAGGACCGGGCTTCGGCCCGGTCTTGCGCTGTGGGTGACCAAAGGCGCTTCGACCGCCGGGTCGCGGCGCTTGGTTCGCACACCTTCTCCCGAGTGCCGCGCTGTTCTGCCAGCCGCGTCCCACCCGTCAACCCACAGACAATCAAGGCGGTCGCCCAAGACTACGACCCGCTGGGGCTTGGATGAGTGGGGGGCGCCATCATGATGAACATCGCGCCCCTAACGGGATTGGGCTCTTGGCGGCTCCGCCCAACGGGAACAGAAGCGTTGCCGCGATCAACGCAAAGCCTGCGAGGAGCCTCACACGGGCATTCGAGCGACATGGTTCGGCCTTTTCAGTTCCATTCTGTGTGTAATATCGTGGGGCCCCGCGATGCGAGAGAACCCAACAACTCGGTAGAAGGCATCACACACACATTCATTGGCAAGCCGTAAAGTACAAGATTTGGCCCACAAGTGCCGAAACCGCAGCAGGTTACCCGACCCACATGGGGGCTACACCGGGGCTCCTCCGTGGTGCCACCGGCAACCCACCGTCGGCACGGGCAGAACGCAGCCTGGTCAGAGGCGAATACAGGCAGCGGAAGTGCTGCAACTGCAACAGGTTAAGCGCTATGGTCAGGGAGGTTGCTGGGGGGAGAGGGAAAGGGCTGGCTGGGGCTCTGATTTTCCCCTCGGGAACACCGTTTATCTGGCGAGGGCTTCGCGCCAGGGGGGCAAGGCGGGCAAGGCGAGCAGGATTGGAGGATCGGTGGCCCGAAGCGGGCGAAGGCGCAGGCGGGGCTTCTCGTTGGGACCGTTGCCCGGATTGGACACGCGGAGGCTGGCCACCAACCCCACCGGCAAGGTTGCCACCATAGCAGAGAGCTTGGCAGTGAACGGGATCAGAACGGCCATGAGGTAGAACTCAGGAAGGTCCGGGCACTCAATGCGGAAGGAGCCGGATTTGACCATCACAGTGCCGGAAAAGGGAACTCCCTGGGGAACACCCCGCGTGAAAGTGCCAGTAAAAATGAACCCGCGCGTTGAGGAAGGGTTTTCGACAATGCCTTCGAGAGCGGTGCCCGAAACCGTGCGGTTGGAGGCGAGATACTCCCACACGGCTGAGGCGAATTGCTTGACGGTCAGGCTCTTCGGCAGGGCACGGAATGTCTCCGGCGTAAGCCCCACAAGATCGCGGAAGGTGTTCGAGAAGCTGCCCAAAGAAGTGTAGCCAACCTCCAGGCAAACATCAGTGACGGACGCATTCGGCTCCAGGAGCAGCTCTTTGGCCCGCTGAATGCGCAGGCACGCCAGGAAGTAGCGCGGAGAAATGCCGGTCATTTCATCAAAGACCCGCACCAGATGGAACTTGCTGACGGCGGCCACGCGCGCCAGTTGGTCCAGATCCAACGGTTCCCTCAAATGGTCCTTCATGTGGCCAATCGCCCGCTCGACAGCGGTGCGGTAGGCTTCGAAGGTGTCCCCACGATGGGCGTCCGCTGACAGTTCCGATCTTACGAAAGTCGCTTCAGCTTTCATGAGCGGGGTGGGTTCCGGGCAGCTTCTCAATCCGCATAGCCCGCGAGCGCCGCGCGGAGGGAAGGCGGCACCGGGGTCGGGACCAGGCGTTCCCCTTCCCGGCGCATGCAGGCGACTTGCTGTTCGCCGCGGGCGACCAGCTCCTCGGCGCCGGATTTGCTTCGCCAGTATTCAAAACCCAAGCCGATGCGGTTCTGCACAAGTTCCATCAGGCGCATACGGACCATCACCTCATCAAATGCGGCCAGTTCGGCAAAATATTCACAAGAGCAGCGCACGGTCGCCAGGGCGAACCCGCGGGTTAGCTCGGGGATCACGTCGGGCGCGTGCTCTTGCAGGAACAGTTCGCGGCAGCGCCCCTGCCAGGCTAGGTGATTCGTATAATACACGTTGCCGACCAGGTTCGTTTCCTGGAAGCAGACCCGATGGCGATATTCGTAATAGCGCATGGCCTACTCCGGCACCGTTGCAACCGTTGGGATGGCAGGCAACTCTTGCGCTCCCTTCCCGGCCTGGCTCACCGCCAAGCCGACTGCCAGCGGGGCTTCCGCTCCGGGCAAGGACACCACGCACGTGGCGATGGTCAGCGCGCCGGAGCGGAACAGAACCCATCCGTCAGGGGTGATCGAATCCAGCACGAGCGGCGCGTCAGGGGAGAGCCCAGCCTTCTTCATGCATTCGAGAGCGTTCCACAGCCTTGTCGCCGCCACGTTCAGGACTTCCGAGCGCTCTCGTGAAACTCGCTCAGCCACTTTGAACCGGTCACTCCCCAAGAGGCCGTCCCACACTGTGTCCGCGCGCGCGGCCACTTCCTCGACGTCGCAAGCGACGACGCCCGCGCCAGCAATAGCGAGCGTGAGTTGCCGGGCATGAGCCGCCGACAGGCTTTGCTGCTTTGAAGTGACGCGTTTGCCGTCGGGCCGTCGAAAGATTGTCTCCATATGGCCGACGGCTTGGCGCAGGGCGGCCTGGCTGCCTGCCGAACGTTTCGGAAAGGCGCGACTCTCCGCGGCGACGGCCACGCAAGAACCCGGCACCAGTTCTTCGAGGCGTCTTTCCAGGTAAGGTCCCAACAGCACCGGCGGCCAGAACTCCGGGCGCGCCAGATCTTCAACGGCGCGGAGCCGCAATCCGTCCCAATGCTCGAGCAACTCCCCGTGGAGGTTTGTCACCTGCAAATCGTAGATGAAGCTGCTGCCTTCATGGCTGCGTTCCCGGGCGCGGACAATGCGTGGGCCTGATTCAACGCGATGGATGACCAAGTGATCGATGCCGGTGGGCAAGAGACGCCGGTGCGGAATGCAGGCTTGAATGGCGTGCATGGTGGCGTCGCGCGCCGCCGGATTGCCGAGCAGGAATTCAGCCGGGAGATAGGGGCCGAACCACGGCGTTGCGTCGTCCGGCCCGATATCAGCGATGCACTCTTTTGCCTGCAGCAGCCGGTAACCCTGCAACCGGCGGAAGCGCCCACGGTGGAAGAGAATCCGGCCATACAGATCCCGCTCCGGGTCGAGCGGCAAGCGAAACGCTTCGGACTGGGAACGTCCTGGGAAGGCAACAGCCGGGGCGGCGGCAGGCTCGAAACGGCAGAGAGCGCGGAAATGGTCCACGTGGTAATCGGTTACCTCCGAGCGCAGGCAAACCTCGACCAGGCCGGGCCCGCGCCGCAAAGCCGCCAAGCGGATGGTGGTCGTTCCCGTCTCCGAAACCGCGATGGGCCGGGTGAGCTCCACATGTTCGAAGCTCGGCGGGCTGCTGGACCCCGTGAGTGCCATGGCTATTTGGGCCATCCCTTCCAAACCGAGGACCGCCGGGAGCAGCCGTTCCTTATGGACGATGTGGTCGTCCAGGTAGGGATCGGTTTGGCGCGAAAGCTCGGCATCCACCACCAGCTCCACGCCCGGGTAATAGGCGCGCCGTCGTTCGAGAAACCTGTGCAGGGGCAGTTCGGGCTGGGTGAACTTGAGCGTTGGCGGCTCTCCGAATCGTCCGGTCACCACCAATGCAGTCGCCGGCTGGGGATGTCGCAGACGTTCCAGCAGAATCCGCACACCTTCATCCGGGTGGATCGGCATAATGCCTTGCAGGATCAAGGAATCCACCCGGCCCAATCGCTCGCCCATGCCCACGCCGGACCAGACGGACCACTCGAGCGCCAGGCAGCGGCAAGCCGGATGCCGGGCCTGAAACTCCTCCGTGAGCGCGGTCAGCCACTCGTTGGCCAGAGCGTAATCGGCCTCCCCGCGCAACCCTGCGCGCGCGATAATGGAGCCGAAGGTAACCAGGAGCCGCAACCGGCTCGGGTCCAGAGCCGCGAGCACGTTCCGAAGACCGTGCGTCTTGGGCGCAAGCGTTCTTTGCATCGCCTCTTCGTCCAAGGCGCTGATCAACTGTGGCGTGTTACTGCCCGCGCCATGCAACAGGGCGGTGACCGGACCGAGCCGAAGCTCCGCCTCCGCGATAGCGCCCTGGACGGCCCGGGCGTCGGTCACGTCTGCCCGAACATAAGCGCAGCGCACCCCGGCAGCGGCAATGCGCGCAAGGTTTTCCGCCAACTCCTTATCGACGGCTGGATCAGAACGCCCCATCAAGGCCAGGCTGGCATTCGTGGCTCGAGCCAAAGCAAGCGCGGACTCAGCGGCAATTCCCTTCCCGCCACCGGTTACGAGCAGAACGTCGTTCCGCCCAATCGGGTATGCGCCAGCGGTTTCTCCGGCCGCAGGATTCGGGGCCAGGTTCAACCTCGGCTCGCGGCGTCTGCCGGCCAAGTCGTAATGGGCTTCCGTGTAGCCCGCCGCCGACGCCACCTCGGCGGCAATCCAGTCCACCGCGCCCGGACAAGCCTGCGGCACGTTCACCACACAGGTAGTCAGACCTGGCGTTTCCAGGTGCAGCGTGCGCGCGAAGCTCGCCGCGCCCCAACCGTGCTGAACGAGGACAAAGCAGCGGTCCCTGCCCGGGGCGGTCAACGCGCGCGCCGCCTCAAGCACCAGTGGAATGTGTTCCTCAGTCGGATGCTCCGGGAGGCAAAGCAGAACGCCGCCAGCCTCGGAGGCGGCGAGCCTCGTCCTCAATGCAGAAGCGAACGGATGATCGGGAGGAGCAAAGACCTGCCAGCTCGCCGAAGTGGTGACGGATGGTGGGTGAGCCGTGACTCGTGATGCGTGATGCGTGACAGGCCGGCTTGGTGCCGCGAGCCGTGGCGCTTCCACGAGGTCCACGGTAAAGGTCTCGGTCCAGATATCGACGCCGGGGGGTTGTCGCCGGCTGTCTTCAGTCCGCGGCCCGCTGCCGGCTTGCTTTAACTCTTCCAACGCGCGGGCCATCTCCGCAACGCTGGCGTTGGCGAATTCGGTCAGCCCCAGGATTCGCGGTAACCCAAGATGCCTGGCGGCTTCTGAAACCAATTGGCCCACCGTGATCGAGTTCAGGTGCAAGTCGCTCAACATGCGGTGGTGGTTTAGCACCGTTAGGACCGGCAATTCAGCGCGGTCCGCAACCACTTGCCGAACCAGCTCAAGTGCCGAAAGCGCCGAGCCACTGGCCGGCTCCTGAGCGCCGCTGGGTGGCAACTCGTGGACGCTCGTTCCTTGAGCCGCAGCAGCCGGCGGAGGCAGGCTTTCGCGCAATTCCGCACTCCGCACTTCGCACGCCCCATTTATAGGCGCCAGCTCGCACGGGTTCCCGAAGAACTTCGGTTTGGAATCCAATGAGAATGGTCGGCTGAATCGGCCAGCAAACAGCGCCTCCGTCCGCACGCGCGCACCCAGGGCGAAAGCCGCGCCGACCGCTTGTAGAAGACCTCGCAACGAAGCTCCCCCGGCATCCAGCGGCATGACTGGCACGTCGGTTGTGTCGCGCACCAGGCCGCTGAGGACATTCCCTGGCCCTACCTCTATCAGCAGATCAACCTCTCCCATAACGGAGCCCATCTGCCGTCCGGCGTCAGTGGGACACAAGGAGAGAGTCCCGCCCAGCAGAGCGGCGAGGGCGCTGGAGAATTGGACAGGAGAGGTCACCTGGCGGCAAAGCAGGGCCCGGAGATCTTCCGGATCGCCAAGGGTTGCGCCGGTGATGGTGGAAATGATCGGACGATCGAGACGGGCGAAGTTCTCGCATGCCAGTTGTTCGGCGAGCACCGGGACGGCGGCAGCGACCAATGGAGTGTGGAAAGCATGGGAGACTGGCAGGAGGGCGGTGTGCCACCCCTCGGCGCCAGCGCGCTGAGCAAAGCGGGCCACGGCTGCGGCTTCGCCGGCAACCACAGTCTGACGGGGGGAATTGAAGCCGACAATGGTGAGTGGGCCATTATGGAGCAGTGCCTGGACCTGGTAGGCGGGGGCAGCAATAGCAAGCATCGCCCCAGTCGGACTGCCCAGATCCGCCATGGCCGCACCCCTTACTTTGGCGATGCGCAACAGAGCTTCCTCGCTCAGGACCCCGGCCCAGTGCAGCGCAGTAATCTCGCCGAGGCTGTGGCCAATGGCGGCGTGGGCCTCAACCCCTAATTCCTCGAGGACCTTGATCCCAGCCAACGAGGCAGTCACTACCGCCGGTTGCATCACGCGGGTCGAGACGCAGTCACCCTCGGGCGGCAAGTCCGCTTGGGCGTATAACTTGCGCACGGACTCGAAGCGATGCTGCCAAATCCCGCCTTCGAGGCGCGCGGGCGAGCCTTGGCCCGGAAACAGAAGAACGACGCGCGGAGGGACGGCGCCCGAGCCTAGAAAAAGGCTGCCCGAGAACTGACAGCGCGGCGGGATAGGGGCACTCAAGCGCGCTTTGAGATCAAGGAGGCGTTGGCCCAGCTCGGCGGGCCGGGAGGCGACGATTGCCGCGCGCACCTGCCCCGCCTTAAGCGTACGCTGCAACTGGGCCGCGAGGTCAGTCAGTTCGGCTTGGGAAAGGGAAGCGGCCCGGGCCAACAGCGGGTCGAGCTGCGCCGCCAGCTCGTCGGGGTTGTCCCCCGCGAGGAGGAACAGCTCCGCATCCTGGTTTGAAAGGGAAAGCGATCGTTCGCGGGAACTGAGGGTGTGACGACGTTCAGCGGAGAGGCCTTCGAGCACGACGTGCGCGTTGATGCCGCCGAAACCCATGGCGCTGGCACTCGCGCGGAGCGGGCGATCTTGCGGCCACAGCTCCGCCTCACGTAGGACGCGCAAGGCGGGTGCGGGGCCAAGGAAGTGCTGGTGCGGCTCTTCGCAGCCGGTGGTGGGGGGCAACACCTGGGTGTGCACGGCCATGGTGGCTTTGATCAACCCGGCGATGCCGGCGGCGGCCTTGGTGTGACCGATGTTGGCTTTGATCGAGCCGATGGCGGCAGGCGGGGCGTCGGGCTTCGCCTGCCGGCGCGCGCGCGACAACACTTCCAGTTCCGTCGCGTCCCCGACGGCGGTCCCGGTGCCATGCCCCTCACAATACCCAACGGTGTCCATGCCGAAGCCGGCGCGGCGATAGGCGCGGCGAAGGGCCTCGATTTGACCCTCAGCCTCCGGCCGGGTGATGCCGCCGGAACCGTCCGAGGAAATCCCCCAGCCGCGAATCACGGCATAGACACGGCAGCCTTGTGCCAAGGCGTCTTCATGGCGCATCAGCGTGACGAATCCACAGCCTTCGCCCGGCCAGAATCCCGCGGAGCGCTGGTCGAATACGCGCATTTCCTCGGCGGCGAAAGCGCCGGTCTTGGCGAAGCCGATGAGTTCGAAGGGGTCAAGGCTCAGATCGACACCGCCCGCGAGAGCGGCATCGAGATCTCCGCTTGCAAGTCCGGCGCAGGCGTTGGCGACCGCCAGCAGGGAAGAGGCGCAGGCGCCATCGACCGTGTATCCGCCCCCTTTGAGATCAAACTGGTTGCAGATGCGCCCGGCGATGGTGTTCGACAGACCGCCGGCCAGGCTTTCTTCGCCCACTGGCGGGAAAGGGGACTTATATTCCGGCTCCAAACGTTCGAGGAAGCCGCCGCGCGTTTCCGGCGACCAGCCTTCTTTCACAAGGGCGGCCTCGACCACGCGGCGCACGTAAGGCCAGCGAAGGCGGAGAAGGTTCGCGCGGGAGAACTCGCCCGTAAGCGTGTTGCCAACGAGGACGCCCGTAGATTCCCGCGGCAATCCGCGGCCCTCAGGAAAGCCGGCGTCCACCAGCGCCCGGGAAGCAACGTCCAGGGCGAGCCAGTGCGCCAGGTCGGTTGAACGAAAAGTGCTCCCCACAACGCGGAAGGCCACACGGTCGAACTCATAGCCTTCGATCACCGCCCCTTCAAACGCATAAGTGCGATCAGGCGCGCTGCGGTCGGCGGACCAGTAGTCCTCCCGACGGATGCGCTCGGGCGGCAAGCTGCGGAAGGAGCGCCGCTGGGCCAGCACATTCTCCCAAAGTTCGGCGGGCGTGCATGCGTCCGGATAAACGCAGGCCATGCCGACAATTGCAATGGAGGGGGCGCTGGGCAAGGGTGATAAGGGGGTTACATTGTTCAATGGGCTACATGGTTACATCGCTAAAGGGTTAAAGCGTTATTAGGTATCGTGTAGTGCGTGGTTTTCATGGTTGAGCGGCGCCTTGCAGTGCCGCGCCTGGCAGCGCAGCACCTGACAAAGCTGCTGGCGCTGGCGCAGGCTCAGTGGGGGCCGGCGTGGGCGACTTGAAGGTGAAGTAAAGGTGGAGACAAAGTCCGCGAATGGCGCAAACCGCAACCAGGGCAAAAAAGAGCCCATACACGATGTGCAAGATCTGGATGAGGCCATAGACCATGGCGACGGAGAACCCAAACAGCGCCTGTCGCGAGGGGCGAAGCGGGGTCGTTGCCGGGTCGGGAATCATGTAAAGCGTGAACAGGATGAACGCCGCGCTCGTCATCGGCGTCAGTGGCACAATTGGCGGGGTGCCGAAAAGCTGGGCGCGCACCTGGGCTTGCAGGACGAAACCGAGCACCCAAGCCACCACCAGCGGCATGCGCCCGGTGAACAGCGAGTGGATGACAAGGCCGGTCAAGAGAATGATGCCCGGCAACACCCAGTTCCAAAGACCAACGAGGTTTTCCGTGAAATGATAGGGCGGAGCAAAGCCGACTTCCGGGAACAAAACCAGCGTGGCGGCAACGCCGAAGTCGGACGGGTTGAAGATGTGTTGCGTGCGGCCCGGCGCCACGGGCGCGCGGAAGATCACCTTCGAGCCGATGCTCAGCACGACCGCAAAGGCAATGGGCCAGAGCCGCTCGTTCGGATAAATCAACATCGCGCAGGCGAAGCCGGGAATGAGCGCGGCAGGCAGGAAGTTGAAGAAGTCGGCCCAGCTCCCGGTGAAGCGCAACGGGCGGCTCTTGGCCTTGGCGTCCACCCACTCCAGCAGGAACTGCATGAAAAGCGCGGCGCCGATGCCCACAACTGGCGCGCACCACGATTGCTCGAAGCCGAGCACCGTGTGGCCGAGCACGTTCCAAACGATCATGAGGATGGTGAAATACCACAGCGCAACCAGACGGAGCTTGGGGCTCTTGCTAGGGTAAAAGAGGACCGTCGTATTGACGAAGGAATTGGCGCTCATAAAGTTGGTCGCTTGGGTTGCATTTCAGCGCGTGGCCAGGGCCGCAGGTTCGGGTTGGCCGAGCAGCACCGTGTGCCAGCCGGGGTGGAGTTTCAAGCTCGTCTGCTGGACCCGCCCCATCAGATCGCGCCATTTGAGCTCGGCCTCGACCGTCGCGCCCGGCGCCAGATGGCCAAGGCCAAGGTGGATGTCGGGGCTGCGCCGGCCACTGTGCCCACTACCGCCGTCCACCTGCGCCACGAGCTTCCGCCCATCGGGCAGCACGACGCGGGCGCAGGCGCCGATGGCGGGCCGGCCATGCAAATCCACGCCCGGGTGCCCGGGGCGCTCCCGCAATGGACTCGCCGCCTCAGCCGCAAGGGGCAGCAACAAGTGCAGGCCGAGGAAGTCACCCGGCGACGGCGAGACGTTATGGAAGAAGTAGGACTCCATCCATTGGTTGGCGAACACGAAGTCGAGCCGCCCATCACCATCCACGTCTGCCAGGGCGATGCCTTTCGTAACCATCGGCTCGGTGAAGCCGACCTCCTCGCCAACATTGTAGTAGCGGCCATCCTCAGCGCGGACAAAGAATGGATTCAGCTCGTGCCCGCTCAGGTCGGCGCCCGGCTTGAAATTCGGCCAGAAGCGAGGGTCATGCACGACGCGGCTATTGCTGGTTCCGAGCGATTGCAACTCCGGCCAGCGATTGACTGTGCCGCGAAGAAAACCAACTGCCTGGATGGCTTCCAGCACGCCGTCGTTATCAAAGTCGGCCAGCCGGCAATCCCAGCCCCAGCCGCTGCGCGACAGGCCGAGTTTCTCGCTAGCTTGCACGTAAGGAGCGATGCCCCTTTTCATGTCCTCGAGCTTGCCCGTGCTCTGCCACAGGAAGTGGCTTTCGGTCAGACCGAACTTGCCGGCGATGTTGCTTACGTAGATGTCCATCAGCCCGTCGCCATTCACATCCCCGAAATCCACACCCATGCCCTTGAAGGAATCACAGCCAAGCACGCAGGACTTGGGGTCCGTGAAACGGCGCTTGCCCTCCAGCACGGCAAACTTCAGATGCCCGGGAGTCGAACGGTTGTGCATAAGCCGATCCGGGCCGAAGTCGTGGGCGAAATAGATCTCCGGCAGCAGATCGCCATCGAGGTCCGCCGCGCCGATAGCGAGCGTCCAACCGTGCTCGACTTCCGGGCTGAACACGCCTGCGACCTCTTTGAATGCGACTGACGGGCTGTCTCCGGCCTTCGCGCCGGCCCAGAGGAAAATATGCTTTCTGCCCCCGTTGAGCGCCTTCGCTTTGCCTTCGTGCAATACTTCCGTGCCGCCGGCGTTCGCGTCGAGAATGTGCGCCCCATCCTGGAAATAGTTGCCGATGACTAAATCGACATGGCCGTCCCCGTCGAAGTCGGCCAGCGTCGCCCCGTTGCTGAACCACCGTTCGCCGCTGTCGGTCAGCTCCGTGGCGACAAAATCATCCCGGCGTAAGGCAACCGGCGCTCCGACCGGTGTGGCCGACGCGCGACGCAAATAAATGATCGGAGTGCGCCCCCAGAAATAGACCAGCACATCCATGAGGCCGTCCT
>OCZT010002929.1_pt1 | contig 17560 bp, 16 predicted proteins | sample 1539031 | NCBI WGS metagenome assembly OCZT01 (sample SAMEA3539308, study PRJEB22396) | soil metagenome | biome: tundra; feature: field; material: soil | place: USA | collected 2010-05 | depth 0.15 m | reverse complement strand
TTGAGATGTGACCCGGGAAAACGGTCCCATCGTTGACACTGAGTTTATCTGTAGACCGGAATTTCCTTTTTGACTTTCAAAACACCCGATTAGTAGCCCTTACCGAACTCAGCGTCAAGTCGCGGCCCTCGATGCGCTGGACGCGCTGGTGGTCGGGATCACTCGCACCAAGGTGAACTACATAGTGGATGCCGTGAGCGCCCAGCGACATCGATTGCCGAGAAATTGATCATAACTACCGCTCGCTCACAGTGAGGGTGCCGGCATCAATCGTCGCTCGCCAACTCGTGCAGCGCTCGCGCGCATTCCACAGGATGCGTGAACATCACTTCATGCCCGCTCTTCACGAACTTGAGCGTTGGATTCCTGAGCCGGCTCGAAAAGTGGGGATGCCAGTTGGGTGCGCCTGCGACCGGCGTCTGGTCGTCTTCGCAAACGATATAGCTGCTGGGAATTCCGGTGGCGAAGTAGGGCGCCATCGCCACTGGCGCGAGCATGGGCGCGAACGGCTGCGGACCCAGCGCCGACATCACGTATTCCTTAAGCGCAGGCGCCATGTCGTTGGTAAGCCCGTCGAGAAATTTCTTGTCCATCATCTCGATTGTATTCGATCGCTCCGGCAACGAATCGACCGCCGCCGCGAACGGCGACGTCGCCGGATCCACGGTCGGCTGCCCGTCGAGCGCCACTATCGCCGTGACCCACACCACGCGTTTTATCCGCGAGGGAATTTTCGCAGCGACGCCGGGGATCGTAATCCCGCCGAGACTGTGTCCCGCGAGCACCACGTTTTTCAGATCGTGCCGCTCGATAAACTCTGCGACGCTGTTGACGTAGCTGTCGAGCGTCACTTTCGTGCGATCGGCGCGGTTCATGCCATGCCCCGGGAGATCGGCCGCGTAGGCTCTGTCGCCCAACCGCTCGAGTTGATTGATCACCGCGGCCCAGCACCATCCGCCATGCCACGCACCATGCACCAGTACAAACGTTTCTGCCATCTTCATGCACCCTTCCCAGGATTTAACCCTTTACCCGGAATTTCCGTATATGAGTCTCCGATTCCAGCTCCCCATAGACCCGACGGCCTCCCTGTGCAAGGTTCCAGGCCGGTTTTGTTTCACGGCCTTTCCAGCGGCGCCGGGAGGGGCCGGTTTCGCGTCACTTTCCAATGCCGAGCTGCAAGCGGTTGCTCTCCTGGAGACCACACTTTGGTTTCCTTCGAGATCCCGACTGCAAAGGAAAGACCGCGCGCGACGATCCCCTCGCGCAACTTCGCGATCACTCCGTAGCAGGCCGGCAGAAGGGACTAGGCGCTACCATTAGGTGGCCGCCTCCTGTCACCACTTCTGACGTCTTCTTCATACGCGCTGATTATGCCGTCGTTGCGCCAAGATCGCGTAGTGGAATTTGAGCGTTTGCTCCTGCACGGCGCGCAAGCCCGCACGCTCGATCCGCTTGCGAGCCTCCGTCGCCGTGTAAACATGCTCGCGTGGAGGACCGACCGGCCGCTCGACGGCCGCGTTCCAATCCACTACCAGCACGGCTCCGTCGGCCTTGAGCAGCGCGACCATCGCGGCTAACGCCTCGTCGCCGACTTCATGCAGAACATTGACAGCCAGCACGCGGTCCGCAGTACCGCGCAGCTCCGCCGATCGCTCTACGTGCATCGCGGTTAGGTTGGGGAGTTCCCGCGCAGCCGGCTTGGCGCACAGCAAGTCGAGCATCGGTTGCTGCTCGTCGAGAGCGATCACCTCGACGTCGGGACGCCGGCGCGCCAGTTCGATCGCGTACATTCCGGTGCCGGTACCGAAATCGACAACGCGCGATTTGGCTGGCGCCGCCAACATCGCGAAAACCTCGTCGGGCGGCAGGTGCTCGAAGCGCGCCGGGTTGTCGAGCAATGCCGCACGCGCCGGATCGAATCGCTCGGGTTGACGGGCGCCGTGGCGATCATCATGGCCATGCGCGCCATGGCGGTGACCGCCGCGATCGTGCTCGCCGTGCTTGCGATTGTCCATAGGGAAACCTCCGTGCGAGTTTGGAACAATCTGCCCAATGCGCTGCCGATGAACGATAGGGCGACCCTTGCCGAAACGGCAAGGCTTGAATCGGCCGAGAGATAGCAATATGGAGCAAGGATGTTGCAGCGAACAACCGGCGAGCGCATCGCGCTGCGGGCCTCCCGGGCGATATTAACCACCTGTGTCCTAGCTTCCGTGCTTTGTCGATTTGGCGCCGCGGCCGCACAGGTGGCCGAGCCCGCGATGGTGCATGATTTCCACGACGCCAAACACTGGGCGACGGTCTTCGAGTCGCCCGAGCGCGCGAAGTGGCAGAAGCCCGACGAGGTCGTGAGCGCGCTCGAACTCAAGCCGGGCCAGACCGTGGCGGATATCGGCGCAGGCACCGGTTATTTCACGCGCCGCTTCGCGGCCGCCGTGGGCCCCGATGGAGAAGCGATCGGTCTCGACATCGAGCCCGCGATGGTCGAATACATGAAGCAGGACGCCGCTCGGCGCCATCTCAAGAACTATATAGCGCGCTTGAGCAAGTCCGATGCCGCAGGCCTGGCGCCCCATTCGGTGGACCTGATCTTTTTCTGCGACGTGTACCATCACGTCCCCGGCCGCATCGTGTATCTGAAGCAACTCGCCGCCGCGCTGCGCCCGGGTGGACGGATCGTGATAATCGATTTTCACCGCAGCGCTCCCGTCGGACCGCCGGCCGCGATGCGGATTCCGCGCCAGCAGGCGATCGCGGAGTTTGGCCAGGCCGGATACCGCATGGTTGGATCGAAGGACTTCCTGCCCTACCAGTATTTTCTGGAGTTCGTACCCGCAGGTGCGCCGGTCGAGTCCGGCTCCCACTCCTAGCTACCGAGCGCGCCAAGCGTCCTGGAGTCCGGCGCGGTCACGCCTTGGGCAGGCCGAGCCGGCTCAGGATCGCCATCATCGGGCACCACTTGGTGAAGGCCGACTGGAACAGGTTGAGCGCAACGAACGCGACGAACAGATACCACGCGGGATTAACCCAATAGCCGAGCGCCAGTCCCAGCAGCACGAAAATTCCCGCGATCGCACGCAGAGCTTCATCTTGGGTCATGGTTGCGGTGTTCCTTATATTCCATTAGCTGAGGACACGGAATTTTTGTACACGAGATAGTAAACCAGCGGCACCACGATCAGGGTGAAGGCGGTCGAAGCGAAAATCCCGAAGATGAACGCCCACGCTAGGCCCGAGAACACCGGATCCAACGCGATCGCCGCCGAGCCCAGCATCGCCGCACCTGCGGTTAGCGCAATCGGCCGAAGCCGGACCGCTCCCGCCTCGATCACCGCCTGTTCGAGGCTCTGCCCATGCTTAAGGCCGAGATGAATGAAGTCGATGAGGATGATGGAATTGCGCACCACGATTCCGGCCAGCGCGATCATTCCAATCATCGCCGTCGCGGTGAAATAGACCGGATCGGCATATCCGCTCACCGCGTGGCTGGTCAACAGGTTGAGCAGGAAAAAACCGGGCATGATGCCGATGAGGGTGAGCGGGATGGCCGCCATGATGATGAGCGGCATCGCGGTCGATCCGGTTTGCGCGACCAACAGCACGTAAATAAAAAACAGCGCTGCGCCAAACGCGATCCCGAGATCGCGGAACACCTGCACGGTGACCTCCCACTCGCCCTCGCCGGTGAAGTCGGCCGTATAGCCGGGCGTCAGAAGCTGAGCGGCTCGCGGTTCCAGCCATAGCACTTCGTTGACCGGGCTTGCGCCGGCCGTGCCCGCCATCACCATCGCGACCCGGCGCAGGTCCTTATGGTAGATGGGCTGCTCCTCAATCGTGCGGCGTATCTCGCCGAGCTCGCCGAGGGTGACCATACTGCCGTCGGCAGCCCGAAGCTTTATCGCCATCAGGTCGTTAACCGCGGATCGCTGGATGCGCGGCAGGCGCAGCTCGATGAGGTACGGGGTCCGCTCGGTTGAAGTGTGGATTGTCGCGGGCGCTTGCCCACCCAATGCTAGCAAAAGCGTGCGTGCCGCATCGTCGGCGCTGATGCCGTGCAGCGCGGCCTTCTGGCGATCGAGCATGAACTCAAACCGTGGCTGCGCGGCGATCGCAAGGTCGTCCGCATCCACCAGTCCGGCTGTCTTCTCGAACAGGACGCGCACCCGCGACGCAGATGCAATGAGATCCGAATAACTCGCCTCCATCGGGCCATAGATCTCCGCCACCACGCTGGCCAGAACGGGCGGTCCCGGCGGCAATTCGACCAGCTTCATCTTGAGGCCGGGGTGGGCCCGCGCGATCTTCTCCAGCTCCGGACGGATGCGCAGCGCGATTTCGTGCGAGCCCTGAACCCTGTCCTCTTTCGGCGCGAGGTTGATCCGGATATCGGCCTGATAGGGTTCTTGGCGCAGGTAGTAATGCCGCACCAGGCCGTTGAAGTCCATTGGCGAGTTGGTTCCGGCGTAGGTTTCGAACATCGTCACTTCGCGCACTCGCGCGAGCAGGCTCGCGAAGTCATGCACCGCCGCATTGGTCGCCTCGAGCGGAGTACCGGCCGGCATCGTGACGAGCAGATCGAACTCGTCCTTGTTATCGAACGGCAGCATCTTGACCGGCACCAGGCCGGTCACGACCAGCAGCACCGAGATGACGAATGCCCCGGCCATCGCGTACAGAAACCGATGGGCACGCCGGCGGCTTGCGAGCAAGGGGCCCAGGATTTTCGTGTACCACTTCCTGATCGTTGCGCCTTCGTCTTCAACGCCAACCTTCGCGGGTTGGTCATACTCGCGCCGTAGCAAATGATACGAGGCCCACGGCGTAATGGTGAATGCCACCAGCAGCGACATCAGCATCGCCACCGGCACGTTGAATGGCATCGGCCGCATATACGGGCCCATCATCCCGGTTACGAATAGCATCGGGATGAACGACATGATCACGGTAAATGTGGCCAGGATGGTGGGCGGGCGGACCTCGTCGACGGCGATTAGGGTTGCCAGCCGCGGCGGATGATCGCGCAGGCGAAAGTGGCGATGAATGTTCTCGACATCGACAATCGGATCATCGACCAGCAGACCGAGCGACAAGATGAGCGCGAACAGCGTCACGCGGTTAATCGTGTAGCCCATCAGCAGATTACCGAGCAGCGTGATCGAGAGCGTGATCGGGACGGCAATCGCGACGATAAACGCCTCGCGCAAACCGAGCGACAATGCCAGCAGAACCGCGATTATCGCCACCGCGATCAGCAGCTCGCGGACCAGTTCATTGACCTTGGCGTTGGCGGTTTCGCCGTAGTTGCGCGTGATCAGCATCTGCACGTCGGAAGGGATCGCGACCTCGCGCAGCGCGCGCAGTTTGCCGAGTAATCCTTCGCTGACCGCGACCGCGTTGGTGCCGCGCCGCTTGGCGAAGGCGATCGTCACGGCCGGATAGAGCCTGCCGCGCGCGCCCGGCGTCGCGTTGCGCAGTTGCCCCGGCTCGTCGCGGATCAACCCGCTGGCTGGACCTAACCCAACCTCGGTGTAGGTGGTTGCTTCCGCGGGGCCATCGACCACGCGCGCCACGTCGCGCAGATACACCAGTTGGCCATGATGCACCGCGACCACCGTGTCGGAGACTTCCTTCGCGTTGCGCAGGAACGGGCCACTGTCCACCACGTATTCGCGATTATTGCGATCGAAGCTACCCACGCGCAGATTGGCGTCGGCGCCCTCGAGCGCGTGCGCCACTTCGAGCGGCGTCACCTCATGGCCGGCCAGCCGTTCGGTATCCAGCTCGACCCGGACTTCGCGCGGACGTCCGCCCACTACAAAGGAATGGCCGGTGTCGGGAACCTCCTGCATGCGATGCAGAATTTCGTCGGCCACGCGCCGCAACTGCGCGTCATCCGCGTGCGTGCTGTAGAGGGTGACCGTCAGGATCGGAACGTCATTGATACCCATCGGCTTGACGATCCATCCGGTCACCCCGGGCGGCACCGCGTCGCGGTTCGATTCGAGCTTGTCGTAAATCTGGACGGTGCTCTCGATGCGATCGGCGCCAACCTTGAAGCGCACCGTCACCATCGCCATGCCGGGCCGCGAGATCGAATAGATGTGCCGCACCCCGTCCATCTCCCAGAGCTTTTTCTCGAGGTTGATAGTGACGAGGTTTTCCACCTCGCGCGCGCTGGCCCCCGGCATCTGTACGATAATGTCGGCCATGGGGACGACGATCTGCGGGTCCTCCTCGCGCGGGGTGGCAAGCAGGGCGACAGTTCCGGCCGCAAGCGAAGCCAGCAGCAGGAGCAATGAGAGATTGGAGCCGAGAAAGAGATCGACAATTCGGGCGGTAAAGCCGAGCGACTCCGCCCCTTGCGGGGCCGTCTCATTGCTCATTAATGAACCACCGGATTCGGTTTCGGGGAAGGCTCGAGCAGCACGGTTTCGCCGCCGTTTAGGCCCGCGAGAACTTCAACCTGTTGATCGATCTCGCGCCCCAACGCAACCTGCCGGAGCTCGACTGAACCCTGCGTCCTCACCCGCACGGTGCTGAGCTGGCCCACCGTCTGAACGGCGCCGCGCGGAATCGTGAGCACTGTTTCCCGGCCCACGTCGAGCGACGCCCGCACGAACATCCCCGGTTGCAGACCGGCGCCCGCCGGCAAATCCGCGCGCATCGTCACGCTGCGGCTGACAGGGTCCGCAGCCGGAATGATTTCGGTGATAGTCGCGGCGAATTCGCGATGCACTGCATCCACGTTAATGCGAACCGGGCTGCCGGGCCTTATCGACTTGAGCAGTTCTTCCGGAACCGCGAAGGTGGCGCGAACCGCCCGGGTGTCATAGACCCGCAACAGCGGCTTCCCCGGCATCGCCATATCGCCGGGCTCCGCCATGCGGTCCACCACGACTCCATCCACCGGAGATCGGACCGTCGCGTACGCCAAGGCCGATTTTCCAGCGGCGACCGCCGCTTCGGCCTGCTGCGCATGGGCGCGCGCGCTGCGATAGGCTGCCTCGGCCGCATCGCGTTCCTGCGCGGTCGCGGAGCCCCGTGAATACAGCGCTGAATATCGGCGCCAATCGGCCTCGCTCCGCGCCAGCTCGGCCTGCGCGCCGGCCACCGCTGCGCGCGCCTGCGCAACCCCGGCGTTAAGATCCGACGGATCCATTTCGATTAGGATTTCTCCCAGTGTAATGCGCTGCCCGGCGCGCACGCGCACCGCACGCACCCGCGCCGATACATTGCTCGACAGCTCCACCGGCACCAGCGACTCGATGCTGCCGACGACCTGCGTTTCCATCGGAATCGTCGTCGCGGTGACGTGAGCTACGCGCGCGTTGGGGTCTGACGATGCGGGCGCCGGCAACAATCCGGGCCTGATGAGCCCGGCCGAGTGCAGATAGAACAGGATTACGACGGCGAGCAGGGCGACGCCCGCAATGATCCATGTGCGGGAGAGATTGAAGTTCACTTAACCAGGTCTCCTCCCGGCGACTCGCCGGTGGCAAGCCTGAGCGCCGCCTCGTCAATCACGACCGCCACGCGCGCCTGCGCAAGCTGCATATCGGCTTGCTCGCGCGCAGCCTGCGCCTCGAGCACGTCAACATTGGCGGCCAGACCAGAGCGGTAACGATCCTCCAGAATCTTGAGTGCGTCGGCCGCGTAATCGTTGTCTTGCCGGGCCACGTTTATATTTTTTCGCGCCGCAGTAAGATTTCGATAGGCGGTTTCAACCTCCAGAGCGATCGCCTCGCGCAGGTCGCGTTCCAGCACCTCCGCCCGGCTCAGGCGCGCCCGTGCTGCGTCGAGCCCGGCTTTGCTCGCGAAGCCGTTGAAGATGTTTTGCTTCACGTTGAGAAAAACCAGATAGCTGTTGCCTGCCCGCGTCAGGTACTGCGAATCATTTTCGTAGGTCGCCGCCAGATTCACCGACGGCAGATACTCCGCCCGCGCGATTGTGACCTGTTGGCGTGCCGCGTCCACCTGGGCATGCGCGATACGGAACTCCGGGCGATTCCCAGGGGCTTCGGCCTCGAGTTCGTCGAGCCGGGCCAACTCCGGCGGCGGCGATCCTGAGAGCGCATCGCCGGGCTCCAGCGGAGCGACTGCCTCGTCCTCCGCGCCAAGCGTGTGCGCCAGCGCAGCCCACGCGATGCGGAGCTGCTCGCGCGCCTCGATATCTCGTTGTTCGAGGGTTCCGAGCAACACTTCCGTGCGCAATAGATCGGATTTGAGCGTCATACCTTGATTGAAGCGATCTTTTGCCAGCCCGCGATGCGCCTGTGCGGCATCGAACGCGCGTTGCACCACGCCGGTAGTTTCCTCAGCGAGTACAGCCCGGTAATAGGCCTCGATCACCTCGTACTCCACCTGCTCGCGGGTGCGCGCGTCCTGGAAGGTTCTGATATCGGCTTGATCGTCAGCCGCTCGGAGCGCGGCCAACAGCCGCCCACCTGCAAAGAGCGATTGCGACAGCACCACTTGGCTTTGGAAGTTGGAATAGGGCGATGGAAAATTGAGATGGTGCAACGAAAAATCGCTCTGTGAGAAATCCTGCTGGGCCAGAATGTCGGTGAAGACCAGCGGCGGGTAGTTGGAGTTGGAATAGTTTTCGATCGCGTCGAGGCGAGGCAGCATCTGCGCGCGAGCAACCGTCACGTCCGAGCCGGCGGCCTGCTGTTCGAGCCCCGCGGCCTGAAGCGACCGGTTCTGGCGCATCGCGATTCGGAGCGCCTCGGCCAGCGAAATGTGGCGCCGGTCACCGGCGCATGAATTTCCCGCCCACAAGATAGCGGCCAGCCCGAGAATTAAAATCACAGAAGCAGATCGCGGTTTGCGCATGGCTTCCTCCGTCGTGCGCTCCCTGCTGCGGCGCTGCCGCGCCAGACAGCAGGCCGCCCGTTGACGTAAAGAGTAAATTCCAATAATCTATAGAATATGATAACTACTTCCATTCGCAATGCAAGTCCACCTCCCGAGCACCTCGTACTCGAGCAGCTTGCGACCGTGGCGCGAGCACTCGCACAGCCCCATCGCCTGCTCCTGCTGACGATCCTTGCCCAGGGCCAACGCAGTGTCGAAACGCTCGCCGAGGCTGCCGGGCTCAAGCTCGGCAACACCTCTCAGCATCTCCATCGCTTGCGACGCGCCGGCTTGGTCACCTCGCGCAAGGATGCGCAGCGCGTCGTCTATCAGCTAAGCGACGAAGCGGTGGTAGTGGTGCTTGCGATACTGCGGCAGATTGCTGAGCGTAACCTTGCTCAGATGTCAGTAATCGCCCAAAAATACTTCCACGAGCGCGATCCCCTCGAGCCGGTCTCGCGCGAAGAACTTCGCCGCCGGATCAGGAAAAATACAGTTACGATCATCGATGTCCGCCCGGCCGAGGAGTTTGCCGCCGGCCATCTGCCGGGCGCCATCAATGTTCCGACTGAGAAGCTTCAGCGCCGGCTGAGCAAACTGCCGCGCGACAAGGAGATAATCGCCTACTGCCGCGGGCCCTATTGCCTGATGTCCTATGAGGCTGTCGAAACCCTGCGCAAGCGTGGCTTCAAGGCGATACGCCTGCAGGACGGCTACCCCGAATGGAAGGCGGCAGGATTCCCGGTGGAAGCCAGCAATGCGCCGTGAGGCCAGGGGAAAGCGCTTTCGATGGACGCCCTGACAGTTGACCGCATTCAATTCGCCTTCACCATCATTTTTCACTGCCTGTTCACAACATAGTTATGTGCTTATGAATACAAAGTATGGTCTGAGGCTCGGAAAGGGTGGTTGCAAGATGCCGCCGGAGGCGCTGGAGCTGGTGGCGACCCGCTTCCGCGCGCTCGGGGAGCCGATGCGACTCCGCATCCTGCAAAGTCTCGAAAGTGGCGAAATGGGCGTGTCGGCATTGACCGAGACTGTCGGTTCGACGCAGCCCAACGTCAGCAAGCATCTGCGGGTCCTGCAGGATGCCGGGCTGCTCGAACGCCGGCAGCAAGGAAGCAGCGTCTATTACTCGATTGCCGACGCGATGGTCTTTGAGCTCTGCGAAATGATTTGTTTGAGACTGCGCGATCGGCTCGAAGCGCAGGTCGGAGCGCTCAACGCACGGCTGCGAGCGTGACCGCCACGTTGCACACATCGGAGGCTCCGAAAGCGACGGGGGATTTAGGCCACGCGGCCCCCGTTGGCTGGCGCAACGAGTTCAGCTGGGCGAATCCGGCGAGTGCCACTGCCCGCATTGTGTTTCCGATCGCGGCATTCGCGACGCTGCTGCCATTCGTCTCGCCCGGCATCGCGTTGATGCTCGGAATTTGCATCGCCCTCACGTTGGGCAATGCTTATCTCTTTACCACCGCGCGCCTGATTCCTCCGTTGCTGCAAGTTTCGGTAATCGGCCTCGGCGCCGGCATGAACCTGTCGGAGGTTGGGCGTGCGGGAGTGCATGGCTTCTTCTACACCGTAATCGGAATCACGCTTACGATGAGCATCGGCCTGACGCTGGGCCGGATGATTCGGACGGATCGGGACACGTCGCTGCTGGTGACGGTCGGCACGGCGATATGCGGAGGAAGTGCGATCGCGGCGGTCGCGCCCGCGATCCGCGCCAAGAGCCATGAGGTGTCGGTGGCGCTCGCGACGGTATTCTTCCTGAACGCGGTCGCGCTTTTCATCTTTCCGTGGATCGGGCATCACTTCGGCTTGAGCCAGATGCAGTTCGGGGTATGGAGCGCGCTTGCGATTCACGACACGAGTTCAGTGGTCGGGGCGGCGATGCAATACGGCGCCCAGGCGCTGGAAATCGCGACGACGATCAAGCTGACGCGGGCGCTATGGATCGTGCCGGTGACGCTTGTGATCGGCATGCTGTGGAATCGCGGAAGCGAACAGGCGGGCGCCGGAAAGGCCAGGCGGCCGTGGTTTATCCTGGGATTTCTCGCCGCTGCAGCGTTGGTGACGTGGGTCCCATCGCTGAAACCCGCTGGCCATATGGTGTTCGTCGGCGCCCAGCGTTCGTTGGTGATCACATTGTTTCTGATCGGCTCTGGACTGAGCCGCAGCGCCCTTCAGATAGTTGGCCGGCGACCCCTAATCCAGGGCTTTGTGCTCTGGGTGCTGATGGGCAGCGGAACTCTTGTCGCGATCCTGTCAGGCTGGATCGGTTAGTCGGCCGGTCATGATTGATAACTAGCGCTGAAGGTCTGGAGAAATCGTGATGAAACCACTGCCACATATATACAAAGCGCAGCTCTCCGGCGGCCCTGAAGGGTACGCCGTGATCTCTGTCGCGGGCATACCTGAACTTCGCACCGCTCCGCCGGCGGACTTCGACGGGCCGGGCGATGCGTGGAGCCCCGAAGACCTGCTGATGGCCGCGGTCGAGAGCTGCTTTCTCTTCACGCTTCGGGCAGTGGCCCGAGCGTCAAAACTGGAGTTCGAATCCCTGGAGCTCTCGGGCGACGGCACCCTCGATCGCAAGGATGGTGCGACCCGTTTTACGGAAATCGTTCTTCGCCCACGACTCAAGCTCCCGGCGGGCGCAGATCGAGATAAAGCAATGCGGGTGCTCGAAAAAAGCGAAAAGGCGTGTCTGGTCACGGCATCTCTGTCCACGCCGGTCCGCCTTGAGCCGGAAATCGTGTCTGGCTGATCGTGCAGATGCGACCGCCGCAAACCAGATTGCGAATAACCTAGGCCTGTCCTTACTGAAAATTCCATCCGAACCGAATTTGAGCAGCGGCAAGAACCAGTATCGACGAGGCGCGACGAACCGAGGCGAGTTGCGATCTGAACCGCAAACGAGGTGCAGTCGCTGCTCCGCCAGTACGCAACGCGGCCACAACAAATACAGCCAAACCCGCAGCAATCGATCGGAACAGAAGAGCCGCGGACGGCCGGGCCGCTGGCGACGCAGGACGTTTAGCTGATGACGCAGGGCGACGAGCTCAGGGTGGTTCGCGCGGCTACAGAACCGACCAGCGAGCAAAAGACGACAACGCGGATAGAAACGCGGGCAGGCCGGGAACATACGCGGTGAATCGCAAGACTCTGGACTTTTCGCCGCTTTCGGAGTTTTCAATAGGCACTACGGCACGGATGATGCTCGATCAAGGCTGTTCGGAGTTTCACGCTTGGAGGACGATCTTATGAACTTTGCGGAATTCGATATCGCCGAACGGGCGGCTTTCTACCTCGGCAAGGGATTCCATTGCAGCCAGACCGTCTTGCACGTCGTGCAGGATCTCCTGGGGGAAGAAGACGAGGCTGCGGTCCGCATGATGGGTGGGTTCGGCGCCGGGATCGGCGGTATGGGCTCGGTGTGCGGCGCCATTGTCGGCGGCGTAGCGGCGCTTGGTCTCAACCGCGGGAAAGGCACTGTCGAGGGTAAGCAAGATCCCAGCCTCTTTCCGCTCTGCGCAGAGCTCTACCACCGCTTCGGTACCGAAATCGAGACCAGCCATTTTTGCGCCGACATCAGCGGTACGGATTTCACCAAGCCCGAGGAAGTAAAGGCTTACATGAACTCGCCTGAGAAGATCAGCAGATGCATCAGGCTGGTGGGCAAGACAGCGGCACTCGTCAAGGACATGCTGTCGCGGGAGGACGCCAAGTCGAGCAGCGCCGGCGTGAAAAGTTCGTCCCGCTGAGTCTGGTCGCGGCCCGGGATTTTTCAGCTCGAAATGGTCCAAGCTGCCGCTTCTCATGCGGGCGCGTCCGTCCGTTGGCCGCGCGTGAGTTCTTCAAACGCAGACACTGACAGCGGGAGGTGACCTTGAAGGACCCTTTCAGCATCGAAGACAAGGTGACGATCGTAACCGGCGGCGGCACCGGAATCGGCGCTTCGATCGCCCACGAGTTCGCCTCGCGTGGCGCGCGATTACTGATCGCGAGCCGTAAGCTCAGCCACTTGGAGCCGGTGCGTGACGAGATCCGCAAGGCTGGCGGCAAATGCGAGATGGCGCAGTGCGACGTGCGCGACCCGGCCGCGTGCGAGGAGATGATCGCCACTGCGGTGCGGCATTTTGGGCGGCTTGACGTGCTGATCAACAATCACGGCGGGAGCATCGCCGCCCGAAGCCTCGACCTGTCGCCCAACGGATGGGGGGCGGTGGTCGGGATCAACCTCAACGGTACTTTCTTCGCCTCCAAGGCGGCTGCCCGGCAGTTCATCAAACAGAACACCGGCGGCGTGATCATCAACATGTCAACCTACCTTGCTCTGCGTGCCAGTCCGATGGCCGCGTCTTACGCGGCAGCGAAGGCCGCGGTCATTAACCTCACGAAGTCACACGCCTCCGAGTGGGGCGGGTTCGGCATTCGGGTCAACTGCATCGTGCCGGGCCCGATCGAAACCGAGGCGGCGGCGGCGCGCGGTTGGGGCAATCCCGATCTGAGGGCAAAGGTCGGCCGCACTCGCGCCCTGGGCCGCCTCGGTCGGGTCGGGGAGATCGCTTATCCCTGCATCTTCCTGGCTTCGGACGCGGCCAGTTATATCTCCGGAACGATGCTCGTGATCGACGGGGGTACTGCACCGCGTGGCGAGTAGCATTATTTTCCGCGCGGTCCCCGCTGACTCGGCTGGGCGCACAATCTTCGCGCACCAGAAGCTCGGCGCAAAGCTGCGCGAGCCCGCCATCCTGATGTTGGCGAAGATCGAAGGCGCTGCGAATGGATTCAGCACGTGCCGATCGCGATCCCGGTCCGGAGTCACGCAGGCGCAGGCCGACGCGATCGCGCAGCAGACAGTAGTACGAGGAGAGGACGCGGGGACTTTTCTTCGCAATCAAACCGGGCAGTTCGGTCACCCCGAGTAGGCCAAGGACCAGTCGAGGCTATACGCTAGCCTAAATATTGAGCCCTGTTGTGCTCAGGTCAAGCGATCCGGGGCTACGCAGATTGCGACGGTATGAGTTGGGCTCAGGCGCGGCCTTGCTCAACCACGGCCGACCTTGAACGTTGGAAGAATTAGTCTCCGCTCCGCGCATAGCGATCGCGGAGCTACGCATCGCGCGGCCGCCATGTCCGGCGGCTCAAGGAGAGCGCTATATAACCATTCCGGGGCCGCTTTTCCGATTCGAAGTCCACCACAGCAAGCTTGGGGTCGCGAGTGCAGTGGCTGCGGGCCGACTCAAGACGTCGCGTTAGTGCAGAGTCGCGCCAGAATTCATCACACCGTCCGTGCTAGGGCGGACGCCTCGAACTCATCAGCTACGAAACGAGCCGTCTCCGCGAGCTTCCACGTTTCCGTGGGCGCGGATTAGGTTTTGACGAACCACAGGTAATCTCCGGGTCGTTGTGACAACTGGTCGTTGAACGGTCATTGGCTCGTGCCTTCCTCGCGGCTTACGCGATAGAGCTTTTCCGCGAGCGCCGCGGCGTCTTTGATAATCCCCTCGATAATCTCGCGCACGGTCCGGATATCGCGGATCATTCCGGCAATTTCGCCCGCCGCCATCGTGCGCTCTTCGACCGGCGCGTGCCGAAGCTCCTTCAGATATTGCGCGCTCAGGCTTCCCCGCTCTTCGGTCGAACCGGCGCCCGTCAGCGCCTGTTCGTACTCGCGCAGGATACGTGTTGCAAACGCCCTGACCGGCTTTCCGGTCATCAGCGAAGACACCATCGTCCCGGTCTCCTCGGTCTTAAGCAGCCGCTGTTTCACCCAGTCGGCAGCCTCGCTTTCAACCGTCGCGATAAAGCGGGTGCCAAGCTGTATCCCGCATGCGCCCAGCGCGAGCGCCGCCATCAAGCCGCGGGCGTCGCCGATTCCGCCCGCGGCGACCACCGGCACCTTCACCGCGTCGGCCACCTGCGGCACGAGCGGCATCGTGGAGACGCGTCCGACGTGCCCGCCCGCTTCCATTCCCGAAGCGATTATCGCGTCGGCGCCCTCGGCCTCGACCCGAAGCGCATGGCGGACCGACGGGACGACCGGCAGCACGATCGTTCCGGCCTGCTTGAGCTGTTGCACGACGTTGCTGCCCGGGTCGCCGCGCCCGGTGGTGACGATCGGCACTCTCATCTCGATGCAGATCGCGGCGCGCGACTCGGTAAAGGCGCGTCCAATAGGCGTGATGTTGACCGCGAAGGGACGCTTGGTGAGCGCGCGAGTATTCTCGATATCGTCGCGCAACTCCTTTTCGGTGCCGCCGAAGGTCGGCAGGACGCCGAGTCCGCCCGCTTCGCTGACCGCCGCAACCAGACGCGGTCCTCCCGCACCCTGCATCGCGCCTTGGATTATCGGATAGCGGATGCCCAGCAGGTCGCACAGGACGGTATGAAACATTGGCGTTCTCAAGCCTCCGGCTTCAGGCCGGTCACACGCGTAAGCGAGCCCGGGATGAACTCGTTCGCGCTCACCTCGACGAACCCGGCATCCTTCAGGTAGCCCGTCACCTCGGCCTCCGAATGCGCCACGCCGGTGCTTTGGTAGATAGCCTCGTTCAGTCCCCACAGCGCGGGCCCGAGCGGTCCGGTCTTCGCATCGTTGAGCATCTCGCCGATGAGGTGCATCTCGCCGCCCGGCTTGAGCGCCTCGAACGCCTTGCGCACGACGGCGCGGATGATGTCCGGGCTGTACTGGGGCAGATTGCTCGCCATGATCACGACGTCGGCGCCGGCCGGAAACGGATCCTTTGTGAAATCGCCGCCGACCGCATTGATCCTGCCGGAGAATCCGCACTGCGCGATATACTCGTTTGCGACCACGGCGACGCTCGGAAGATCGAACACGACGGCTTTGATCCGCGGGTACTTCTCAGCCGCCGCGATGCAATAGCATCCCGAGCCGCCGCCGAGGTCGAGGATCATGCTTCGCTTGGACAAATCGACCTGTCGGGCGAAGCGCCGTCCCGCGCCCATCCCGATACTGAAGGTCGCGCGATGGAGCTTGCGCGCGTCCTCGACCGTGAAATTCTCGTAGGTCCCGAGGATGCGCGGCGGTTCCTTGCGCCGGAGAAACCCCGCGAGCTTGTTCCAGTCGGCGTAATCGCTTCGCCCCATCGTGGTCAGCCATGGGCCCGCGTAATTCTTGGCGCCCTTGACCAGGAAGCGTTCGACGTCGGGCGCGTTGGCGTACCCGGCGCCGTTTTTCACGACCAGCCCGAGCGCCGCGCAAGCCACCAGCATCCGCTCGGCGTTGATGGGCGCGATATCGAGACTCGACGCAACCTGCTCGACGGTTCGCGCGCCTTGGGCGATTTTCGTGAACAGGTCGACCTCGATTGCCGCGACCAGGGTCGCCGACTGGCGATAGCCGTAGGCCAGATTCTGAAGACGGACGCTGTCGATCCTTTCTTCGCTCATCGAAAGCGCTCCTCGGACAGGCGATTCCCGTGCGGTTGCGAGTCCCTTCTTCCCGAATGCCGCTTCCATGTAAGCGCGCGCGGATTGCTGCGATTCCTCGTCGGCGACGGCGGCAAGCAACACGTCGCCGTCGGCAAACGGTATAGATGTGGCTACTAAAAACTCCAAATGCGCCGAAAAGTCTAGAGATTTGGGATGAGCCGCCGTAGCGTCGCCGGCATGCTTAAGCTCGAGCGATCGATCGCTTCTCGGCTTGTTTGCCCATTCCGTAGTCGGGCGGTTGTGGAACTAGAGAATTTCGCCCTCCGTCATCAGTTGCACGCTCTTCGCCGCCACCCGCTGGGTCGGCTCCGGCCGTTTACTTTCGACCGCTTGCTGTGGCTACCGAAAACTCGATCCGGGGTGTGACGCCTGGGGTGTGGTTACCAAAAACCGGATCCGAGGGTTGTGTGGCAGAGCTAGATATAGATGAGGAAGCGCTGGCGAGCCGGTGGGGCTAATGCGTCCGGACGAGATCGTGTGTGTGGCGAATTGCTGATTCTGGGGAAATCAGTAATTCGCCGACGATGCGCTCGCCTGAGGTGGCTACAAAATGTTGTTGGACGCCATCCGACGGCGTAAACGATCTGCGATTGTTCAGCCACTCATGCTGGCTGGGTGCATTTGGCAATTCGGCAAGCGACAGTTCCGCGAGGTCTAGAATCGCTGGCCAGTCATCGTCACCTGGTGCGCGAAGCGTTGCTTCGCTCATGCTGCGCCTCCATGCGCTGGTTCTCATTCCTCCAATGCTTTCACGATAGCCGCGAGCCTGTGTGTGGCGAATTGCTAATTCTGGCACAGGACGGTCGCGTAGCGCAGGCTTGCGAATCGGTGGGAGAGCGTTAAACTCCGGCGCCGCATGACGTTGTGGTTCAGGCTGATTGCTCACCTGCTGGTGACCCTGGCGCGGCTGGCCAGTCCCGGCGGGGTTCGTGCGGTCGCGGCCGAGTCGCTGGCGGTCAAGCACCAATTGCTCATCATGAAGCGTTCGCAGCGCCGGAGTCCGAATCTGACCGCGTGGGATCGGCTGATTCTGGGATTTTGTACACTGTTGGTGTCGCCCAGACGCTTGGGCAAGATAGCCGTGGTGCTGAAGACCTCGACTCTCCTGCGTCTTCATCGAGTTTTGATCAAGGGCAAATATCGTCTGCTCTACAGCTCCAGACCACGCCGTCGCCCAGGACCGAGAGGCCCGTCACGAGAGCTGATCGACGCGGTGGTCGAGATGAAACGGCGCAACCCG
>OCZT010002928.1_pt1 | contig 17563 bp, 18 predicted proteins | sample 1539031 | NCBI WGS metagenome assembly OCZT01 (sample SAMEA3539308, study PRJEB22396) | soil metagenome | biome: tundra; feature: field; material: soil | place: USA | collected 2010-05 | depth 0.15 m | reverse complement strand
GGTAAAAATAAATTAAGGGTGGTAAAGTGACAGAAGAAGAAAAAGAAGCAACTGAGAAGTTGGCTAAGGCATATTACTCTACATTTCATAGTGTAGAGGGCCAAGTTGTCTTAGAGGATTTGCTTAACAAGTTTTATAGGGCAACTTCATTATCTCCTGATAGCAACACAACAATTGCAAATGAAGGTAAAAGATTTGTGGTTATTTATCTATTGGCACAAATGGAGAGTGTTAGCAAACAACCAGAAGAGTGAGGAGTGCATAGTATGGCTAATGAGCCCATCACGCCGAATGATTGGAGAGAGCAACTTCCATTCGAGTTGAAAACAAATGATTCATTATCTAAATTTAAAGATGTAAGTGGTCTTGCAAAATCATATACAGAACTAGAAAAAACTATGGGTAGTCGTGTATCTATTCCTGGGGATGGTGCAAAGCCAGAAGAAATGGACTCCTACTACAAGAAGTGGGGTCGTCCCGATAAGAATGAAGATTATAAATTCCCGGATAAGATGCCAGAAGGATTTAGTATTAATGAGGAGTTTGGTGGTGCTGTTAGGTCCTTAGGCCATAAGCTAGGGCTTAACCAACGCCAATTTAGTGATCTAACTCAATGGGGTATTGAACAGTCAGTAGCTATTGAGGCATTACAAAAAACTGAACGTGAAACAGGACAAAAGGGCCTCAAAGATAAGTGGGGCTATGCATTCGATTCTAACCGTGAAAAAGCATTACGCACATTGAATATGCTAACAGGTGGAAAGCAAGATCATCCATTTGTTCAATATCTAAAAAACTCTGGTGCTGGAGACAGTCCTCAGTTCTTAGAATTTATGTTAGAGTTAAATGAAAAGTTTGGAGAGGATAAATTTATTGATTCTAAAATCCACCAAGAAACTATGGATAAGGATAATGCTCGTAAAAAGATCAATGAAATAAAAGCAGACTCAAAGGGCGCTTATTGGAATGAGAATCATTCACAGCATGGAGATGCACTCAAGGAAATGAATCGGCTCTACGAAATAGCTTACGGAGAGGAGAAACCATGAGGATATCAAGTTTGTTTCTAGCCCTTGGAATGTTCTTGATTGTTGGGTGTGCCAGCACAGGCACTTCTGTCAAGAATATGTTCAAGTCAAATGAGGCAGGTATTGCTGCACTTGCACCATTGGCCACTGGTCCTGGATGTCAAGCAGCAGCACAGAGTCTACAACCAGGAGAAAATCAGATTATCTGCACAAGTCTTCTAGCTTGTGACAAATCTTTCTGTGCAGCAGCAGTAGCACCTATTCCTGTGCCTTCTGTAGTCTCTTACATACCTACCGTAACTTATTTTACTCAAATACCTACTCCAGTACCAACTCCTGTGCACTAAATGAGTCAGGTTATCCAACAAATTAAAAAAGTTATTGGGCAAGTTGTTACTGCGAAAGCAGTGGCAGTAATGTCCGATGGCACATTTCAAGATTTTCCAAGTGGAACTACCTTTGCGTGGTCCCTTGCTGATGTATCTGTCCTTCAATCACTCACACCCCAAGCCAATCCTGCTCAATTTCTTGGTATCAAGGGTGGTGCAATTACTGATCTTAGTGTCATCTGCACTACACCAGATAGTATAAAGCATGTACCACAGGTTCCTGCAACTCCAGTTACATCCACAGGACATGCAAATGTAATTGTGATGCCTTTGCCAAGTGCTCCAGTTACAATCGTGGATATATATATTGAACTGTCATAATTGCGGGAACTGATTGGACAGCAGCCGCCTAGTTTCTGTCCACAACAATTAGGTCCGGGAAACCGGGAAACCTTACAAGGGTAAGGAGTTTTCATGTCTTTCGAGATTACCCAAGCATTTGTCCAGCAGTATCGGGACAATGTGGTACATCTCGCACAACAGAAGGGTAGTCGCCTTAGGTCAACAGTAAAGGTGACCCCTGATATTGTCGGGATGAACTATTATTTTGAACGTATTGGTGCTACTGGTGTACGAGTAAAGCCATCACGTCATGCACCAACTCCTCTCATTTCAACTCCTCATTCACGTCGTCGTGTATCAATGGTCACTTACGATTGGGGTGAGGCCGTTGATAATGATGATAAGTTGAAAGTTCTTATCAACCCAGAATCCGAGTATGTGATTGCGGCCAAGTCGGCTTTTGGTCGTAATATAGATGATGTTATCATTGCTGCTGCTCTTGGAACCTCATTTGCAGGAACTGATGGGCAAGATGCCATCACAATTCCTGCAACTGGTGGCCCTCTCACGAAAGGGCAGTATGTTCCCAGCACGGCCATTGATAATGATCTTGCCGTTCAGGCAGGCACGGACGATGCTGGTGCCATGTCACCACAACGTCTACGTGCTATCAAGTTCATGTTTGACGCACAAGATGTTGATCCTGATGAGGAACGTTTTGCAGTAATCTCAGCTAAGGCTATTAGCAATATGTTGGCCTTTACGCAGGTCACTTCGGCAGACTACAACACTGTCAAGGCACTTGCTGCTGGGACTATTGATACATATATGGGTTTCAAGTTTATTATGTCTAATCGTCTTCCACAGGCAGATGTTGCTAATCCAGTGACAGGAATCGTGTATCCTGCTATTGGTGGAATTTCTGCTACAAATGATCGCCTTTGTCTTTTCTACACTCGGTCAGGGCTTGGCTTGGCAATGCAGCAAGAAGTTCAAACTGATATTGCCAAAGACCCTGGCCTTTCCTTTGCCACCCGCATTTACATGGCGATGGTGATGGGAGCAACCCGCATTGAGGAAGCTCGTGTGGTCATTGCTCCAATAAAGGAGGTCTAATATGTCTATCAAGTGGCTTTCTGATCAGATGGCAAAGATCAAGAACACCCAAGGTGTTGCTGTTGCTGGCCTTGGTGGTGCCCCTCAGGAGAATCGTTCTGTTGAGGTTCTTGGTCGTGTAAAGGTTTTTAATTTTACCATTGAACAAGCAACACCAAATCCGATGCCTGGTGCTGCTGCTGGCTCTATCGCAAGTGGTGATAGTATTGTCATTGCAGAACTTGATCCTACTGACTTTATCTATTTTGGTCGTATTTACTACAATGCTTGGGGTGGTACTACTATCCTCATGTCCTGTGGTAAAAATGATCCTAATGGTACCGTGGGGAATGTTTCTGCCCACTACCTTTCTGCTGTTGATATTGATTCGTTGGGAACTGTTGATCTGAATCTTAACATTCCTGAACAGATTGGTTCAGACCCTAAGGGAGATGGAACCATTGGTAATAAGCCCCCTCAGTTTGGTGCTGCCAAGGTTCAGGTAACCTTGACATTTGCTGCCGGTGCCTTTGCCACTGGTGGCACAGTGTATGGATTCCTTTTGGCTGTAACCGGAGGCAATTAGCTACTTGCCCCGGAATTACCCTTGAGCAGCTCAGGGAGAGAGGAGAAAACCCATGATCCAGAGCCGTGTAATGAATGCTGATCGGCGTGGCCGCAAGCACAAGAAGGGCAAGAAGGCTCGGTACTAACCCGAGAAACCTAGGGTGGGTGGGTTGGTTGCGTCACTGACCCACTCACCTTAGCAGGAGAGAGTATGAGTTCAGACATAGAAATTGCTAACAACGTACTAATAAGATTAGGTCAGCAGACCATTACTCAGTTTGGGGAAAACCCTGGTACGGGTCTACTTCTCAAATCAACATATGAAACATCGAGAGATGCCCTATTACGCACAATTCCTTGGAACTTTGCTCGTAGATGGGCTAATCTTGCTCAACTAGTTGCTGCTCCACTATCTCTTAATTTTGCCCCAAACTCTGGTTCTCCAGGTGGAATTGTCTTTACTGGTGCCTATCAACTCCCACAAGACTTTATACGTCTTTATAGATTTTCTCCCAGCAGTGCTCATTGGAGACTAATTGGGCAGCAAATCTATACAGATGCAGTACCAGCTAATGTTATTGGTCAGTTGTTAGGTCTACAGCCACTAGGTAGTGATGGGCCTGATAACCAACCTTCCACACCCACTAACCCGTCTACCTCAACTGTTGGCATTGAGTATATCTATAGGGTTACTGATCCCACCCTTTTCGATCCTATGTTTACAGACTTATTTACGTGGAAGCTAATTAAGGAATTATCATTTGGTATTACTGGGCTACTAGAAATGTTTAGAATTGCAGAGCAAGAATATAAGGGCCAGTTAGCTGATGCAGCAGCAGTAAACGGTATGGAAAATGTACCTGATGAATTCTTTAATACAGACCTTACTGATGTTCGTTATGGGTATTCTTCATTAGGCACATCAGGAGGATTTTAGTTGGCTCGTACTACACCCATAATCAATGCTTTTGTAACTGGTGAGATTAGCCCTTACCTTCTTGGTAGGACGGATTTAGCTAAGTATCCACAGGCTTGTGAATTTTTAGCCAACTTCATTCCTAAAGTTCAAGGTGGAGTAGTCCGTCGTCCTGGACTCAGATTTATTGCAGAGACACTTCTTGGTCCAGGAAGATTGATTCCTTTTACTGTGGACGTAAATCATTCATATGTTTTACTGTTCACAAATAACAAGATTCAGTTTTTTACTAATGATGGGCAGATTAAAGTAGGTGGAAATCCATACTATATAGATAGCCCATACAGTTTAGCTGATGATTTAGAGAAAATCAAGTTTGTTCAAATTGCGGATGTAATGTATCTAGTTCATCCTAAACATCCTATACAAAAATTAAATCATGTATCTGATACTCATTGGGTATTAAATCAACCTAGATTTGATGCACCTCCAACAGTACAAGAAGATGAAGATATTTCTGGTGGAACTATTGGAATTGATCATTTTGCCAGTATGGTCCCTGTACCTAATGCTAAAGGAACGGCGTTTATAATTCTTCCAGCAGGTAGTGGTGGTTATCCTCCTGGCTACCTTCCTGGACAAACAATAACTGCTGGTACTGGAGTAGCAATTATAACAGCAGAATTAGGTAGATTACGACCAGATGTAACTGCTGTTTCTATTACTATAACCTCTAATTTTGATGGCTCAGAATATGGACCAGGAACATGGACATTAGCTGGTATCACCACTACCGTTGAAAGTCTAACACTCTCTACTGGTCCACCATTTAGTGCTGCTGGAGATCGTTCTGTAGTAATGACTGCCCCAGTATTTATTGCTGGTGACGTTGGTAGAGAGATTGTTGCTGGAACAGGAGTTGGAATTATTGAGGCTGTGGTTGGGGCAACAGCTACTGATCCAATTACAGGTGCAACTTTATATCAAACTGCCAATATCACAACATTAGATACCTTTGATGCTGTAGCCTATGGAATAGGTTTCTGGTTCCTTAGAGGTAGTCCAAATTCATATTTTTCTGCCGGTGCTTGGGATGGTGGCAGTAGTTACTGGACTGCCAGTCATAAGTTCTCAGAAACATCAATTATTCCAATCAAAGCCACAACGGGTCATCCAACTGATTCTTCTTTTGAGGAGTCCACAGGAACTTCTTATGCTCGTGTACAATATACAGGTGGATTTACTGAGACCTTTAGAGCTTCTGATTTAGGTAAGTTTGTAGTTTTTGATGGAGGTATGGGTCGAATAACTAAGATCATTGACTCAAAGTCTATTGAAATTAAAATTCTATCAACTCTTACAGTTACAGAATCAGATGCACTTGGCGGTCCCATTATTGCTCCTGCTTCCCCTGGTTCTTGGTACTATGAACTTCAAGCATTTTCAGCAGATAAAGGGTTTCCAGCAGCTATAGCATTTTTTCAAGATAGATTATGGCTTGCTGGGTCTAGTAATAATCCCCAATCCGTGTGGGCCAGTGTAACATCAGATTATGAGAATTTTGCTAAGGGTATTTTAGATACAGCCGGATTGCAGGCAACTATTGGTGGTGGGAATTTTGATACTATTCTTTGGTTGCAGGCATATATGGGTAACATTATTGTGGGAACATTCAGAGGAGAGTTTGTTTTAGGTGCTGGTTCTGGTGTTTCTGGTTTAGGACAGAATACACAGGCAATAACTCCTACTAATGTGTCTATTACATTTCAATCTACTTATGGTGTCACTGGAATCCAGCCAACAGTTATTCAAGAAATGTTAATGTATGTTCAGAGATCACAGCAGAATGCTTATGAGATGAGCTTTAATATACAAAATGCACTATACACCAGTAAAGACTTAAATATTCTTAATGATCTTATTGCAGAGACTCCAATGATAGAGATGGTCTACCAACAAAACCCATATAAAGTAGTGTGGTTTTTGTTGGCCGATCCAACTCTAGTTGTTGGTCAGAAAGTTGGTCAGAATTTAATTGGTCTAACATATGATAAGTCTCAAGATGTATTTGCTTGGCATAGACATTTTTCAGGTAAGAATAATTCTGATTCTTTTCTTAGTATGGCTTGTATTCCAGTACTAAAGAATAATACTTTAGTTGATGAAATGTGGTTTTTTATGAAACGTATAGTTGGAAATACATTTCATTACTCTATCGAAGTAATGGACCCAGCACTCTATGTAGATTTTGCTACACACACAGTTCAAGGTCCAGTAAGTTCTGTTTATGGACTTACCTACCTTCAAGGCGAGGATATTGTTGTTGTTGGAGATGGAGCTTTATTGCCTCCTGTATTAGCTCTTGCCGGTGATGCATATGATCTTCCCCCTGGATTTACTGCCTTTGATATTCAAGTAGGTCTTAATTTTACATCAAAGTTAATTACTGTTAGACCAGAGTTTCATTCTGGTGGAGGAACAGCACAAGGTATTATAAAACGATGGAATAAGATTTGGGTTCGTGTATTCAATAGTCTCGGAATTGAGATCAATGGGCAGTTTATGGCTAATAGAACTCCTCAGGACCTAATGACTCAATCAGTTCCACTATTTACAGGGGATGAAGCAGTAATAAATTTAAGTTATGACAGGGATGGACGAGTTTCAATTCAGCAACAAAATCCTCTTCCTGCAAATATACTAGCTATATTTGGTCAATTGCTTATTGGAGAAAACTAATGTTAAAAATACGAGATTATGAGAAGGGTGATATCTATAGAACTGTAGTTTCAGGAATGGAAAATATACTTCGTGAATATGTAAATGATGATTCTGTGCTTATTGAAAATGGATATACGGCCTTGTATGGGGACAGGATTGTAGCTTGTGCTGGTCTTAAAAAATTATGGGGAGATGTCTATGAAGCATGGCTATCTATTGATGAAGAAAGTAAAAATGACTATAAGATTGCTATGGCTATAGTAAGAGTTTTAAAGAAATCCTTAGATGACCCTGTACTTGAAAAAGTCCAACGAGTAGGGGCTCATGTAAGTGTTTCAATACCAAACCACAAACATTTCATGAGTTTACTAGGATTTAAGCCGGAAGCAGTACTAAAAAATTATTTTCCAAATCGTACTGACTGTGTAGTTTATAGGAGAGGAGAGTAATATGGCAGAAGCTGTGGTTATTGCAGCCGTAACAGCAGCAGCAGCCGTTGCTGGAGCAGGAGTTTCTGCATATAGTGCTCATGCAGCAGGAGAGCAACAAAAGAACGCAGCAGACTTTCAAGCAAAGGAAATGGCACAGCAGGCAAAAGAAGCTCAGATGCAAGCAGGAATGGCTGCTTCTGCTCAAGATGAAAGAGCACTTCGTCTGATTTCCTCTATTAGGGCAACTGCTGCTGCTTCTGGTCTTGATCCAACTTCTGGTTCAGCACTTGAAACAGAAAAGACATCTTCACAACAAGCTAAGATCAATAGTATGTATACTCGATATGCTGGTAATCTTCAAGCACAAGGAATTCAATCTCAGGCAGAATTGGTAACTTATGGTGGTAAGAATGCTCTAGCAGCATCTAATTACACTATGGCAGGAGATGCAATTCAGGGAGTAGGTGCTCTTGGTGGGATGGCTTCTAAGGGTTACTTTGGAAAGAGTTTTCAAATTCAATAATGGCACAACTTCCGCAAATATCTCCTGAGCCAGTAGGTATTGGCTTTTCCGCAGGTAGGGTTCCTAATAACCCTATTCCTGAGGCTATGGGCCATTTAGGCCGAACTGCATCATCTACTGTCATGGAACTTGGTGACTTGATGATGAGACAACATCAAGTCAACCAAGATAGAAAAGGATTTCAAGAATTTTATGATGGTCATACACAATTAGAAGATTCTGTAGCTACTGAAATTGATCCTAAGATTCGTCTCGATAAGTATAGAGAAGGTATGAATGATCTAATGTCTAATATCAGGCAGAATCATCCTGATATGTCAGAGGAGACACTATTTCAAATTCATAAGTATGCTGATACTGGCATTCATCGCCAAACTATTGAAACATTAAAAGCACAAGAGAAAATTAATAAGACTGATCTTGCTTCTGATCTTGCTTCTACTGTGCCTAGAGCAGTGGAAGCTAAGACAAATGAGGATGCCCGTATGATTTTAGCCGATACATTTATGACTTTAGATAAGCATGTTGGATTAGGAACACTAACTCAAAAAGAAGCAGACAATATAAAACATGACCTTCCCTATAAGGTTAGTCTTGGAAGATTTCAGAGTCTAGCTAGGACTGATCCTGAGGCAGTATTTAAAATTAAACCAGGCGAATCTATGCTACATCCTCAAGATGAATTTAAGATTAAACAAGAAGCAATGTCCACTATTAAGCATAACGAAGCAATGGGTACTCTTTATATTGATCAGAGAAAGAGGCAGGGAATGATTGATGCCTACTCTGGCAGATATAAAGGTAATCCACAGAAAGCTTGGGATGACCTAAAAGCTGGTTTTATAACGCAGCAGCAGTTTGAAGTTGGAACTGGCCAAAGGCCAACTAATCCTAAGCAGAAGCAAGCATACCTGGATGCTCTTGATAATTCTGATTGGGGTGGAGATGCAGAAGCTCTGAAACATTTTGGTATGGAAGCAAGAGAAAATCCCAATATGTCCCCGGAAGACTATCAAGATGTTTCTAGACATCTTCATGAGAAAGAAGTATCTTTTAAAGATGAACAAGGAAAGCATGGTGAGCTACTAGGTAGTGCTTTTCAAAGTGATATTGATGAGCATCTAACTGCAATGGGGGGCTTAGGGGATAAGAAGAAAGTTAAACTACTAAGTGATCTAAAGAAAGAGCTAACTATAAATTTGAAACACGCTAAGAATCCAGCAGAACAATCTAAGATTGCTGAGGAATTTAATAAGAGAAAGGATGCCATTATCAAGCCAGAAGGTGCATTAAAGATATCTCCCAATTCTAGAATTAACCCTATGATTATTAAGAACACTGATGCAATGCTAAATGATGAAAGTGGAAATGTTCCAGCACAAGAAGGTGGAAAGTAATGGATGCTGTTGAACAGAACTTCATGGAAAATGAAGCACTAAAGTCTAAGACCAATAGACTTTTATCTAAGATTGGGGCTATGGCCCCTGATGAACGTAAGGTATTTATGGGTAAGTGGGGAATGAAGGAATCTGATATTCACACAATGTCTCAAGAGATTGGACAAGGCATTGAAAAAGGTCCACAGGGGGCTGAGTCTAGTTTCTCTGATATGCTGATGATGGCATTTACTGTTATTCAACCAGTCACAATGATAATCTCTGGAATCCTTGGAGCAGGAGCAGGAGCAGGTACTAAGGCTTTAACAGGTTCTGAACCCATTGCAGAACTTATTGATACCTTTACTAACTTTGCTACTCTGATGTCTGGTCAGCCAGCAGCAGCAGAGAAGATAATGAGTAAGTATGGTGTTGAAGCAGGCCCTAAAATCATTGAAGCAATGAAGGGAATAGGGACAGAAGAACAAGGAAAGCTAACAGATGCTATTACCAAACTCACAGAGTTTATGAAGGGTGGTGGAGAACTACCAGCAGGAATGAAGTTAGATACAATTCCAAAAGAACTTCATGATCTATTCTTTAAGATACCAGAAGAGCCAGTAGATATAGCTCTTCGTAGCTTAAAAAATGGTTCATTTCTTAACCATCAGCAAACAGAGGATTTAGTTACTTCTGCCTTTGACAGAGTTAAACGTCTTTCATCTATGCTTGAGTTTCATTTAAAACTACCCCCCGAACTTCAAGATTTGCACATGACAGATATTGCCCAAGAGTTCTTGAAGTTTGCCCAACTACAATCGAGTATGGTGGTTGAGAAAACTACAAAAGCAGGAAAGGCCATTACTCAACTAATCAAGAAGCAATTAACACCAGAAGATTTAAATGATCTTTCAAAAGTTATTAGTGATGGAGATTTTCCTAAGATACTAAAAGGCTTAGTTGACAATGTTGGCAATAGTATTCTATCAAATCAAAAAGGTTTCCTTGATATGCAACCACTATGGACATTTGCTAAGTCTGCTCTAACTTCTCGTAATATCTACAAAGCAGAAATCAATGCTCAATTGTCTAATCCTCGTATTCCAATTACTAAGATCATGACAGATGTTATGAACATTACACTAAATAAAGTTTCTCAGGCCGTTGGTATTGGTGTTGAGAATAAATCATTTACGGTTGGCCAAAAAGAATTACTTGCTTCTTATCATGGGTTTAGACAAAATGTTCCAGAAGCATGGAAGATTATGAAAGCTGTATTTAAGTCTGAGCAAGCAGAATTTGAAATAGGGCTAGGTATAAAAGAACCTATGGTTTATGGGGCAGAAGGTATTGACCATACACTTCAAGGGCTATCTCACTCATGGCTTGGGTCTTTGATGTCGGTAGGTACTAGAGGTATTCTAGCTGCTGACCAAGGGGCTAAACTTCTTGCATATAGAATGGAACTTCATACACAAGCATATTACAAAGCATTAGAAGAAGCCGAATCTGCTGGTATTGTTGGTATGCAGAAACTCAGACTTGCTGGGAATCGTGCAGCAGAATTGGTTTCAGAGTCTCCTGATTGGCTGATAGATGCTGCTGAAACAGGAATGTATAAGCAGACATTTACACATCAGAATGTACTGCTTCAACGTATTAACTCTTTCTTAAAAGAGTATCCTTCATTGCGTATCTTATTTCCATATACTACAGTACCATTTAATCTTGCGGCTCGTGGAATTGAGTTAACCCCCCTTGGTCTTTTGAATCCTGAAATATGGCAGGGAACAGGATTAGCTAGAAGTGCAGCCCTTGCACGTACAGCCGCCGGTTCTACTTTATCAGCATACATTTGGCATGAGGCAGTTATTGGGAATATTACTGGTTCTGGCCCACGTAACCCATTAGTTAGGGATGCTTGGAGAAAGACACACGAGCCAAACTCTATTTACATTGCTGGAAGACCATTTACCTATAAGCACTTAGGACCATTTGCTCTTTATCTTGGTTTGATTGCTGATGCAGCATCCATCTACACTGAGGCTGATCCAGCAGATAAAGGTGCTATTGCAGATGCCATTTTTGTTAGTCTTGCTAAGAATGCTGCTAATCTTCCTATGCTTGATGAACTTACACGACTAGAAGGTGCAAGGGAATCTGTTGCCAGAGCTAAGATGTCTGGTGAAGATGCCTCATTTATGACTAAGGCATGGAATGATTTTGCTGGAGAAGAGGTTGCTGGATTCATACCAGCACCAATCAAACTAGCTGCTCAAATATCTGATCCTATTTATCACGATGCTCATGGCATTATTGACACTATCAAAGAAAAGATTCCTGGTTACTCCTCAACAGTTCCTCCAAAGACATATTTTGATGGTACTCCACAATATGCTGCTCCAGGAGTAAGTACATCAGAAGGTCCACCTACACCTTGGGAAGCAGCTATTTCTCAACTAAGTCCTATAGGTTTGCCAGAAGTTCATGAAATGGATGATCTAGACAAAGAAATTGCTAGACTCCAACCATCTTTTTCACGAACCCCTGACTTCATTTCTCAGCAAGGTGCTCATGTTCCTATTACACCACAAGATCAGTATGACTGGTCTAAGACTACAGGAAACATAGACCATAATCCAGATATAGCTGATGGTAAGGACATCAGAACCTTTATGTCAGAAACCATCAACTCTCCTGATTATCAAGATGCTTCTAAGTTCTACAAGAAAGCTAGGCTTGAACAAATACATACTCAGTTCAAGTCAGCAGCAAAAGAAACAATTATTCCTAGGTACCAAGTTGAGTTACAACGAACACTTGCAGAGAGTGATTTTAAAAAGAATGAACCTGACGTTCCAACTACGGAGGGACAGTGATGTCAGTAACTTCACAAAATAATGTATCGGCCTATTTGTCTAATGGTTCACAAACAACATATACCTTTCCCTATCCAATCATCAATCCAGGAGATATACTAATACAGACCCTAGATGTATTTACCCATGTTGTAACTACTCTAGTTCTAAATACACACTACACTATTCCTACAGCAGCAAATCAGTTTGGAGAATATCCTTCTGGAATTAGTATTATCTTTACTGGTGGCAATGTACCAGCTCTGGGTCAAATAATACTAATTTCGAGAATGACAGCCCGAACACAACTTGTTCAACTTATAGATAATGCTCCGTTTGTTGCATCAACTATTAACAATGCTCTTGATAAACTTACACTTATTACTCAGGATTTACTGCCCCAATTTAAAGGTTCTGCCTTAGGATCGCCAACTCTTCATGTACCCTACTTAGTTGGGGATTGGTTTAAGAATGGATATCCACAACCAGGAGGGTATTTTGGCTGGGGGTGTGTTGCTGCGGGAAGTCCAGGGGTATGGAAAACTTTCGGAGCAATTACGGCATGACAACATGGGAATGGGTGACTCTGGGCCTTATGGTGGTCTCTAGCATAATCACATATCTTGTATCCTTTGTTTCACTTCGTCAAAAATTACTTGATCATCTTGGAGAGGAAGATAAACGACATCATCAATACACACAGTCTGTAAGAGAATTAAAAGATGATATCCGGGAACTTAGAAACTTGATAATGAGGAGAACAGTTGCATGATAAATTGGGAAACTGAATGGCCACTTATCAAGGAAGAAGCAATTAGGTGTGGTGTTGATCCCTTCTTTATTGCAACTATTCGTAAAGTAGAAAATGGTGGTCTAGGTAGAGAGTTTGGTATACTATCTGAAACTGCCTCACTATATGCTGATCAGTTACATGATGCATGTGCTTCTGTACGAAACAGAATTATTGAATTTATAGCTCAACTTTATATCCTCCATGTCTATGATGGAGTTCGTCGTCTGTGCTATACAAAAGGATTTATCACAATGTTTTCTAATAGATGGGCACCACCAAAGGTAGCAAATGATCCTGATAATTTAAATGCTAATTGGTTAGCAAATGCTCTAATAACATACCAGGAATTCTGTGCAAAGGGAGGACCGTCATGAAGAAAGTTCTACTAGCAGGGTTGGTATGGCTAGTTGGTTATACTGCACCCTGTTACGCAGCAGAACCACAAATCTTGATTCATAGTACAGCATATGAAGCAACTCGTGTGCTGACTACTGACCCTACAAAAGCTCTCTATTGGGTCACTATCACATGGAAGACACAAGCTAATCGTTGGCTCATTGTCTATGATTCTGCTACAGTACCTGTTGATGGTGTTCTTAGTGGCCCTTTGGTTATGTACTGTGGTGTCGTGTCATTAGCTACTGATGCAGCACAGGGAACTAGATCATTTGATTTTACTAGCCATCCATTACCAAAGACAACAAATGGCACTACAGTCATCATCTCTACCAATGGTGCTGGATGTGCTACTAAAACTGCTGATGGAGCCAATAACTGGTTGTCTGCTGGAATCTACTAATGTTCTTACGAGCATTTTTAATATCCTTTTTGCTGCTTGGTGCAGCACATGCTCAAGAGGTAAACTGTACTCTTGGCCTAATGGACTATACCTTAGATAGTTTTGATCCTTGCCATCGTACATCTTCTTGTAATGGGGATAGTGACTGCCCAACTGGATGGCTTTGTCAAAATCCAATTCATTGCTACTATACAACTGAGTGCCCACCAGAATATCTCTGTAGTTTAGATTTACCAACACCAACCAACACACCATCTCCGAGCCCAACCCCGACGTGACACTTGTAGGAGAAGAGAATGAGACAAGTTAGGTATCTTTTGCTTTTGTTCCTACTAAGTGTCCCGTCGAGATTGTGCCTTGCTGCTAGTAATGCTTTTGTTCTGAGTGGGACAATTAGCGCATCCCACAATGACTCAGCACAGTGGGAGACTCTTGATGGTGTTCTGCAAAAGGGAACCCCTTATACAGAAGCAATCATGCCAACAAATGGTCGTGGACAAACACTCTATGTTCAATGTGCTACTGGAATTTCTACTGGAACACAATCCTTCTGGATTGGCGTAGATGGTGTTACTACTGCAGTGACTTGTTTTATGTCCAGTGGTGCTTCGACATGCAGTGATTTAACTCACCATGTTGACTATAATGCTGGACAGACCTTAACATTTATGGCACAGGGAGTGTCAGGGGCAACTAATCCAGTGTGTACGGCATCATTTGTCATTGCCCCTAATGGCGGTGGTACAGGACACAACAAAGTTATGGCATGGATGTTCAGTTATCTTACTTCCTGCCCAGGAACCACCTATACTGGTATTGGGTCCTATGTACTATCGACAGACACAAGTGGGTCAGCTTGCCAAGTAACAGAAAGTCATTCGATCTTTGTTATGCCTACAGCAGGGACCTTCATTGGTATGGGCATAAATAGAGTAAATAATCTTTCTGGTGGAAGTACAACGTATACACTTAAGAACGAGACTGCTTCTGCTGACACAGACCTCACTATAACAATCTCTAGTGGATCAAAAAAAGCTACATCTACAACCTGTACTACAAACTGTACATTCTCTGCTGGTGATACTTTTGTTGTGCGTAGTAATGATTCCAGTAGTACAGGGGGAGTCGGTGGAATTATTACACTTGAGTATACTGCTGCTGTGCAAGGAATCTGGCTACGTGGTTCGGGTACTAATGCCACTAATTACTATGCTAGTGGAGCATTATTTAGTAATACACAGTCAGCTGTCCCCCCTGTCATCCTACCCCTGACAACTAGTGTTCTTTCAATGTATGTGAAGAGCACTACAAATGTAACAAATACAACAAGTGTATGTCAAGGTTCATCTGGTACATGGAGTCCTACTTGCAGTGGTTCCACACTCTTATGTACTCGGGCTAGTGCCCCTGCTTGTTATGATATTTCTTCATATTCAGGGACTGGTGGTGATGTGCTGATGGTAAAAATAGCTGCTGACTCGGCCAGTGCTTACACAAGTATTGCTTTTGGTGCAGGGGATTTACCAACACCAACACCAACAAGCACTCCGACGCCGACGGTTACACCGACGGTTACACCGACACCAACAATAACTCCGACACCGACGAACACTCCGACACCGACACCAAGTTTTACCCCAACTCCGACGAACACTCCGACGAACACTCCGACACCGACGAACACTCCGACACCGACGAACACTCCTACTCAGACTCCAACTCCAACGAATACACCGACACCGACACCGACACCGACACCGACTCCAACAGACACACCTAGCTCTAACACCTCATGCTGTCAATGTAACTCTTGTCCAGTGGGGGCATGGTGCTACGGTCCTGGTGTTGATTGTGCCGTACTCTGTCAAAGTCTTTCCTGCTCCTCTTTTTCTATTTTTGAAGGCTCTACTTGTGGTGTTTCTGGATTGTGTGTAGATTTTACACCGACACCGACGATAACTCCAACTAGGACACCAACTCCAACACCGACAGTAACTCCAACACCAACAAACACTCCAACCCAAACTCCGACACCAAGCAACACTCCAACGCCAACGCCAACTCGAACTCCAACTCCAACGAACACTCCAACGAATACTCCGACTCCGACGAACACTCCAACAAATACTCCGACTCCGACGAACACCCCAAGTGTAACCCCAACTCAGACCCCAACGGAAACACCAACAGGAACTCTGATTCCAACACCAACTAACACACCAACAATAACACCAACTAACACACCAAACTCAAGCCCAACACCAACTTTTGGCATTTGTATTCCGGCATATTAGAGGAGAGTAGAAATGAGAAAAATAGTCATAGGTCTTTTTGCTCTCTTCTTAGCCCATAGTGTCTACGGGCAGGATGCCACAGAAACTCCAACAGAGTTGCCAACGGAAACGCCAGCACCGAGCCCAACCACAAGTCCTACGATAACACCAACAATAACAATAACTCCAACTCCAACGATAACACCAACAATAACAATAACTCCAACTCCAACGATAACACCAAGTCCATCTACAACTCCCACCAGAACACCAACTCCTGGACCATATGATTGCTGTCACTGTTTCGGTCCAGAGTGCTTTTCTGTTCCTACAGGTAATAATTGTGAGGCAATTGATGTTACTTGTAGTGCTGTATATGGTGCAGTTTGTGTTATCGGTGCAGACTGTGCAACAAGAACACCAACAATAACACCATTACCAACATTTACACCTCCTGCCACCCCTGCCACTGGTGTTGATTGTTGCCAGTGTAATGACCAAGTTCTTCTTATGCTTACTTGTGGACCACCGATAGGTGGTCAATGCGACTCTAATCCAGTAGCAGGGTGCTATATTGTTCGTAACTCAGTTTGTGGTGGACTAGGAGAGTGCGTCTCAAATACGCCCACACCGACAGTTACCTTTACTTTTACAAAAACAGCAACACCAACTCCAACACCTTCTGTGACTCCAACACCTTCTGTGACTTCGACACCAACTTCGACACCAACTTCGACACCTACTTGGACACCTACTTGGACACCTACCAGGACAGCAAGTCCAACAATAACAGCAAGTCCAACAATAACAGCAAGTCCAACTGTAACTCCAACACCGACAGAAACAGCAACAAGGACACCGACAAGGACATCAACGAACACATCAACACCGTCTATAACACCAACACCTACATTGAGTCCAACTCAGACACCAACACCATCTATAACACCCACCCCCTCTTTTACACCCACACTAGTTAATCCTGGCATCTGTGTTCAAGGGCCAACTGATGTACCTACTGTAACACTAACTCCAGGAAATACGGTAACTCCAACAGGTACACCACTAGCAACAAACACACGGACAGTAACACCAACAAGAACAACAACACAGACACCAACAACAACAGCAACACCAACAATAACCCTAACCCCTTCGATAACACCAACGCCCGTTAGCTGTTGTGTATTAACTGATTCCACACCTTCTCCAGGACCAGGAGGACATTGTATTGATTGCATAAATGCACAAGGCCCACCGCAAGTAACTCCTGCTCCTGGTGGTCAATGCCTCCAAGATACTACAACAAAGTTTGGCTGTCAGACTGTTCTTGAGGTGTGGGGATGCCCATCTTGTAAGATGGTTAGATGGAATTCTAATGAATCTTGTGTTGGTGGCTGTTATGATCCAACTGTAACACCTACTCCGAGTAGAACACCAACACAGACACCTACACCGACTGTAACTCCTACTAACAGTCCAACTGAGACTCCAACAGAGACTCCTACTAGC